>JACCDN010541284.1_pt1 | contig 10829 bp, 9 predicted proteins | sample 7441691 | NCBI WGS metagenome assembly JACCDN01 (sample SAMN15323439, study PRJNA562643) | freshwater metagenome | isolation source: river surface water | place: USA:Blue River Watershed | collected 2017-08-16
GAACGTTCATCTGACACCCCAATGTGCGCACCTCGTAGGTGCGCGGTGTGTGGGTTGTCGCGCTCATAGCGCCCAATTTTACCGCGGTTTGTCAGTCTGCGTCGCGGAATGCGACGGTGATGACGTTATCGTCGACGGGAGCGCTAGATCCGCGCGAGTTTCCGAGCACTTCGCGCAGCGCCGCGGTGATGTCAGAGCCGCGAAAACCACGACGGGCGAGGTAGGACTGCAGGCGGCGGTACTGAACTTCGCGGTCCAATCCACGGAGGCGTTCGAGCCGCTGACGGGCTTGTTCCATGCAGAGTTCGGCTTGTTCACCGGGAAGTGTTTCGATCGCCAGGTCTATCGCGCTGGGACGAACCATCCGCTTGGCCAGTTCGGCCTTGATGGCGCTGGCGCCCATGCCCTTGCGACGCTGGAGGCGCTCAGCGAGGTCGATCGCGAGTTCGTCGTCGTTGAGAAGCCCGACGGATTCCAGTCGAGCGATTTCGGTGGCGATGTCGTCGGGGTTAGCGTCACGGTCGCGCAGAAGTCGCTCCATCTCACGGACCGACATCGCCTTGCGGGCAAGTGCGCGGACGGCGATGGTTTGGACGTCGACGTCGTTGCTGTCGTCCGAGTCGAATTCGACTTCTTCGGATTCGTCAACGAATTCGACGGTCGCCCGGTGGAGTGGCGTGACCGGAGCCAGCCACCCCTCCGAGCGATCGTTGGTCATGACTTACTCGGCGTCCGTGGCCGCGGGTGCGTCAGCAACCGCCTCGGCCTTGCGGGCCGCGAGCTTCGGTGCGATCGAGTCGACGGGGGCTCCGTCGGTTCCGGTCGCCGCGACAACCTCTTCGGCGCCTTCGACGATTCCGAGAGCGACGAGGATGCGCTGTTCGATTTCGTCCGCGATGTGTGCGTGTTCGATGAGGAACTTGCGCGAGTTTTCCTTGCCCTGACCGAGCTGGTCACCTTCGTAGGTGTACCAGGCGCCGGACTTGCGGACGATGTTGTGCTCAACACCGAAGTCGAGCAGGCTGCCCTCGCGCGAGATTCCGGTTCCGAACAGGATGTCGAATTCCGCCTGCTTGAATGGCGGTGCCATCTTGTTCTTGACGACCTTGACGCGGGTGCGGTTTCCGACGGCGTCGGAGCCTTCCTTGAGCGTTTCGATGCGACGAATGTCGAGACGGACCGACGCGTAGAACTTGAGCGCCTTTCCACCGGCGGTGGTTTCGGGGCTTCCGAAGAAGACACCGATCTTTTCGCGCAACTGGTTGATGAAGATCATCGTGGTTCCGGTCTGGTTCAACCCACCGGTCAGCTTGCGAAGTGCCTGTGACATGAGTCGTGCCTGAAGACCGACGTGGGCGTCACCCATCTCGCCTTCGATTTCGGCGCGAGGCACGAGTGCCGCGACCGAGTCGATGACAATGAGGTCGATCGAACCCGAACGAACCAGCATGTCGGCGATTTCGAGGGCCTGTTCACCCGTGTCGGGCTGCGAGACGAGGAGCTGGTCGATGTCGACACCGAGCTTGGCCGCGTATTCGGGGTCAAGAGCGTGTTCCGCGTCGATGAACGCAGCGGTTCCACCAGAAGCCTGGACGTTGGCGATGGCGTGGAGTGTGAGGGTCGTCTTACCCGACGATTCCGGGCCGTAGATTTCGACGATTCGTCCTCGAGGCAACCCACCGACGCCGAGAGCGACATCGAGGGCGATGGATCCGGTCGGAATGACGGCCACTTTGGCGCGTTCCTCCGAGCCGAGGCGCATGATTGCACCCTTACCGAACTGGCGGTCAATTTGTGCGAGCGCTGTTTCGAGCGCCTTTTCGCGATCAGCTGTACTGGCCACGATGTCTCCTTTTTCTAGTGGGTTGCTGCCTATCGACTGCCGATCTTCTGTGGGCCGGTGATGCTGGGCCCACAGCCTCTCGACCAGGCTGCACTGTGATTGCTTCCCACCGTCGGTGTGAGCACCGACATGATTGCCGAGGTTCGCCCCGACCGTGGATAACGCTCTTTTCAGTTCTTCTGTGGAGACTCTATCGCCATTCGAACATTTGTTCGATAGAGGAACTGTCGGCGTGTCGGGCTAATCTTTGGGGTCACGCAAGCCGGCGCCGTGAATGCGCGACTCGGGCACGTCCATCGCGTGACACAGAGCAACCCACACGTCTCGCGGGCGCTTGCCCGACTTCAGGGCTTCAGCCGCGGTCGCATCGAACACGTCGAGCACCAGATCGCGAACGAGCGCCTGGCCCATGACCGCACCGAATTCGGCGTCAACCGCGCGCGCGAACTCGGAATGCTTCATACCGTCGAGCGTATCGCCCGTGCCGAACGCGAATTACTTCGCGGTGCGGTTGGATTCTGACGCGCTGTCCACAAACAGGTCGTCGGGAACGTGGTCGGGGACGATGGGCATGACGTTGCGAAGATCGGGCATGTCGGTCGACATGTCGGAAGCCGCACCCGCGAGGACGTATTCGTCACCGAAGAGGATCGTCTCGACGTCACGCTTGGCCTTGACGCCGTGCACGGAGTCGCTCGCGGCCATGCGCGTCGCGACTTCGGAGAAGACGGATGCCTGGGAAACCTGGTAGAAATCCGCGAGTGTGCGGATGATTTCGCTCGAGGGCTCGGTCTTGCCGCGCTCGAGTTCGGAGAGGTGTGCCGGGGAAACACGGGCACCGTCTCGGACGTCGCCGAGGGTCATGCCGAGGCCGGTACGGATATCACGAAGGACTCCGCCAAGCTGTTCACGAATCAACATAAGTGGGACTCCTTTCCTCTTGGAAGTTCAGTGTACAACTGCCCTAACCCGCGAAACGCGTGTTTTGTTCCCTTCAGAGGGAATTCTCAAGAAGTCTTAACGCAGCGCCCAGAGCCAGGTGGCGGATGTCATCCCGAGTACCGTCAAACGCGCAGTTCTCCACAACTTCCCCGCGATCGCTCACGAGAGCGACGAACACCGTTCCGACCGAAACACCGTCTTGCGGGTCGGGTCCGGCGACACCCGTGGTGGACAAGCCGATCGTTGCGCCGAACTTCGCGCGCACGTGGCGAGCCATGGCCAGGGCGACGTCGGGGTCGACGGCACCGCGCTCGGCGAGAAGCGCCTCAGAGACGCCGAGGACGGATGCCTTGACGTCCGTTTGATATGCAACGACTCCACCGACAACCACGCGCGATGCGCCGGGAGGCGTGACGAGAGTTGAACAGACCAGCCCGCCGGTGAGAGATTCGGCGACGGCGACGGTCTCCCCCGCAACCGCGAGGCGGTCGAGCAGGTCCGCGAGTTCGACGAGAGCGCCGTCACTCACATCCGTCATCCGCGGATTGCTTTCCACAGATATTCGATCCCGCTCCACACCGTCAAGACGACGGCGGCCACCATGATCGATATGTTCACCCAATTGATCCAGTCACCGATGAGCGGCGCGAACGGCGCAATCGCAAATGCGACGGCAAACGACTGCACGAACGTCTTCGTCTTGCCCAACCACGATGCCCCGTGGACTTCGCGGTGGACAATGGCCATCCGATAAATCGTGATGCCAAATTCGCGAACCAAGATGAGGATCGTCACCCACCACGGCAACTCGTTGATCATGGACAACACGATCAGCCCAGCGCCAATCAGGACCTTGTCCGCGATGGGGTCGAGAAGCACGCCGAGCGACGTGCCGAGGTTGCGTGAACGGGCGAGGTATCCGTCGAGCCCGTCGAGAGCGGTCGCCGCAATGAACAACACCAACGCCAACCAACGCCACGGCCCCGCGGGGTCCATCAAGATCAGTCCGACAAAGATCGGGGCGAACAGAATTCGACCGATGGTGATGAGGTTCGCCACGTTCCACGGCGAAACAGGAGAATCGCCGGGGCGAGCCACACGGCGCGATTCGGTCACTGTTTACTCCCGGTCGGTGAGTTTCCAGGCGTCCTCGTCGGAATCGCCCTCAACCTCAGAATACCCCTCGGTCATCTTCGACACGGGGTCGTCGTACCGTTCGTCTGCTGCTTCGTACCTCTCCGTAGGAGCGTCCGACGGATTGATGCTGAATTCGGGGTCAAAATTCGTGTGCGCGGTCGCCGGCTTCGGTGCGGGAACGTCGTCCTCGTCGCCGAACGAAATCTTCGGGGTGTTGTCCTCGTCGTCATCGCCGAACGAGATCTTGGGCGAGTTGTCCACTGGCTCTTCGAAAGTCACGGAAGATTCGGCGGGCTCGGACGCGGAGTCCTCTTCGGGTTCCGGTTCGGGCTCGACGACCAACTCAGGCTCGGGCTCGATGATCGGCTCGGGCTCGGCGACGACGATCGGTGCCGGGGCGGCCTTGGCGACGGGAACCTCCTCGACGTCTTCGCCGCGCAGTTTCGCCAACACGCTGGCCAACTGGTCGGACGACACGAGGACCTCGCGGGCCTTGGACCCTTCGGAAGGCCCGACGATGTCGCGGGATTCCATGAGGTCCATCAGACGGCCGGCCTTGGCGAATCCGACGCGCAACTTGCGCTGCAGCATCGACGTGGAACCGAACTGGCTGCCGACGACAAGTTCAACGGCCTGCAACAGAACGTCGAGGTCATCTCCGATGTCGGCGTCGACCTCGCGCTTGGCGGGTCCCGCTTGAACGTCCTCACGGTAATCGGGGTCGGCCTGGCGCTTGACGTGTTCGACGACGGCGGCAATCTCGTCTTCGGACACCCACGCGCCCTGGACGCGAATCGCCTTGGCGGCACCCATCGGCAAGAAGAGCCCGTCACCCTGACCGATGAGCTTCTCGGCGCCCTGCTGGTCGAGGATGACGCGCGAGTCCGTCATCGACGAGACGGCGAACGCGAGACGCGACGGCACGTTGGCCTTGATCAGACCCGTCACGACGTCGACCGACGGGCGCTGAGTGGCCAGAACGAGGTGAATACCCGCGGCACGAGCAAGCTGCGTGATGCGCACGACGGAATCTTCGACGTCACGCGGCGCGACCATCATGAGGTCGGCGAGCTCGTCGACGACGACGAGAAGGTAGGGGTAAGCACGCAGCACGCGCTCGGAACCGGGAAGCGGCTTGACCGTTCCCTCGACGACGCCCTTGTTGAAGTCATCGACATGACGGAACCCGAACGAGTGCAGGTCGTCGTAACGCATGTCCATCTCTTTGACGACCCACTGCAGAGCCTCTGCCGCCTTCTTGGCGTTAGTGATGATGGGCGTGATGAGGTGCGGAACGCCCTGGTACGCGGAGAGTTCGACGCGCTTGGGGTCGACGAGGATGAGCCGGACTTCAGCAGGTGTCGCGCGCATGAGCAACGACGTGATCATCGAGTTGACGAACGACGACTTACCCGCACCCGTTGCACCAGCAACGAGGAGGTGAGGCATCTTGGCGAGGTTCGCGATGACGAACTGACCCTCGACGTCCTTGCCCACGCCAATCGACATCGGGTGCGTTGCGGCGATGGCTTGCGGCGACCGCAGAACGTCACCGAGAGTGACGATGTCACGGTCGGTGTTCGGGATCTCGATGCCGATCGCGGACTTACCGGGGATGGGCGTGAGGAACGTGACTTCGTTCGAGGCGACGGCGTACTCGATGTTGCGCGTCAGAGCTGTGACGCGTTCAACCTTGACTCCAGGGGCGAGTTCGACTTCGTACCGTGTGACAGACGGGCCGCGTGTGAAGCCCGTCACAGCCGCGTTGACCTCGAACTGCTTGAGAACTTCGGTGATCGCCGCGATGACGGTGTCGTTGACGGGCGAGGACCCCTTGGGCGGGGCTCCCTTCGACAACAGCGAATCCTTGGGAAGCGCGTATGGACGGCCCGTGCGAATCGGTGTGACCCGCGTGCCGGTCTCGACGTCGTTGCCCGGCTCGGGCACGGCAGGTGCGGCTACGGCAGGTGCAATGACCTCGGTCGGCGCTTCCTCGGCGACCGCCGCGGGGGCTTCCGTTCCGCCGAAATTACGAGCGGCTTCTTCGGCGCGGAACATGTCCCCGAGAATCCCCGTGACCGACTGCTCGTCCTCGACGGGAGTATCGAACGGCTTGGCCTTGTTCTTCCGAACGGTCCACCACGGCTTGCCGTCGCCCAGGTCGCTGTGGCTCGTGACGCCCGACAGGTCCCCGGTCGCGGCCGGCGTGGTGGGTTCCGGCTTCGGTTGGTGCGGGAACAAGTGCGCCCACAGTTCGCGAATGCGCGCGATGACTCGTGACGGAGGCGTCTTGGTGACGATCAGAGCAGCGAGCCCGATGAGGAGAACGAAGAGCGGGACGCTGGCCCAGGCGGTTGCCGCGTGGGTTACCCAATCCGCGGCGATCCAGCCGAGAAGCCCGCCCGCGTTGGCGAGTGCCTTGGCCCCACCGGATGGTTGCGGCATGGCACCGGCGATGTGCGCGAGAGCGGAAGCCGACAGGATGAAAACACCAAGGCCCAAAGCGATTCGACGGTTGTCGACGTCTTCGGTTGGGTGGCGGAACAGCCACGTCGCGAACAAGACGAGAACGATCGGCAGACCGAACGAGATTCGACCGAGGAAGCCGCCGATCGTGTAGTTCTGAACGGCCTGAAGCCACTCGACGCTGGGCATGAACCACTCGGTGAGGGCACCGATCGCCGCGAAGACGACGAGCGCGAACGGAAGCCCGTCGCGACGGTCCTCGGGGGCGACCTTGTTCGTCATGAAGAGACGGAAGGTTGCACCGGTTCCGTGCGCGAGAGCCATCCAGAAGCGGACGAGGATTCCGGGGCCACCGGTGGCGGACGCCGAAACTCGAGGCAGCGGGCGGGTTCCGCCAGCGCCTCGTGAGTTACCCGTCTTGGGGCGCGTCGGACGAGCCATGTCGGCAACGATACCCGCGCACTCCCCCGCAAATACGGCGCGACACAGCACCGAACTGGCGTGACTAGGCGCGCTCGAGCGGGCTTCGAATAGCGCGAAGGATGATCGACGCCGCCAGCGACGTGATGAAGACGTACGCCATCGTCAACGCCTGAAGGTAAGGGCCGAAGGCCGTACTCGCTGCGAGACCGGCGATGAGGATCGAAAATTCGCCGCGCGGAACGAGGAAAGCGCCCGCCCGCATCCACGCGCGAGGGTCGGACATTGTTCGCGCGACGGTCCACCCCACGAGCATCTTCCCCGCGATACCGACCACAGCAAGTCCGAACGCCAACGGCAACACCGAAGGGATGTCTGCTGGATTGACGGCGAGCCCGAAGAAGACGAAGAAGATGGCGGCAAACAAATCCCTAATGGGTGACAGACGAAGACGCACGGCCTCGGCGACTTCACCGGTCAGGATCAAACCGACGAGGAACGCGGCGACAGCACTCGAGAAACCGACCATCTCGGACAGCCCGGCCGCGACCAGAGCAGCGCCGAACACCGTCAACAGCAACGCACCGGGAGAGCTGGTGTTGAGGATTTTCGCGAAAGCGTTGCGCCCGCGGAAGGACAGGAGCAACGCGAGACCCGTAATCGCCAACGCGACGGCGACCGAGATGACTCCCGCGATGGCGCCGAGTCCCGCGACGAGAGTAGAGATCAACGGCAAGTACGGCGCGAGAGCAAGGTCTTCGACGACGAGAACCGTGGTGACGCGTCGGGAGACTTCTGAGCGGTTCCAGCCAAACTCTTTCATCATCTGAGCTGCGATACCCGACGAACTGACGTAGGTGATTCCGCCCAAAAGAATCGCGCCAAGCAACCCCCAACCCAACAACAAACCGACGACGGCGCCGGGCACCGCGTTCACAGCGAGGTCGATGATGCCGGTCGACTTGCGCTCGAGAAAGCCTCGGACGAGGTTCGGGCCAGAGTGTTCAAGCCCCAACATCAGCAACAACAGGATTGCACCGAGTTGGGCGCCGGTTTTCAGGAAGTCTTCGCTCAGATCGAGCGGAAAGAGACCGCCATTACCCAGCGTGAGGCCAACAGCGAGGTAGATCGGTACGACCGAAATGCGCAATCGGACGGCGATGTAGGCGAATATTCCCAACGCCAACAACATCGCGCCGATTTCGTACAGGGTGACGCTCGCCTCTTGGCCGGCTGCGGCCATCACGAGTTGAGCATCCATGCTTCGATTATCGCCGACAGAGGCGATCGGGGTGTGACGGGCGCGTTACGCCTCGATGACGACCGGAACAATCATCGGTCGGCGGCGGTGCTGGGTGTTCACCCAACGCCCGACGACTCGGCGAACCGCCTGCTGGTACTGGTGGATATCCCGCGTGCCGCTTGCCGCTGCTTCGGCGAGCGCCGTGACGATCTGGGGCTTGACGTCGTCGAACACCGAGTCGTCCTCGGCGAATCCGCGTGCGTGCAGTTCCGGTCCGACAACGATCGCGCCCGTGTTCTTGTCGACGGCGAGGAAGATCGTGATGAATCCCTCTTCGGCGAGGATCAGTCGGTCCTTGAGGTCGGCGTCGGTGATCTCGCCAACACTGGAACCGTCGACGTAGACGAATCCGAGGTCGAGTTGCCCGGCATACGTCATGACGCCACCGGCAAGGTCGACGACCGTTCCGTTTTCGGCGATGATCGTGTTCTGCTTGGGGACACCCGTCTGCATCGCCAGTTCGGCGTTGGCATACAGGTGGCGCGTTTCGCCGTGAATCGGGAAAACATTGCGCGGCTTGACGATGTTGTAGCAATACAGCAGTTCACCGGCGGCCGCGTGACCGGACACGTGCACCTTGGCGTTGCCCTTGTGGACGACGTGTGCTCCGATTGCGATGAGCCCGTTGATCACGCGATACACCGCGTTCTCGTTTCCGGGGATCAGTGACGACGCGAGGATGACGGTGTCGCCCTCGCCAATCTCAATCTGGTGTTCCTTGTTCGCGATGCGCGAGAGGACGGCCATCGGCTCGCCCTGCGACCCGGTCGACATGAACACAACACGGTCGTCGGGCATCTCGAGGGCTTCCTTGAGGTCGACGATGATTCCGTCGGGAATCGTCAGGTAACCAAGGTCCTTGGCGATCCCCATGTTGCGAACCATCGAACGCCCGACAAACACGACGTGACGCCCGTTGGCGACGGCGGCATCGATGACCTGCTGCACGCGGTGAACATGGCTGGCGAAGGACGCAACGACGACCTTGCCCCTTGTGCGGTGCATGACCTGTTCGATGACCGGTCCAATGTCCTTTTCCAACGGCGTGAAGCCGGGAACGTCGGCATTGGTCGAGTCCGTCATGAAGACGTCGACACCCTCTTCACCGAGTCGGGCGAACGCGCGAAGGTCCGTGAGGCGCCCGTCCATGGGCAACTGGTCCATCTTGAAGTCACCGGTACCGATAACAAGTCCGGCGGGGGTGCGAATCGCGACAGCGAGCGCATCAGGAATCGAGTGGTTGACCGCGACGAACTCCAGGTCGAACGGACCGACATTGAGGCGCTGGCTGTCTTCGACGCGCTTCAGTTCGGGGCGAATCTTGTGTTCGGCAAGTTTCGCCTCGATGAGAGCGAGAGTAAGGCGCGAGCCGTACAACGTGATGTCCTGGCGAAGACGCAGCAGGTACGGGACCCCACCGATGTGGTCTTCGTGGCCGTGCGTGAGGACGATGCCGACGATGTCGTCGAGGCGGTCCTTGATGGGCGAGAAGTCGGGAAGGATCAGGTCGACGCCGGGCTGGGTCTCTTCGGGGAAGAGAACGCCGCAGTCGACGATGAGCAGTTTGCCGTCGAACTCGAAAACGGTCATGTTGCGACCGATCTCGCCGAGTCCGCCGAGCGGGATGATGCGAAGTGAGCCCGATTCGAGCGGGCGAGGTTCACTGATGAAACGAGGCATGAGCCCCTCTCTTAGCGTGTCGTGCCGTGAATCTTCGGGAGCGCGCCACCTGCAGCGGCGTTGCGGTCCGGGCGGAATTCGGCAAAATCAACGCCGGCAATGCCGTGCACCTTGGACACTGTGTCCTCGATGAGTGCGGCTTCGTGGTCTTCGGGGCCGACGAGCGGCAGGCGGACGCGAGGCGAATTGATTCGCCCGAGCCCGTGGAGGATGTACTTGGTTGCGACGGTTCCCGGAACGTGGTTCATGGTCGCGCGGACAAGCGGTTCGAGCAACTTGTGCTGCTCGGTTGCGGCGGCCAAATCGCCGCGGTTGACGGCGTCGACGATGATTCGGTACGGCGTTGCGGCGATGTTCGCGGTGACACCGATGAGCCCCTTGGCGCCGATCGACATCAACGGAAGGGTGTTCGCGTCGTCACCCGAGAAGTACATGAGGTCCGTCTCGTTCATGACACGTGACGCCTCGGCGAGGTCGCCCTTGGCGTCTTTGATCGCGATGATGTTCGGGTGCTTGGCAGCGCGCAGGAACGTTTCGTACTTGATTTCGATTCCCGCGCGGCCAGGGATGTCGTACAGAATCACGGGAAGGTCGGTGGCGTCGGCGATGAGTCGGAAGTGCGTGAGCACGCCGGCCTGCGTCGGCTTGTTGTAATACGGCGTGACGATCATGATGCCGTCGGCGCCCAGCTTCTCGGACTTCTTGTACAGGTCGATCGCATGTGCGGTCTCGTTGGAACCACCACCAGTGATGATTTTCGCGCGACCAGCGGCGACAGACTTGCCGACCTCGACGAGTTTCAGTTTCTCGGGGTCGGTCAGGGTCGAGGTTTCACCCGTCGTCCCCGTCACGACGATTCCGTCGGCACCAGCGGTGATGACATCGTCCATCAACTTCTCGACGGCCGGCCAATCGACTTCGCCGTCGGCATCGAACGGGGTGACCATGGCGACAAGCACCTGGCCGAACGGGTTCGAGTTGTGAAAAGTCATAAGTTTCAGGCTACTAGGGAGCCACTCGCCCGTTCGCGTTGAATGC
>JACCDN010753955.1_pt1 | contig 10826 bp, 10 predicted proteins | sample 7441691 | NCBI WGS metagenome assembly JACCDN01 (sample SAMN15323439, study PRJNA562643) | freshwater metagenome | isolation source: river surface water | place: USA:Blue River Watershed | collected 2017-08-16
AGCGGAGCATCGGTCAAATGCCAAAAGCACCGCGAAAGGAGCATGAACCGCATTCTGGCTCTGCGGGAGCTCTTGCGAAAGCTGGATCCCGAATCGAAGGCTGACGGGGCGGGAGAGAAAATCCGAAAGCAGAAGGCGCGCCGCAAAAGGCGTCAGCGCAGCGCGGAAGCCTAGCTCCCTTTCAGGAGATCCAGCAGCTCGTTGGCGCTTTGGCTCAAGTCGTCGCTTCCCCCCAAGGCCTTCAGGCCTTCCATGGTCTGCTTGAACTGGTCCAGGTTCAGCCCCAGGCTTTCTTTGGCCCAATCGAAGAAATAGACAATCCCGATGATGGGCAGCACAATGAAGAGCAGGAAGAGCGTCACGTTGGTCAGCGCCTTCACTACGGCCCAAAAGTGCATCTTCCTCTGGTAGTCCAGAATCTTGTCCAGCTTCTCCTCGGTCGTCAGGGGTGGTTTGGGAGGGCGGTTGAGCCTGGCTTTGAGTTTTTCGCGGAGTTTCATTGGGTGGGATTATGGGGAGGGTTGGGATGATTGAGATTATTGGGAGTCTTTTTAGGAGCGTTAGGAGTTTTCAATTTTTCATGTTTTCAGGAATTTTTTTTGAAAACTGGAAATTGGTCATTGGACATTGGAAATTTGAGACCTGAGCTACGTAGTAGCGATTTTTATATTCGCCTCCTTCAGCGCTTCTTCCGGCAATTCGGAAGGCGCATTCAGGGTCAGGTCGCGGGCCTTCTGGTCCTTTGGGAAGGCGATCACCTCGCGGATGTTGGGCTCCCCGGCAAAAATCATTATAAGCCGATCCAGCCCCCAGGCGATGCCGCCATGCGGCGGAGCCCCGTAGCGGAAAGCCTCCAGCATGTGGCCGAAGCGCCTCTGGGCGGCTTCCGGGCTGATCCCCAGCAGCTGGAAAACCTTCTGCTGCAGCTCTGGTTCGTGGATCCGCAGGCTGCCGCCGCCGATCTCATTGCCGTTGAGCACAACGTCGTAGGCAATGGCGCGCGCCTTTTCCGGCTCGCTCTCCAGCAGGGGCTGGTCCTCCTTCATGGGCCGGGTGAAAGGGTGATGGACCGCAGCCAATCCGCCCGTTTCCTTGTCCCGTTCGAACATGGGGAACTGGTTCACCCAGCAGTAGGCCATCACGTTCGGATCCCGCAGGCCAAAACGCTCTGCGCAAGCCAATCGAACCTGGCCCAGCGCTTCGCAGGCAGTGCCGTACTGGTCGGCGGCGAAGAAAACGATGTCCCCCGGCTGCGCTGCTGTCTTTTCCGTCAAAGCCTTCTGCTCGGCCTCGCCCAGGAATTTTAGAATAGGGGATTTCAGGGTTCCGTCGGCCTCGTGGACAATGTAGGCCAGCCCCTTGGCTCCGTGTATTTTGGCCAGCTCCGTCAGGTCGTCTATGATCTTGCGGGTAAAGGACGCCCCCTTCTCCACGCGCAGAGCCTTGACCACCCCGCCGCTTTCCACAGCGCCTTTGAAGACGCCGAAGCCGCTCTCCCTCACGATGTCCGAGACGTCCGCCAGCTCCATGCCGAAGCGCAGATCGGGCTTGTCGCTGCCGTAGCGGTCCATCGCCTCTTTCCACGACAGTACCGGGAAGGGCTGCTGGAGGATTTTCTTTTCCGGGGCGAAGCGTTGGCTCAGGGCCACCAGCATGGGCTCGCTCACGGCCATCACGTCTTTCTCTTCCACGAAGGACATCTCCATGTCCAGCTGGGTGAATTCCGGCTGTCGGTCGCCCCGCTGGTCCTCGTCCCTGAAGCAGCGGGCCACCTGAAAGTAGCGGTCCATGCCCGCCACCATCAAAAGCTGCTTCAGCTGCTGGGGGCTTTGGGGCAGCACGTAGAACTTCCCCGGGTAGAGGCGGGAAGGCACCATGTATTCGCGGCTGCCTTCGGGCGTGCCCTTGATGAGGATGGGCGTTTCGATCTCCAGAAATCCCTGCGTGTCCATCTGGTCGCGGATCATCTTGATGATCTGGTGACGCAGCACAATGTTCTTCTTCATTCTTTCCCGGCGCAGATCCAGGTAGCGGTATTTCAGCCGCAGCTCTTCGCCCACGGGCTTGTCCTGGTCGATCTCGAAAGGAGGGGTTTGCGAGCTGTTCAGAATCTCCACATGACTCACGTAGACTTCGATTTCGCCCGTATCCAAATTCGGATTGCTTTGGCCTTCCATACGGGGGCGCACCTCCCCGGTCACCTTCAGCACATATTCAGATCGCACCGCTTCGGCCCGCTTCAGGCTCTCCAGGTGGAAATCCGGATGGAAGACGATTTGAGTCAGCCCGTAGCGGTCGCGCAGATCGATGAAGATGATGCCGCCATGGTCGCGCCGCCGATGAACCCAGCCGCTCAAAGTCACGGTTTGCCCCTCGTGCTGGGGGGTCAGGTCGTTGCAGGTGTGGGTGCGGTGCATAATAACAAAATTACGAGTTACGAGTTGACAATTACGAGTTGGGTTCTGAAAAGATGAAAATTTGAAAAATTGAAAAGTAAAACGTTTTTTAATTTTCACATTTTCACATTTTCACATTTTCAAGGAGGCGGTTGAGGGGCCAACCCATGTTATCACGGCCTTTCGCTCTGTCCAGGTTTAGCAATATTTACTTCAGATTGTTTTCCAGGAAATGCAAGCCTTCTTTTGCCCAAAGCCTGAAAAACAGAAAGTGCCTTTAGGAGCCATTTTGAATAAAAAATGTATGCATTGAACAGCTCTTTTTCAGGTTGAACAAAAAATTTATTGTTGACCAAAAAATGTGAACAATCTAAGTTGGCTATGCAAAAGGAAAAGGCAAAAATAAAATCCCCAAAAATGCTTCTTGAACTTTCCCCCGCCGCTTTGCTTGGCTAAGGCCAGGCTGGGATTTTTGCGCTTCCTTTTCATTCCTCCTTCCTATGAAAGAACCCTTGCATCACCCCGTCCTTCTGGAGGAGACCCTTGATCTTTTAAAGCTAAAGCCTGGAATGCTCGTGGTGGATGCCACCCTTGGCCTAGGCGGCCATAGCGAGGCTTTCCTGAAGGCCATCGGCCCTTCCGGCCGACTGATCGCCTTCGAGCAGGATGGCCGGAATTTGGCCCTGGCCCAGGAGCGCCTGAGGCCCTACGCCAAGCAGATCGATTACGTGCACCTGAACTTCGAGCGCTTGGCGGAAGCCCTTTCCGCCCAAAGAAAGCCCGACGCCATCTTCTTCGATCTTGGGCTGTCCTCCCCTCATCTCGATGACCCTTCCCGAGGCTTCTCATTCCAGAAGGAGGGTCCGCTGGACATGCGCTTCGATCCTCGGTCGGAGCTGACCGCCGAAAAAGTGGTGAACCAGTTTGCCGAAAAAGACCTGGCCGACCTGATCTGGAAGTACGGCGAGGAGACGCACAGCCGTCGTATCGCCAAGGCCATTGTTCTGGCCAGGAAGAAGGGGCGCATCGTGAGCACGACCCAGTTGGCCCAGCTCATCCAATCGTCCATCTTCGGCCGCCATCGCCTGCATCCTGCCACGCTCACGTTCCAGGCCCTGCGAATCTTCGTCAATCGCGAGCTCGAGGTGCTGCAGACCGCTCTGGATTCGGCAGTCGAAGCCCTGGCTCCGGGCGGACGCATCGCAGCGATCAGCTACCATTCCTTGGAGGATCGGGCGGTGAAGCAGGCTTTCCGACATTACGGGAAAACATGTATTTGCCCAAAAGAACTCCCAATCTGTCAATGCGATTTTAAGAAAAAGCTTTATCTCTTAACGAGAAAACCTATAATACCTTCCAGTATTGAGGTTTCTCAGAACCCGCGAGCGCGAAGCGCGAAGCTGCGGGTCGCCGAGCGATTATGATCAACCTCAATTCCCCCCAACAAACACATAGACAAATGTCCGTAGCCCTTTCTGTAGAAAGTAAGCGTTCTAATGTGAGGAAAAAGCCGCTTTCACATGCCATTAAAATGGGGGCGAATTCGCTCCTTTTTGTTGTGGTCGCCCTGGTGGCCATCGTCAGCTTCCTTTATCTGGCGCATGCCAACCGCAATGCCACCAAGGGCTACTCCCTCAAGAGCCTGGAGCAGCAGCGGGGCCATCTGATGGTTCAGAACGAGATCCTGGACATGCAGATCGCCCAGATCCGCTCCTTGGACGCCTTGCAGAACGATCCGAAGATCCTTTCCATGCGCCGCGCCGACCAGCCGCAGTTCGTCCGGGGCGACACGGCGGTGGCCCAGCGGTAAGAGTCAAAATTGATCAAAGCCTCAAGCTTACGAAGCTTATGTAGCTCAATAAGCTTATTAAGCTACCCCGGTGTCCACCGGGGGAATCATAATTTGCGGTTGGAATGAGGCTGGGCATTTTAATGGGGGCTCTTTTGGGGTAATCTGCTGGCATTATCCAACCCGATGCTTCTCACCTGGGTCGAAATCTCCAAAGCCGCCTTGGCCCACAATGCCCAAGCTTTCAAGGCGCACCTTGGCCCCGCCTGCTTTTTGGCCCCGGCGGTCAAGTCCAATGCGTATGGCCATGGCCTGGTGGAGTCCAGCCGGGTTTTTGCGGAGAATGGGGCGAGTTTTCTGTGCGTCAATGCCTTGTACGAGGCTGAAGCCTTGCGCAAGGCCGGAATCCAAACCTCCATTCTGCTGATCGGCTATGTGCCCCTGGCGGATCTGGGGTCTGCCGTGGCCCTGGGCTGCGACATGGTGGTCTACAATGCGGAGACGATCGATGCGTTGGGGCGCCTCAACAGGCCCTGCCGGATTCATCTGAAGATCGAGACTGGAAACCATCGGCAAGGGGTGGGTTTGGGCGATTTGCCGAAAATGCTGGATCGGATCCGTCGGCATCCTTCCGTTCGCCTGGTCGGGGCCTCGACCCATTTCGCGAACCTGGAGGATCGCCTGAATCCCGACTATGCCCTGCGGCAGCTGTCTGTTTTCGGGGAGGGGCTGAAAATCATCGAAGGGGCCGGGATAGAGCTTCTTTATCGGCACTGCGCCAACAGCGCGGCGACCCTGATTCTGCCGGAGGCCCATTTCAATTTCGCGCGGGTGGGGGTGAGCATGTACGGCCTGTGGCCCAGCGAAAAAACCAAAGTCGCCGCCGAACGCTTGGGGCTCAGCATTGAGCTGAAGCCTGCGCTCACCTGGAAAACAAGAGTGGCTCAGGTGAAGGAAGTGAAGGAGGGGGCCCTGATTGGCTACGGCTGCACCTACAAAATGCCCCATGCCGGACGCATCGCCATTCTTCCGGTCGGCTACTACGACGGCTACGTGCGCTCCTTGGGAAACAGGGGGAAGGTGCTCGTCCGGGGGCAGCGCGCCCCCGTGGTGGGCCGGATCTGCATGAACATGATGATGGCGGACATCACTCGCATTCCAGGCGTCGCCCTGGAGGAAGAGGCAGTGCTGTTGGGGCGGCAGGCGAATCAGGAGATCAGTGCGGAAGAGCTGGCGCAATGGAGCGAAACCATCAACTATGAGGTCACGACGCGGATCAACGAACGGATCCCCAGGCTGCTTGTGGACTGAGAAAGCCAGTCGTTCAATGTCGCCCTTTTTCGCCCATTGCCCCTTTCTTTTTCCAGGCGTATCCTGGGATCCGGTTTTAACTCCTAGGTCCTATGAACTTCTACCAGAACACGCTCAGGAATATGCAGCGGGCAGCCAAACGGATGAAGCTCGATCCGGAGGTGCTGGATCGGCTCTCCTCTCCGGAAAAGACCCTCATTGTGTCCCTGCCGATGCGGATGGACGATGGAAGCCTCCGGCTTTTTGAAGGGTATCGGGTGCAGCATTCCGGCGCCCGCGGCCCCTACAAGGGCGGCATCCGCTACATGCCTCAGGTGGATCTGGCGGAAATCAAGGCTTTGGCCACCGAAATGACCTTCAAATGCGCCGTGGCCAATCTTCCCTACGGGGGAGGCAAGGGTGGCATTCAATGCGACACCAAGGCGCTTTCCCCCCGCGAGCTGGAGCGGCTCACGCGCCTGTACGTGAACGGCATTCACAAGATCGTCGGCCCCGAACATGACATTCCTGCGCCGGACATGTACACCACGCCCCAGATCATGGCCTGGTTCATGGACGAGTACAGCGCCTTGGCGGGAAAATACCAGCCTGGCGTGGTGACCGGAAAGCCGATAGAGGTGGGCGGATCGCTGGGGCGCGGCACCGCCACGGCCCAGGGGGGCGTTTACGTGCTGCAGGAATACCTGTCCCAGCACGATCGCTCGCCCCAAGGGCTCAAGGTGATTGTGCAGGGCTTCGGCAATGCCGGCGAGCACATGGCCAACCTCCTCCACGAGCTGGGCTGCGTGATTGTGGGCCTCAGCGATTCCAAGGGAGGGCTGCACAACGCCAAAGGGCTCGATCCCCAGGCGGTGATGAAAATCAAGCAGGCCAAGGGCTCGGTCATCCATTCCGACGAAGGCGAGAAAACGAGCGGCGAGGAGATCCTGGAAAAGCCCTGCGACCTTTTGGTGCTGGCGGCGATGGAGAACCAGGTGAATGAGAAGAACATGAAGCGGATCCAGGCCAAGATGATCCTGGAGCTGGCCAACGGCCCTGTCACCAGCGAGGCGGACGATTATTTGACCGAAAAGGGGGTGGTCATCTTCCCTGACATTCTGGCCAATTCCGGCGGAGTGACGGTTTCGTATTTCGAATGGCTGCAGAACCAGCAGTCCCACTATTGGCCGCTGGAAGAGGTTCAGCTGAAGCTGCGCCGCATGATGGGCGAGTCCCTGGGGCTGGTGCTCTCTCTCCAGGGGAAGCACGGAGGCACCATGCGCGAGGCCGCCTACATTCTGGCCTTCGAGCGGCTGGAGAAGGCGCTGCGTCTCAGGGGATTGTAGAAAGCTGTAGGGGCGCGATTAATCGCGCCCCTACAGCCCACCTCTCTCATCACTAATCTAAATCCTATGTCTCTCAAAGAAAAAATCATTGCCGACATGACGGCGGCCATGAAAGCCAAGGACGCCCTGGTCTTGGGCACGCTGCGCATGCTGAAGGCCGAGATCATGAAATACGAGGTGAGCGGGACGGACAAGGCGGCGACGGACGAGGTGGTGATCGAGCTGATCCAGCGGGCGATCAAGCAGCGAAAGGAGTCTATTGAAGGCTTTGAGAAGGGGGGCAATGCCGAGGCGGCCGAAAACGAGCGGCAAGAGATCGCTGTTCTTCAGGGCTACCTGCCCCAGCAGATGAGCCTGGAGGAGCTGAAGGCCGTGGCGGCCGAAGTGGCCAGCCAGATGGGCGTTTCCGATCCTTCCAGTTTCGGCAAGGTGATGGGCGCGGTGATGGCCAAGGTGAAGGGGCGAGCGGAGGGCAATTTGGTGAGCCAGGCTGTGAAGGAGGCTTTGCAATAAGGATTTGTTTACAAATATGTTATTTTATGTTAAAATAAATTACTAAATAATATTCTAGCCCTTCACCCTCTTCATCATGCTCTCTTCCGAAGCATCCTTGCACATTGCAGATGAGCCTCCGTTAGGCTCTGTGCGGCTTGAGCGCCCTTCACCCCCACTTCTTGAAGCGCCTCCACCAATATTGGTTCCGCTCGCCCTTCATACGCGAGAGGCTGTCGCAGTTGAAAATTGGCTTGCCATGCTTGGCGGAAAAGAGATTCATCCACAAGAAAGAGCTCTCCTGAAAGCCCAGATCTTAGAAGCCTCGGAAAAAGGCTTTTCGGTGTTTGGAGGAATCTATTCTGGGAAAACGAAGGGGGCAAAGCAAATTCAAGGCATGATCGATGAGGGTGATATCGGCTCGGCTGAGGATGTAGTGGCCATTGAGGCAGGCGAAAGGGTTTTGCTGCTGCTTCATTCAAATCCTTCCCCTTCAGCCCCTCAGAACCCTCCATCTATTGTTTATCCTTCGGACCAAAGAAGGGCTCGGGCGGCTCAACTTTTACGGCAGGCTCATGAGAATGAGGCTAGATATAGGGCTTATCTAAATCGAACAAGGCAGCAACAGACTCTTGCTTCTGCCCCCTTCACTTCCCCCTTTCCCAGCCCACCAGAAATTCCGGCCATTGTCTCATTGCCAGAGGGCGAAGGCATCCAAAATAAGCCCCCTTCTGCTGCCGAACTACCGCAACCTTCCATAAGACCAAGAAGAAGGCCTGCTGCTCCCATTGATCAGTCGCATGCAACAGGGTAGTTAGCCGTCTCGCCTCTGTTTCCTTAGGCCGAATGCTGGGGCAGTGATACAGTTGGGATGTCTTGCTCTTCCTGATGACCTAAGTCTTAGCTTCTTTCCGGCATGTCAGAGGAAAAACACCCTAAAGTGATTGTTGGCGCTTTGGTCTACGACGAAAAGGGCCGTATTTTCCTTGCAAAATCCTCTAAATGGAAAGGTTGCTGGGTCGTGCCGGGAGGGCACGTGGAATGGGGCGAGAAAATAGCCGATGCCCTGCATAGGGAGATCCGCGAGGAGACGGGGATGGAAGTGGGCCAGGCGGAATTTTTGGGCCTCCAGGAGGACGTTTTTCCGCCTGAGCACCAAGAGGAAAAGCACTTTATTTTCCTGGACTACGCCTGCCCTTATATTTCCGGCATCATCGAGCTCAACGAGGAGTTCGAGGAATACCAATGGTTCGATCCTCAGGAAGCCCTCGGGCTTGAGCTGAAGCCATCGGTCAGGAGCATGATCGAGAGGTTCTGCGGGAAAAACGCCTGATGCCTGCTTACGGGAATTGTATTGGACACAGCGGAAGATGTGCGGCTTCTTTTGGCTTGGCTCGATGAGTATGAAGAGTAGGGGTTGTTTTTTGTAATTTCCCAATTGGCCCTACGCCGATCGCGTTGCTTTTTCTGCATGTTGAAAATGGGTGGCAGAGGGCCGATGCTTGATCGACCCCCTGCCATGCCTCCTTGGTCAATAGATTCCACCTAAAGTGGACCTAGCCGAAATGAATCGGGCTTATTGATCCGAGATTTAGCCAATGCTCAGCCGCCGGCAGGGTCCGTGCCGCAGTATTCCTGACAGGATAATCCTTGCATGCAGGCCTTGAGAGGCTGGAACAATTCCTGTCCCCCAGGACAGGCCTGGCTGCAGAAAATTTCATCGCCGTCATCTCCAAGCAGGCAAGCGGCAAAGCAGGCACACTCAATGTTGATTTCCCATTGCTGCGTGCACTCCCAGTACTCCTCCCAGCAATGATGCTGGGCACAGCCTTCGCAGGAATCGCAGGTCCAATTTGGATCCACGCATGCGTCCAAATCGGTACAGCTATCGTTGCAGCCTGGATCTGCGTCACAGAACTCAGGCCCATTGGTCACGTCGTCCCCGCAGTGGGGGCCTGGACCGGAACAATCCGGAAGGCAGGGGCTATCGTAGTCGGGGCTGTTCAATTCCCCCTCATCACAGGCTTCACCGCCCATCTGGCCGTTGTCTAGGTTTTTGTCCCCGCAGCAAGGTCCGGAACCTTGGCAGTCCAGCGCGCAGGAGTTGGGGTCGTCGCATGCCAGGTGGTATTGGCCGTTCAGGCCGCCAGCATCACAGGCTTCACCTTCCTGCACCACGCTGTCGGCGCAGTACTCTTCCTGGCAAGTAGGACTGCAGCCATCGCTATCGTCCACATTCCCATCGTCGCATTTTTCCCCCGCGAAGGCGTTGAGAGTCCCGTCTCCGCACTCCGGCAGGGTGCAGTTTTCGTCGCAGTTGATGGTCATGAAGCCATCGTCGCACTCCTCGGGCTCCTGAAGAATGCCATCCCCGCAGGATTCGAATTGGCATTCCGAATCGCAGCCATCGCCATCCGTTTGATTTCCGTCATCACAGGCTTCGCCCGGATCAACGATACTGTTGCCGCATGCGGATTCAGAGTCACCATCGCCATCTCCCGGATCTCCATCCCCGTCTCCGTCTCCGGAGGGTTCGCCATCCCCATCCCCCTCACTGTCTTCGGAATCGTTGGGCAGGTCGTCCGGCCCTGTGCCGGTGGCGTCAGATTCGTCCGTGGTGGACAGGGTGTCTGCCGGAATGGTTTCTTGCGGGCAGCCCGTGAGGGCCAATTGGATTGAGAGAAGGCCGCTAGCGGCCCAAAGACGAAATGTTTCGAATCGCATGATTCACCTTGCTGCTGATTTCTCAGCGTAGAGTTGGCTTCGGCCGTGGCACCGTGCCTCGGCCGCTTTCGAGCATCAGTTCACTCTTAATTTAAGGATCATCCTCGTAAGGAAGGCTGGGTGATCCTACACTCGAGAAGCAGGGTTGTCCATGGTTGACTTTCGTAGGCCCTTCTTCTGCGTCCGCCTCCACAGGCTGCACTCCGAATGCTGTACAATGGCTTCATCCAATTGCTTTTCATGATCCCTATTCTCCCCCAGAATCCCGGCTCCTTGCGGCAGGCTGCCGATCTGCTCCGGGGCGGCGGGGCGATCGCCCATGCGGCGGACACCTGCTACGGTTTGGCCGGGGATTTCATGAATCCCGTGGCGCTCCGGAAAATCCAGCAGCTCAAAGGCCGCGAGGCCCAAAAGCCCATGAGCGTGATGTGGCCCCTGAGCCAGCGGAGCCGGTTGAAAGAATATGCGGCGCTGGACGAATTCTCCGCCCAGGCTTGCCTTCGTCTGCTGCCCGGGCCAGTGACGCTGCTTTTGCCCAAGGCCCCTGGCGTGCCTGGATGGTATTTTCCGGAAGCGGACCGCTTGGGAGTTAGAATTCCAGATGACGAGGGCGCCCAAGCCCTGCTGGAGGCCTTTGGCGGCCCGCTTATCACCACGAGCGCCAACCTTTCGGGACAGCCGCTGTGCCGCACGGCCCAGGAGGTGGCCAGGGCTTTTGAAGGGCAGGAGGAGCTGCTTCCGTTGATCCTGGAATCCTCTCGGCCCTTGGGCCATTTGCCCTCCACGGTC
>JACCDN010021802.1_pt1 | contig 10825 bp, 7 predicted proteins | sample 7441691 | NCBI WGS metagenome assembly JACCDN01 (sample SAMN15323439, study PRJNA562643) | freshwater metagenome | isolation source: river surface water | place: USA:Blue River Watershed | collected 2017-08-16
CTAAAACAAGATGATGTGGTTACCCACCTATTTGTGACAACCACACATCATTGGATTTTGTTCTTCACTAACAAAGGCCGCGTCTTCCGCGTCAAGGCTTACGAACTTGTCGAAGCTGGTCGCGATGCTCGTGGTCAACACGTAGCTAACTTGTTACAACTTGGCCAAGAAGAAGAAGTAGCTCAAGTACTTGATCTTCGTGACTACGAGCAAGCACCGTACTTGGTTCTTGCTACAAGAAATGGCGTAGTCAAAAAATCAAAACTTACCGAGTTTGACTCAAATCGAAGCACTGGCCTAATTGCAATCAATCTACGTGACGAAGACGCTGTTGTTTCTGCGCAATTAATTTCCGAAGAAGATGATTTGTTACTTGTTTCAAAATTAGGCAACTCAGTTCGGTTTAACGCGAGTGACGACACATTGCGGCCTATGGGTCGAAGTGCAACAGGTGTTATCGGTATTCGTTTTAAGAATCCAGAAGATTACTTGTTAACCATGGAAGTTGCTAAAAGTGATGCATATGTTGTGACCATCACCGATGGCGGATTTGCAAAGCGAACTGCAGTAAGTGAATGGAATGCAAAAGGTCGAGGCACCCAAGGTGTTCGAGCTATGCGACTTGTCGAAAAACGTGGTGGGTTGGCTGGCGCATTAGTTTGCGAAGCTGAAGATGAAATTTTCGCAGTCGCTAGCAATGGTGTAGTCATCAGAACTCGAGTTGATGAAATTCGGGCGGCTGGTCGCGACACTATGGGTGTTTCATTCATGAAAGTTGGTGACGACGAAGAAGTTGTTGCAGTCGCGAGATCTTCGGCCGAGGCACTAGCCAAACTTGAAAGCCTAAAACTTGCTGACGTAACTCCAGCGGGTGAAACTCAAGAAGAAGTTTCTGATTCGGAAGAAGATGCTTAATGGCTGATACAGAAATTACTTTTGACGATTACAGCGATGTGCGCGAATCACAAAAAGCCAGACTTCACCTAACTCACCTTGATGCTTGGTCGGTGGCAAAATCTGCATTTATGTTAGGTGTGACAATTGCTGCCGTGCTCTTAGTTATGGCAACAGTGCTTTGGTTGTTACTTTCGGCGGCTGGCGTATTTGACGCGATAACTGGGTTATTTAATGATGTATCTGGCTCGGCCGACCTAAGCATCAGTTTCTTGTCATTGGGACGAATCATTGGATTAGTTATGGTGATTTCAGCTGTCGAAATTGCCGCAATAACCCTACTTTCTGCCCTATTTGCAGTGCTTTATAACCTCAGCGTTGGGTTTACTGGCGGAATCGAAGTCACGCTAACCGATCGCACAAAAATCTAATTTTGCGTGGATTTAACCAATTAGGGTAACCTCGTAACTCGTTGCTTCAAAGGAATTTGAAGCATCTCGGACCGACAGCTCAACTCAGTTATAGGTCTGGTGCAAGGAACAGACTGGTGCTAGCAACCAGTCGAATGGCAAGACCCCACACGGGCCTATAGCTCAGCTTGGTTAGAGCGCTTCCCTGATAAGGAAGAGGTCGATGGTTCAAGTCCATCTAGGCCCACGCAACAAAAAGGAGGTAAGAACATGAAGAAGCTGCTCTCAATGGCACTCTTAGCCCTAACCGGTTATGTGGTCTACCAACAGATTGAAGCAAGTAAGGCCGAGCAGGAATTGTGGACACAGGCCACAAGTTAGTATCTTGGTCTAACGAAGTTTTCACTTAAGTGAAAATTCGGGGAATTAGCTCAATTGGTAGAGCACTGCCTTTGCAAGGCAGGGGTTAGGGGTTCGAGTCCCCTATTCTCCACCGAGAATCAAAAATTAATTTTTGATTCAAACTCAAGTGGGGACAGAGAAATCTGTCCCTTTTATTTTTCAGATAAAAAAGTTATTTAGCAATTAAGAAAGTTTTCAGTGAAGTTACTACTTAGCGAGTTAACGCCAACAGCTCGCAGATTTTTATTCGGCACCTTATTAAATTCATTAGGTGGCGGTCTAACACTGCCCATAATCGTGGTTTACTTACATCGCATTGCCGGCCTACCGCTTTCGACTGCATCATTAGTTTTATCTTGGATGGCCATAGTTGGTTTGGCATCTGGCCCCGCTTTTGGTTGGGCCGTAGATAAATACGGTCCACGCAGAGTAATGCTTTTTGCAATCGCAATCGAAGCAGCTGCAATTGCATCATGGTCTTTAGTGCGCAGTACACCGGCTGCATTTTTCGTTAGCTTTTTTGTAGCAATTGGCGCTGCTGGTATTTGGCCACCACAAACAACAATGATTTCCCGAATGGCTTCTGACGAACTTCGTCAAAAACTTTTTGGTTTAAATTTCATGATGTTGAATTTAGGACTAGGTATCGGTGGGCTCTTTAGTTCTTTAATCGTTGATATAAATGATCCAAGCAGTTTCACCAGATTATTTGTTTTAGATGGAATTTCTTATTTAGTGTTTTTGTCGATTATTTACACCCTTCGTGAACACGGCGGCCCAATCGCCGAAGAACATAAAAAAGACAACCAAGGATTCCAAGAAGTATTCAGAGATAAACCATTTATAAAAATTCAGATTACAAAACTCCTTCTGTTAATCGGTGGTTACGCATCTTTAGATGCGGGTCTGGCGCCATTGTTAACTGAATTCGGTGGTTTAAATATTAAAAACTTAGGACCAGTGTGGGCGGTTAACACTGGAATTATTGTGCTCGGCCAAATATTTGTGATCAATCGGTTAATAGGTAAAAGCCGCACCAAACTATTCGCAGCGGTTGCAGTTTTGTGGGCAGCTAGTTGGTCGATCGTTGGCTATGGCGTGAACATTCAGCGAGCATTCTTGGGTGCCGTAATTGGTGTTGCAGTTTTTGCAATTGGCGAAATGATTTGGTCAACCGTTGGTCCAACGTTAACTAATGATCTTGCGCCAGAACATCTTCGCGGACGGTACAACTCGCTTGATGGATTAATTTGGGTATCTGCTTCAGCTATCGGTCCGGCCATCTCTGGATTTATGCTGCAAAATAATCTGGTCTATCAATGGATTGGCATGATGATGATTGGTTTGTTAATCAGCGGATATTTTGGATTGCGGATGCGCAAGTATTTAACGCCCGAACAAGATGGAATTTTAGTTTCTAACTAATTTTCACCCACAGTTCAAGAGATTAGTTTTACCTGATAATTGAGGGTTTTTACGCTGGTTAAGTCGCTTCCCTCACAGGATATCCCCAAGTAGAAATGCACTAAACACAGGCTTTTCCCCATTATTTCCACATACTTATCCACAGGCTTCGTTGAGTATGTCAGTCCAGCCACCTAAAGTCATACCTGGTTATAACTAACAATTCAGGGGGCGGGCATGAGCGTTGCAAGTTTTAGCAATGCAGAACTCCCCCAAAATTACCAAAATGACGGTACCCCTGTTCCACCACAAGATTTAGTTGCCGAGCAATCTGTTCTTGGAGCGATGCTGCTCAGTAAAGATGCGATTGCCGATGTCATCGAATCACTACGTGAAATTGATTTTTACAAACCAGCGCATGCAACAATTTATGGCGCGATCTTAGACATCTATGGTCGTGGTGAACCAGCCGATGCAATTACGATCGCAAACTACTTAAGTAAAACCGGTGTGTTAGCAAACGTCGGTGGTGCTGCTTATCTTCATACTTTGGTTGCCAGCGTGCCGACCGCAGCTAATGCTGCTTACTACGCGCGCATCGTTACTGAACGAGCGATCCTGCGTCGTTTAGTCGAAGCCGGAACTCGCATTGCACAAATGGGTTATGCCGGTGATGCCGAAGTCGATTCGTTAGTTGATAAAGCTCAAGCCGAAGTTTATGAAGTGACTTCGCGAAGAACTTCCGAAGACTACATGCCACTTTCGGATATCATTCCAAGCACACTTACCGAACTCGAAGCCATCGAAGGTAATGGCGGCGTGATGGTTGGTGTACCAACCGGCTTCAGTGGTTTAGATGAAGTAACCCATGGCTTACATGCCGGACAACTTGTAATTGTTGCGGCCCGTCCGGCAATTGGTAAGTCAACACTTGGTTTAGATCTAGCTCGTTCAGCAAGTATTAAACATGGTTTAACTTCGGCAATTTTCTCTCTTGAAATGAGTCGAAACGAAATCGTGATGCGGTTACTTTCAGCCGAAGCACAAGTATCACTTGGAAATATGCGAGCTGGAACTTTAAGTGAAGCAGAATGGCAACGGCTGGCTACAAAAGTTGGTCAAGTAAATGAAGCGCCACTATTCATTGATGATTCGCCAAATATGACCATGATGGAAATTCGTGCTAAAGCACGTCGACTAAAACAACGTTTTGATTTAAAACTTTTAATTCTTGACTACATGCAACTTATGTCGAGCGGTCGCAAAGTTGAAAGTCGCCAAGTCGAAGTTAGCGAGTTCTCTCGGTCATTAAAACTTCTTGCCAAAGAACTTGAAATACCTGTTGTGGCAATCAGCCAGTTAAATCGTGGTCCAGAGCAACGTCAAGATAAGCGTCCAATGCTTTCTGATCTACGTGAATCGGGATCATTGGAACAAGATGCCGACATGGTTATTTTGTTACATCGCGAAGACATTTACGATCGTGAATCACCACGTGCGGGCGAGGCTGATTTTATTTTGGCAAAACATCGCAATGGCCCAACCGCAACCGTGGTAACTGCATTCCAAGGTCACTACAGCCGCTTCGTTGATATGGCGAACACCTAGTCACTTTTAGTTGTGAAATAATTAGAACATCCAAAAAGGGGTGTTTAAAGTGCCGGCTATTGATCGCACAAAATTATCAGAATTATTAAAGCGTGAACGCGCTGAATACGAAAAACGAAATACAAAATCCAAAGCTCTATATCAAGATGCCACCAACCTTTACGGCGGCGTACCGATGACGTGGATGAATAAGTGGTCCGGCGGATTTCCGCTTTATTTGGAAACTGCTCACGGCAATACCATCACCACAGTTGATGGCCATTCATACATCGATTTTGCACTCGGTGATACTGGCGCCATGGCTGGTCATTCGCCAGAGGCAAGCACCAAAGCTGTTGCGCAAAGAATTATTGATAGCGGTGGCATCACAACAATGTTGCCAACTGACGATGCGCAGTGGGTAGGTAAAGAATTAACTCGCCGTTTTGGCATGCCACTTTGGTCGTTTACATTGACCGCAACAGATGCAAATCGTTGGGCCATTAGGTTAGCGAGATTAGCAACTGGCAAAAGCAAAATTTTAGTGTTCGCGTACTGTTACCACGGGTCAGTAGACGAAGCATTTGCCGTGCCAGGCCCAAATGGCAAGGCAGTCGCACGCCCAGGAAATGTTGCGCCACCAGTACCAATGGATCAAACCACTCGAGTGGTCGAGTTCAATGATCTTGCGGCTGTTGAACGTGAACTTCAAAACGGTGACGTAGCTGCAATTTTGACCGAACCGGCATTAACAAACATTGGAATTGTTTTGCCACAACCTGGATTCCTTGATGGTCTTCGTGACCTAGCGACAAAATATGGCGCGCTTTTAATGATTGATGAAACCCATACTTTCTCAGCTGGCTATGGCGGCATGACCAAGCGCGATGGTTTGAAACCAGATATTTTCATCATTGGAAAATCAATTGGTGCTGGTATCCCATCTGGCGCTTATGGCATTACACATGAAGTTGCCGAAGCAATTGCCAAACATCCGGAAGCTGACTTAGTCGATGTTGGTGGAGTAGGCGGCACACTCGCCGGAAACTCACTTTCGATGGCTGCCATGCGTGCAACGTTAGGTGAAGTGCTAACCGAGTCAGCTTTTATTGAGATGGAAAAACTTTGCACTCGATACACCGAACAGGTTCAAGCAGTTCTAGATAAGTACGACGTGCCTTGGAGTATTTCGCAAATTGGTGCCCGCGCTGAATATCGTTTTGCTCGACCAGCACCAGTAAATGGATCTGAGTCGGCAGCAGCCAGTGACGATGAACTCGATGAATACATGCATCTTTATATGTGTAATCGTGGAGTACTAATGACACCATTTCATAACATGGCGCTAATGTGTCCGACTACAAAAATTGAAGAAGTCGACAAACATGGCGAACTATTTGAGGCAGCCATTGCCGAATTAGTTGGCTAGTCGGTTTTTGCTAATTACCCGTAGGCTCTAGGTGTGACTAATCAACCAAAGCTAAGGCCGGCTATTGCCGCCTTGCCCACTTATAAAGCAGGCAAAAAAGTAGCTGGGGTTGATGGCCTAGAGCCATTCAAACTTTCAAGTAATGAAAATCCAACACCGCCTTTGCCAAGCGTGGTTAAAGCTATTGCCGATGCAGCTAATGACATACATCGATACCCAGACCCATTTGTAACTGAGTTATCAGAAAAGCTCGCAAAAAAATTTGAAGTTCCAGTTGAGGCGATTGCTACCGGCACAGGTTCGGTGGGCGTATGTCAACAAATCATGCAAGCTGTTGCCGATATTGGCGATGAAGTGATTTATGCTTGGCGATCATTTGAGGCATATCCAATAATTACGAAAATTGTTGGCGCAACACCTGTTGAAGTTCCATTAACCAAAACCGGTCACCACGATTTACCGGCAATGTTAAATGCGATCACCGAACGCACTCGATTGATTTTGATTTGCACCCCAAATAATCCAACTGGCTCGGTAGTCAATCACAAAGAATTAAAAGAATTTTTAACAAAAGTGCCGAAAGATATTTTGGTCGTTATTGACGAGGCATATGTTGAGTTCAACCGCGATGATGAATCAGTTGTCGGTCTAGATTTGTATCGCGAATTTTCAAATGTAGGTGTTCTTCGCACATTTTCAAAAGCTTACGGATTAGCTGCATTAAGAGTTGGATTTTTTGTTGGACCGCTTAACGTTGCAGATGCCGTACGTAAAACCGCTGTGCCGTTCGGGGTATCTAACATTGCCCAAGCGGCCGCAATCGTTTCACTAGAACATGAAGACGAGCTACTAGCTCGAGTTCAGGAGCTCGTTAAACTGCGTAGTTGGTTTGAAAGTGAATTGAAAAAACTTGGTTTTAATTTACCAGCAAGTCAAGCAAATTTTGTTTGGCTACCGTTAGGTGATCGAACCGATGAATTTGTAACTAAGTGCGCTGAGCTTGCTGTCGCAGTTAGACCATTCAGTGGCGAAGGCGTTCGCATCTCAATCGGTGAAAAACCCGCTTTAGAACGGGTATTAGATGCGCTCAGCGGGCTCAATTAACTTTGATTCGGTTCTAAGCACCAACGCAACCGCTGCCAAAACAATTGCGCCACCGATTAAAACATTGATAGAAAGTTTTTCACCGAAAAGCAAGATGCCAAGTGTCACCGCGACAATTGGGTTCACGTACGCGTAAGTAGAAACTAATGAAATTGGCGCATGATCAAGTAGCCAAACATAAGTACTGAAACCAAGGAGTGAGCCAACCAAAATTAAGTAAGTCCAACCTGCAAAGGAAGTGGCGGACGCATCAAGAAAGTCAGATACTGATTCACCAAAAAGTAAACCAACTATAAATAACGTCAACCCAGCAAAAAACATCTCATAAGCACTCAAAACAAATGCATTTTGCGGGGTGTCCATAGTCTTACTTTTAAATGAAGTAAATGCCCACGAGACGCTGCCTAACATAATTATCAGCATCCAAAATAAAACACTTTCGCCCGATGATCCTGGCCGTGCTTCAGTTTGCCCAGGCAGCATAATCAAACTAATTCCGATAAATCCGATAACCAAGCCAATTACTGTTTTATTGCTTGGCCGATCCTTAGCTAGAAATCTGAATAATGAAGTCCAAATTGGCATCGATGCCACAACTAGCGAACCAACACCAATCGGAACAACTTTAGTTCCACTGGTCGCAGTGCCCATGCCAATAGCCAACATGAAGGTACCCAAAATTGCAGATGTCTTAAGTTGAGATTTCGTTAATTTGAGAACCGAAAATCCATTTCGTAAACCAAGTACTAAAGCTAAAACAAAAGTTGCAACAAAGAATCTAAATGCCATTGAAAGAAGTGGTGGCATAGTTTCTACCGTGTAAGCAATACCTACCCAAGTAGTACCCCAGGCCACATACATAATCAACATGCCAAGTGTGATTTGAGATTTTGGTGCAGCGTTCATTATTTAAATTTCTCTTTTAGTTAAGCCAAGGCTGATTTCACAGCAGCTGCAACAGCAGCACCATCTGCTCGACCAGACACCTGTGGTGTAACCAACTTCATGACTGCACCCATTGCAGACGGTCCAGATTGCCCGCCCGCAGTAACTTGTGCCACTGCATCAGAAATTATTTTTGCTAGTTCGTCAGCACTCAGTGCCTCTGGTAAATAATTTTGAATAATTGCTAGTTCAGAATTTTCTTTGTCGGCAAGGTCTTGACGGTTTGCATCCACGTAGGCAGCAGCTGCTTCTTTTCGCTTCTTAGCCTCACGATTTAAAACCGTAATTAAATCTTGATCACTGAGAGTCTTTGCTTCTTTACCTGAGACTTCTTCATTTGTAATTGCTGCCAAGACCATTCTTAACGTGCCGGAACGCAGTGAATCTTTAGCTCTAATTGATTCAGTTAAGTCATTTTGGATTTGGTCTTTTAACGAAGTCATACCCTTAGTTTGTCAGACGCAATTACTGAGTTGTCGTTGGCGCAGCGGGTGCCGTTGGCGCTGCTGGATCAACAGGTGCTGGAGTAGGAATAACTGGCAAACCTGTCACAGGATCTCTAGTTGAATTCGGATCTGCTTCAGCAGCAACACATGCGGCCAATGCAACTTCATCTTCAATATTCGAGCAAACACTTTGGCTTGCTGAAATTGAGTTGCCGTAACCACCTGGATTTAAGCCATAAAGTGTGCGTAAATTCCACGGAACTTCGGGTGACCCTTCAAGCGCGCCACTCATCGCGTTTCGCCAGATTGGACCAGGCATAGTTCCACCAAATACTTGACCGTAAAAACGTCCATTAATTGTGATGCTCTTCATTGGGTATTGCTGACCACCACGTGGATCGCCAACCCAAACTGCAGCGGCTAAGTCTGGTGTGTAGCCAACAAACCAAACAGCAGCTGAACTATCAGTAGTTCCGGTTTTACCAGCAGCATCACGCCCGATATCCATCGCGCGACCAGTGCGCCCACCAAGCGGACCATCAATTACGCCAGCCAAAATTGCTGAGACGCTATCGGCAACTTCACGTTTAATTACCTGAGTGCAGCCAGCGTCTGGAACTGGCACATCATTTCCATAACGATCTTTAATTCCAGCAATAGAGATAACTTCACAGTGAACACCATGCGCTGCGAAAGTTGCCATGGCTTCAGCCATATCTAAAGTTGTTACGTCAAAGCAGCCAAGCGTGAAACAAGGGAAAGGATCTAAATCTTCACCGTTACCTTTTTGAACGCCTGCCTTTTTAGCCATTGCCGGTGGATCGCAGAGTCCAGTTTTTTCTTCTAGACCAACAAAGTAGGTATTTACCGAAAATGCAGCACCGGCCAACATGTCAAAAGATCCAGATGAAGTTGAGTTTCGAACGGGATACGGAGGAATCTTTCCGCCACCAACGCATTCGGTGAATCCGGTAAAACTTTTTTGCGCTGGTGCTGAGAGCACTTCGAATGGGCTTATGCCCTGATCAAGAGCAGCAGCCATAGTAAAAGCTTTGAAAGTTGAGCCGGCTTGAAAACCTACAGTGCCATTGTGATCAAGAGGAGCGTTGTAGTTAACCGTTGTTTTGCCAGCACCACTTCGACCCCAAGTTCGGTTTTGTGCCATGGCAACAATCTCGCCAGTACCAGGTTTAACCATAGAAATGGCAGCGGCTTTGCGACTTGGGTCCTCATTCGGAATTTGTTCTTCAACTGCTTTTTGTGCTGCGCGCTGAGCTTTTAAGTCCAAAGTCGTAGTGATTGTTAATCCGCCAGTATTTATTAAGCGGTCGCGATCTTCTTGGGTTGCGCCAAAAATGGGATCCTTTTTTAGAACCGTTAGGACGTAATCACAAAAGAACGGTGCCTCGGAAGTTGTGCAGCCATTAGGAATTTCAGCTGGATTTAAATCTTCGGCAACAGACTTAGCTTTCGCTGCCTCGGCTGTTGCTGCATCAATGTATCCGGTGCGAACCATGGCATTTAAAACAACATTTCGCCGCTTAGTGGCAAGTTCTGGATATTGTGTCGGATCAAACCTTGATGGATTTTGAACTAAGCCAGCAAGGGTTGCGGCCTCGGGCAAAGTAAGTTCACTCGCCGACTTTGAGTAATAGCGACGTGCGGCAATTTCAACACCGTAAGAACCAGCGCCAAAGTAAGCAATGTTTAAGTAGCCCTCAAGAATTTCTTTTTTCGAAAGTTTGTTTTCTAGTGCTACTGCGTACCGAGCCTCTCGAATCTTTCGAGCAATTGAAACTTCAGTGGCTGCTTTTTGTTCTTCTGGTGTAGTTGCCGCAGTCAACAGAATTTGCTTTACATACTGTTGGGTAATTGTCGAACCACCTTGGATTTGTGCACCAGTACCAGTGGCAATACTTGCGCGCAATGTTCCTTGGATGTCAATACCTGCGTGTTTTAAAAATCTCTGATCCTCAATAGCAATAATTGCTTGCTGCATTATTGGGGCAATTTTTTCAAGCGGAACTTCAATTCGATTTTGCGCATAAAGAACTGCAATCTGCTCGCCGTTCTTATCTAAAATCGTGTTTTGCTGAGGCAATGGAATTTGCGTTAAATCCGAAGGTAAATTTTGAAACCCTTCGACTCCGCTTCGGGTAGCTAAACCAACGCCACCTACAGCGGGAAGAGCTGCGATGGCTGCC
>JACCDN010529635.1_pt1 | contig 10825 bp, 11 predicted proteins | sample 7441691 | NCBI WGS metagenome assembly JACCDN01 (sample SAMN15323439, study PRJNA562643) | freshwater metagenome | isolation source: river surface water | place: USA:Blue River Watershed | collected 2017-08-16
CATGGCCCTCCGATGGAAATTCTAGATCAGACTTGGCGCAAGTCTAATGTGGGCTGCGAAGAACTAAAAAAGAAAATTCATGAACTCAAAAATTTAAAGCTGCACGTCTTTGGCCATATTCATGAAGCACAAGGCTTTGTTGTAAAAAATAATGTGAAGTTTATCAATGCATCTTCTTCAACTGGTTTTTTAGGAAGAAATATTTCTTTTGTGGAGACACATTTATGAGAGGCTATCTTGCGACGGCACTAAGTTTCTTTTTATTAGGAGTAATGTTTGAACGTTTCGTAGTCTCCATTAATGGACAACCTCCAACAAGAAATAAAGTATTTTTTTTATCAGATAAAGAAAACAGGAGAGTGCAAAACAGTAAAAATGAGATTAAAGTACAAATCCCAAAATTGACTTCACCATCAGAAAATAACTTTGCAAAAATATTAGAAAATGCAGAAAATTTTAAAGATTTACTTTACGATGAAGTTAGTAGAAATTTTAAAAGCACTTCTCGTTCAATTAATAAGAAATTTCCCAATGAAAGAATTGAAAACAAATTTAGGAGTTGGAATTTGGATGGTGATGAAAAAGAGATATGGTTTAAAACAATCATAGCTCATAATCCAATTACATATGTTGAATTTACTTTTTTTGTTAAGGCATTTTACTGTGGGGATTGGGCTAAAGATCAGAAAGCTAAAGTTGATTTTGGAATGACAAAATGTATAGATGTATTAGGATTTTCAAAAATTATTGATAAATGGTTTGTAACTAATGCTGGAGGAACACTTTATTCGCTAGTTTATAAAAACGAAAATGCATTTTTTGAAATTACTACTACAAATAGTCTCAATTTTTTCAGCACTTCTGGCATTGCCAGGATAATGCTACCAATTCCAGGCGAACAAACTCGAAGTGAAGCATTGTTTGTAAATAATAATAAACTTCAATGGGATGATGGTGATAATGTCGAGTATGTTTTAAGTAGCAAAAAAGAAGCGGACGCATTTCTAGAAAAAGTGATAAAGGAAAATCCCGATAAACTCTAAGCATTCGTAAGACCTATGCTTAGGCGCTACTTCTAAAGATTAAGAATCGCCAATGAAGCTTTTATCTCCAATATTTATCATGTCCCAGATAGTTAGATCAGATTTATTCGTAAACATATAAATATCTTGAAAAGCTTTTTCTTCGTTACTATCAATATTCAGGGCCTTCAAAAAGGCCCACTCCGTATTAAGTCCGAACTTCTTTAGTGCAATCACTTTGTCTTTCAATTTTTTTCCAAAAATCTTAAGGAGACGTTGCTCAATTTGTAAATGAATTAGCGAATTTTGCGAATAGATATCTTCTTTAGCGAAATACATTTCAAATTGCTGATTGATGTCTAAAAAGGAAAAAATCAATACGTTGCCATTAATTTTAAGACGTGGACTTTGCACCTTTTCTTGAAAAGATTGAATGAATTCAAGAACACGACTTTGTTGTTCTGGGGAATATTCAAAACAAATATCGATATCAGAATCTTCATGGTTAACTTCGAGAGGAAATGTACCAGTTATAAAAAAAGGTGTAACAGGAAGGCGATAGCGATGTTCAAGTGAATTAAGTAAGTTTGGAATTTTTTCAATATTGATCACGTTCTCTAATGATTGGTGATGAAATTTAATGGCACCTGATTTAAGCTCAGTTACTAATTCAGGATTGAAAAATTTTGGTTTCGAATAATCTTCAAAAGAAAATTTATTCTTATAGTGGATGGCCAACTCATCAAAGGATTTATCGATCACAACTTCAATATGCTCAAAACCAGGCTTTGTGACCTTTCCTTTTTTAGGGGCAGGGACTTCAATCAAATCGATAAAATGGTCTCCAAATTTCCAAGGGGAGTTTAATTTAAAGGTTGCAATCAAACGTCCATTTACCGGGCTTTCAATAAGCATATTAGAAAAACTTGCGAATTCATTTTTAATATCTTGGTAATGATCATTTGATTCTGTTCGAAAACAGAGATGATCAATATCCCAGTGAGTGGAATCGACACCAAGAGAGTCTACTTCGGTCAAGAGTGTCGTTAAAAATTGAGAAGCTTCATTAAAATATTTTAACTCTAGTGTTGTCATGAAGTTTTAAACTTTTTTTAAGTGAAGTATTCCTTTAAAAATTTAATCTCTGATCTCTCCGGTCCATAGGCCAAAATTCCAACCGGGATACCAACATTTTCTTCAATCATTTTGATATAAGATTTAAGTTCATTTGAGAGCTCATCTTTAAAATTGTCAGTGAATGGCTTTAAATCTTTTAGAACAGGTTTTGCTTTGGTGAGATCAATTCCAGGATAAGCGCAGTCAATTGTTTTGCCTTCATACTCATAGTGAGTACAAACTTTTAAAGTATCCATACCGCTTAAAATATCAATTTTTGTTAATGCAAGAGAAGTGATATTTGAGGCTTTTACAGAATATTTTAGCAGCGGAAGATCGAGCCATCCACATCTTCTTTTGCGGCCCGTTGTTGCCCCAAATTCATGGCCTTTTGTTTGAATAAATTCTCCAACGTTATCAAAAAGTTCAGTTGGAAAAGGCCCTTCACCAACGCGAGTTGTGTATGCTTTTGTGATACCTAAAACTTCATGAATGTGAGAGCCAGGTATACCAGCACCAGTATAAATACCACCAAGAGAAGTTGAAGAGCTTGTCACAAATGGATAAGTACCATAATCAACATCAAGTAGAATCCCTTGAGCTCCTTCGTAGAGTATTTTTTTCTTTTCGATAACTGCAATATCCAAAATTGAAAAAGTATCAGTTAAAAACGGAATGATTTGTTTTCCAATTTCATAGAGTCTTGTGGCTTCAGCCTCAACACTTGGGTATTCAATATTATAAAGTGTTTCAAAAAGAACTTTTTTCTCTTGAATAAGTCGATCTAGTTTTAATTTTAATGTATCTAGATTTCTTAAATCACAAAGCTTAAGTGCACGTCTTGCAACCTTGTCTTCGTATGCCGGACCAATTCCTTTTCCTGTTGTTCCGATTTTAACCGGCCCTTGTGACTCACGAGCAGCGTCGATTAGTTTATGATAAGTTGTAATTAATGTTGCGTGCTCTGAGATTTTTAAATTATTGTTGGTAAGTTTTATTCCTCCATTCTCTACATCAATCATTTCCTTAACGAAGGCATCAGGATCGAAAACAACACCGTGTCCGATGATTGATATTGCATGGGGATGTAGTATTCCAGAGGGGATTAAGTGCAGAACAATTTTTTTTGTTCCAACAATGATCGTATGTCCCGCATTGTTTCCACCTTGGTAGCGAACAACTAAGTCACTTTTAAGCGATAATAAATCAGTGATTTTTCCTTTACCTTCGTCTCCCCATTGAGAGCCAATGATGGCAAGAGTCTTCATGTGAACGCCCCTTAAAATAGAATAAATGTGAGTGTACGCGCGATTATACTTAAGGAATTAATGGATTGGCCAGCAATCTGTCATATTAAACTACATTATTGATAGCGACTTTTTAATAGGTTAATTCAAAATCTATTTAAAATATTTTTAGGCTTTTACTTCGTTTAGCAGAATATTTTTTTCAAAAAACTCTTTAATTTGAAAAACTGCCATTTCTCCAACTCTAAATTGTGCTTCTTCCGTTGAGGCACCAACATGTGGGGACATGATTAAATTATCAAGCTCTATTAATTTTGAACTGCTTGGGAGCGGTTCAGTGGCAAAAACATCAAAGCCAGCACATCTAATTTTCTTTTCTTTTAAAATATCATAAAGTGCTTCTTCGTCCACGATTCCACCACGTGCAGCATTTACCAATATTGCATCTTTTTTCATCATCGATAATAAATCTCTTGTAACCATTCCTTTTGTTGCTGGAAGGAGTGGAGTATGGATTGTGATGATGTCACATGTTTTAAAAATTTCTTCTAACGAGTTGGCTTTTCTACAGTAGGGCATATCTGATTTTTCAAGAACTGGATCAAAAAATAAAACCTCAGGTTCAAATCCTGAAATTCTTTTCGCTACAATTTGCCCAATTCTTCCGAAGCCAACAATACCAACTTTTTTCTTCCATAGCTCAAGTCCAGTTAGAGCGTTCTTTTCCCATTTTCCTTCATGCATAGACTTATTTGCAAAAGGAGTATTTCTAAGACAAGACATCATAAGGGCAATTGCTTGCTCTGCTGCTGAATTATTATTTGCACCGGGAGTATTTGCTACTTTTACGCCTTTTTCCTGACATAGTTTTTTATCGATATTATCAGTGCCTTCGCCTGCGCGAATAACAATTTTTAAATTAGGCGCAAGGGCAAGAAGCTCAGCAGTTACAGTTGTAGCAGAGCGAATGATAAGGCCATTTATTTTTGGTAGTAATGCTTTTAATTCATCTTGAGAAACTTTTGAAGTTGGATGAACTTCTAGTGTTGAGATTTTTTTTAATTCTTCGAACAATGTTTTATCAAATCCATCTGGCACGACAATGAAAGGCTTCATTCTAGCATACTCCTAAAAAAGTTAGCCCCCTGATTATAGGGGGCCAATGACCAAAATGAAAGTTAAATTTTATCTTCTTTTATGACGCTAAAGCCTTTGCTTCGAGTTTTATTTTCATATGCGCCAAAACTGCTTGGAGATCACTTACCGTTGGCAGATTGCCAAAGTGAGTATTATGATTCGTATTTTTACCAACGAAATCAAATAAATCTATTGCAATCGATTCTTCATGATCTTTCAAAAATGCTCGCCATAAAGATCTTCCATAGCGCTGATGATTTTCCATGATGGAGCCAATGAGTTCTTCGCGCTTTTTTGATTTTAAATCGAACACTTTTCCCATTGGTCCCATTTCCAAATACCAAACTTTGTAATCCGCTCTTCCCTCCATCGATGTAAATGTCTCGCAGGCAATGATAAGAAAATTGAGTGGTAACATGAACGCCTCCTGTCGTGTGTGCTTTGGTGTGCCCTCTCAAATCCTTTGAGAGATGTTTCGATCATATCCAAGCTGAAATTAAATGCCTGCAAAATATTTGTGATAAAAACTCACAAAATGTTTGAAGCTGTAAGTGGAGAGATCATACGCTAGAGTCGTTATGCACCGGAAGCGAAATTTTGGTAGGAAAATTTCACCATTTTTTGTAATTTTCAAGATTTAAAAATTGAGAAAAAAGCTAGTGTTAGAAAATATTTTTTGCAACTATAACTGAGTCAATTGTGAGTTGATGTGCTCTAACAGGTTGGGGAGTATTTCAGTTCGAAATTCTAATTTTCGATAGCTCACACCTGAAAGATCAAATATTTTTTTTGCAATTCGGTTACCTTCAGTTTCACGATGTTTATCAGAAAGATAGATAACTTCTTTTACTTTTGATGATGCGATAAGTTTTGCACATTCATGGCACGGAAAAAGTGTGACGTATGCTTTTGCATCTTCAAGAGATCTCGTAGCGTGTAGGATTGCATTTGCCTCACTGTGAACAACATAACCGTACTTTTGAAACTCCAGAGATACTGAATCATCTTTCCCCCAGGGAAGTTTTGATTCGTCGATTCCGGCAATGAATCCATTGTAGCCCATGGTGATTTGGTGATTATTTTGGTCAACAAATACAGAGCCAACCTTTGTGGCGGGATCTTTAGATTTGAAAGCTGCGATCATAGCTTGTAACATGAAATATTCGTCCCAATTTAGGGCCGAAGTAGCGCTGATGAAATTAATATTCGCATTTGTATCCATAAAAATCCCAAAGTTTTCTTCAAATTCTCGTGAGAGCGAGTGCTTAGTCAAGAAAATTAAAAAGTTTCTTGTGCGATGGAACTTAAGTTAGTACACTTAAGTAGAACACTTATGATTTGAGGTCGGAATGAAAACGGATTTTGAAACGCTGCGTGCATTGGCGAGTTATACGATCAACAATTTGAAAGAAAAAAAGTTGATTGAATTTCATGCAACTAACAGAGAAGCGCTGATTGATGCCATGGCCACTGAGTATGGTGTAAGTTTTGCGACTGACGAAGATGTTAGAGATCAGGCGATTGAAGAAGTTGAAGAAAAAATGGGGTATGACAATTTACCCGAAGATATAACTGAAACTGAAATGTATAACCATGCAAGAAAAGAAATTATTAAATCTTTTAATGGCGAAAACATCGGTGGTTTATATCTAGTTGAATCACTTCACCAAATTGCAGTACGGATGAAAGAATTTATCCTTAATTGTGATTTGATCGACGATGTGTTTGGATCAGATGAAGACCTTATTGCTTTTTTAGTAGGAAAAATTAGACACTTTTCACCTAAAAAAAATTAGTTAGTTAAGCTGTCACTTTTTTAGACACTTAAAATTTCTGTAATTTTTTCATTCTTTTTTTATGCTGACGAAATAACCTGTAAATTCGACTCTAATAGAGTTATTGAATTGAGTCAGGTGCGGGTATGTTTCGTTTTTGTATTATCTTTATTTCTTTGTTAGGCAATGGAGCTTTGTTTGCCAAGGAAGCCGGCCCTCAGGCACTGACAAATAATTTGATCTGTTTTGTTAAATCAGATTGTCTCCGTAAAAAAAGTATTGCGGATTTAAGCGGTGAGCTTAAGCAAAATACCAAAACAGCAAAAGAGTTCGAAAGTTTTATTCAAAAATTTCAAACAGAACTTAGAGTCGTATCTCATCATGAGTTTTTATTAAATGAATTAAGGATAGTTGAAAAACTATTAAATGATCGTTTGCTCGAAATCAATTTAAAAGCTGAAACGAAAAATAGACGGATCTCTTTTTTAGGAGCGGCACTTGGATCAGGGGCCATGCTTTATTCAATAGGTTCAAGTTTTTTCTTTGCTCACAGTATGCACAATATACGTCTTTCTGGCGTTAGGTTAATTTCACTTGTGGTCGCTAACGATGTTGAGAACAAGATTAGTGTTGCCAACCAGGGGATTATTAAGGGCAAAAAAATAGAAATTAAGTCGCAAGATATAAAAGAATCAAAAATAGGAACTCAAGACTTGGATAAAGAATGAAGAGTATATTGAAAATTTTTATTATTTTCTTTTTTTGCCTTGATGCAACTTTTGCTCAGGGAGATAAATCAAAAGATATTTGTTATATCGTGAAAGCTTATAGTGACTACCAAAATAATCAGAATACTAGTGAACATTATGAAATGGGGAAAATATTCCACGAAGGGCTAGCTCCTGTATCTAAGAAGAGTGAAATAATCGCTCAATTAAAATCTTTAAAGGAGATAAGTCTCAATGAAAAAGATTTCATTAAGGGGTATAATTTAAAGCTTTCGCCGAGCTGTCGAAATTATTTTGAGGCACAGGAAAAAATCACTGATGATTTTTATACGACAATGGGCCATCGACAACAGAAGAAGGTTTCGGAAAATGAAAAAACATTAACTGAAGCAAGAGCAAAAATTCTTTATAATTACGTAGTAGCATTGAATAAAATATTTAAAGATAAAAAAGAAGCGATAGAGATAAATACTGTTACATTTGATAGATTAGATTATACGTGTATAAATGATCAGACATTAAGAAAAGATCTAGATGATATATTTGTTAGCAAAAAAAATCTTATGGAAGACATATTGCTAAAAAATTTTGGAGTACCATCAGCACGTGAACTTTGGGCATTATCAGATAAACTAAAAGTTCTTTCTAACGGACAAATTACAAAAGAAAAATTGAAGTTAGGTCTCTTCGTGCTTTACGCCGTTGGTGGACTAACATTTGCCAGTCTTAGTGGAGAAATGACCGTAGGATATTTGGCCAATTTAAAGATTGTTAAGAGTTTATCAAAGGTGTTATCCGTGACTCTAAACACTTTAGGTGTTTACCAGGGAGCCAAGCTAGGTAGTTCGCTTGCCAAAAAATTTACTGAAAAAGAAATTGAACTTGAAAATTTAGGTGAGATTATTTTGTCGGCGCATGAATTTTTAAATCTTAAACTAAACTCACCTTTTGAATATCAAAAACCAATCTTTAACATGACTCAAGCAGACTCGCAGTTTTATGATAATTTTTTTAATGTTATTTTTTATTTTAGAGATCGTGGAGACTTAGATTTATCGAAAGTAATTAAACGATGCCAAGTTAAAAAAATGTTTGATTAAATCCAATCTAAGCGCTCAATAACTTCTTCAAAATAAGGTCCTTCAACTAGCCCGTTTAAAATTGAACTTTTGCTTTCCATGAAATACAAATCTTTTGTATTTGTATTTCGAACCATAAATGCGTCGTAATATGTGCGCTCTTGACGATCAATTGTCGCTGTTCCTTCTACTCGGCACATTTCAAATTTTCCAGTTTGAAGCAGAGGAAGTGATTTAAAGTCACTAGGGTTGGTAATAATTGTAGTATCTTGATCAAAGAGCATTTTTTTTTCTTCGATAGTATTTTTTAAAATTTCTTGAATAGTGAGTGATTCATTTTGGGGTCCTAAAAAGATAAAATTGGCCTCCCAGTCGTAACGAGTATCTAATCTTTTAAAAAGTAGATGATTTAAATTATGGGTTTCAACTTCTCCCCACCAATGAGGGCAAAGCAACTTTAGACCATGAAAGTTTTTTTCTTTGGCATTTTTTAAAAATGTTTTTTTTTCATTTTTAATAATGAGAAGAGTATAGATAGCAAAAAGAAAAAGGGCCAAGAGAGTGGCCCATTCTAAAATAAATTTAACAGAAAGAAATTCCATATCTTATTCTTTTACAATTTCACTGAGGTTTTTTAATTGTTCTTCGTTCAACGTTAGCACATTTGTAATTTTCTGTCCAAATCGCCCACCAATTGCTCCCCATTGTTTTTCATGCAAGAGAACATGATCTTTCTCATCATTTACATTGGTGAACTCAACACTACCATCAAACATGACAATCTCTGTTTCTCCAAAAAGTGGATTGCTCGTTAAGAGAAAGTCTGTGCCGCGCACACCAAGAGATGCTTGAGTAGTAAAAATTTTTCCTTTTGATTGTTTTGTTTCAGAAGATTTTTTTACTAGCGTGATCCAGCGGCATGCACCGCTTTTTAAACTATATTTTCTTTCTGCTTCAAAATCTAATTGCATCTCGCTTCTAGGCCCCACGAGAATAGAATTTCCCCATTTCTCAATAACTAGTTTCACAAATGATTTGTCACTGGTTTTAATTAATCCTGGTTTATCTATGATTGCATCTTTTACAATTTTTTTTCCCTCAAAAAATACGTCTCCTCTAAGAGTGATGACTTTAGCGATCGGGAGAATTTCTTGTGCTGTTGCTGAAAAAGAAGTGAAGATGAAAGTTAAAAAAAGAAAAAGGATTGAGTGCTTATTCATTGATCGACCTTTTTTATGTGTGCCCAGAAATTAAACATGAGCAAAAAGCTTGGTTAATGGATTTTTATAAAAAATATTTTTATGAAATTATAAACACAGCTTTGCAATTCTCTATACTTAATTCTTCATTAGGATGATTGGAGGATTATTTTTTCCCATATAAGGATAAAACTGCCTGTTTGGCTAAAGTTTTCTCATGATTATGACGAAAATTAGAGTTGAGTTAGAATTTTTTCTAGAAGTTATGTGATTTTTGCTTTTAGAATTTTTGGAGAAATGCTTATGAAGCGCAATCAAAATCAGAGTAGTTTTATGCAAAAGCTGACATTAGGTTTTATGTCATTACTGCTCATGGCCCAAACTCCGACAACAGTTTTTGCAACGATGGGAGACACTAGAGTGCCCGCAGATTGTTCGGCGATTGAAGATTCTTGGACGAGAGGGCGATGTATTACCGCGGTTGCGACCATCCAAGCCGGAGGAACAATCGACTGTATTGATTGTTTTTTAACTCAGGAGCAACCAACTCCAGTTGCCGACACAATTAAATCAGTTGCCCCATGGGTAGCAATGCTAGGTGGTGCTTACTTAGGCGCCAAATACCAATACAAGTCTCAAGCAGCATGGGCCGATGCTTACAAAGAAGGCTTCACTCAATGTACAAATCGATTTAATTCTTATGAGAATTATTTGTTAGAAAGAGGAGCGAATCCTTTAACGCCAGATCAAGCTCAGTCATTTTCTTCAAGCTGTAATGGCAATCAGATGAATGGTGGCGGACTGTTTGCAGGGCTTAACGGTTTATCAGGAAATGGCTATGGTGGATTTGGAAATCCCATGATCGGTGCAGGATACTCGCCAGGTTTTTTAGGTGGGATGATGGGGCCAAATTTTGGAGGCTCAATCGGAATTAATGGTAATGGTGGTTTTGGTAGTGGTGTTGGTCTGGGGGTCGGTTTGGGTCTTGCGAACATGCTCGGATACGGCATGGGTGTCCCAGGTGCGGGTCTTGGAATTTATGGTGGAATAAACATTGGTACAGGAATGGGCCCTTATGGTGGTATGAATCCTTATGGTCAAGGTGGTATTCCGGGAATTGGTATCGGTGGACAAATTGGAATTCCAGGAATTGGTATCGGCGGACAAATTGGAATGGGTACAGGTTGGCCTTATGGCCAAGGTGGTATTCCGGGAATGAATGGTCAAATTGGAATTCCAGGAATTGGAATTAACGGGCAGATCGGAATTGGTATGCCTAATATTGGAATCGGCGTTGGTAGTAATTATCCTTACCCTGGCGGAGTAGGTATTGGTGGTGGAAACGTCATGTGTTTCACGGCCCCATGTAATATGAACGGACAAATGGGGATTCCAGGATTTGGAGTTAATGGTCAAATTGGTTTACCTAATATTGGAATTAACGGGCAGATTGGAATTGGAATTCCGAATAACGGAATGAACGGGCAAATTGGATTGCCAGGAATGAGCGGGCAGATCGGAA
>JACCDN010394744.1_pt1 | contig 10824 bp, 11 predicted proteins | sample 7441691 | NCBI WGS metagenome assembly JACCDN01 (sample SAMN15323439, study PRJNA562643) | freshwater metagenome | isolation source: river surface water | place: USA:Blue River Watershed | collected 2017-08-16
ATGAAAGAGATTTATGGTACTGCCAACCCATTCAGCTTCATGGTGTTGCAAGACATGGCACCGTTGACAAACTTCTTCGAAAAACGTGTGACTGAGTACGCTATCGGAAATACAGGTACCGCCGATGACATGAGCTTCGACGAAGATTTCTAAGATAATTGAATTAAAAAGACGCAACTGAGTTGCGTCTTTTGGGGCACCAGAAAGAACTTTCGGAATAAATACACTCGAGAATAAACAATCAGTGGATAACTAGCTCATGTCAAATGTAAGCTTCAAACAAGGCATCATCTCCTATCAAAAAGACATCAATGGTACACCATCGTTCTTACAGAAGACAGGGGCTGGAATTACTCTATTGGCCTCCAATTCACCAACAGTGATCACTTTTTCACACGGATCGTCGAATTACACGGTTGAGGAATGGACTACTGTCTCCGATGCATGGGGCCCGTTCTTTAATGTAGGAATTTATTACCTCTACTGGGACATCAGCATTGCAACTGGTCAATTGAGTAGAAACTTTACTCAGCTAAATCCGATGTATCAGAGTACTGAGCCACAATCACCAACAGTAGATCAGCACTGGTTTAATACCAGCGATTTCATTATGCGTGTTTGGAATGGTACCAAATGGATCACTGTTATACGCGTATTCGCGGGTACTTACAATAGCACTACGATACTTCCGCAGATATTGGGTTCTCAAGCTAACATCTATGGTGAATTCGTTACCGGATATATCGTACACGATGCTGATGGCCTTCCACTTCGTCGCGCGGGCGGTGAGTTTTTTACTACTGAGACGAATATCTACCCTCATTATTCACCTGCGGCTTCATCTGCTAAGTTTGAAGGCAACATTATCAACGTGGTGGCTGCTGAGAATATGGAAAAGTATTCGTTGGTGGCACTTACCTCCGCAAACACCGTCGTAAAAGCAAAGATTGCTGATATCACCGCGGGTAAGGTGACAAATATCACTCTGCTCGACGGCGGTTCAGGTTATGTGAATACGCCTGCTGTAGACATAGTCGGCGGCGATGGATACGGCGCAAAAGCAGTAGCAGTGATTCAGGACGGCATCGTAACGCAAATTAACATTACTGACCCGGGTGTTGGGTATATTCTCACAGCACCAACCATAGTAATAAGAGGCGGTGGGCCTGCGCCATCAGAACAGCCGAGTAGAAACGCAGTCGCGCGCGCATCAATAAGTCGCTTGGCGCTCGGTTTGATAAATCGCGATTTGACGCCAGGAGAAGCAGGAAGTCTTATTTTTAGAGGCTTGGTTTCACATGATGGTTGGAATTGGCCTGATGCGCAGTGCGGCGCATCAGTATACTGCGGTGGTAACGGTGAAGTTACATCGGCTCGACCTATGACGGCGGTCGTTCAGAAAATAGGAACGATCGTAAACAGCAAGAGCGTGTATCTCGATATCGATAATGAGACAGTTGCTGCGTTAATGGCGGGTGTTAGTACAGTTTCGACATTGAATGTGGTAGCGCCATTGGTAAAAACAGGCACCTTGTCTGACCCAGTTGTGTCCATGCCAGCCGCATCATCTAACACCGATGGTTACATGACTGTAGCACTCGTCAACGAAATAGCACTTAACAGAAGCGCAATAACTCAGGAAACGACTCTACGCACTAATGAAGATAACTTCCGCGTGCTAAAAGCTGGTGATGTGATGACAGGGCCATTAACGCTGCAAGCAGGTGGTCCTTTAGGCGCCGACCTTAATCTCACTGCAACGATTGATTCCATTCCTAAGATCAATTTGATTGCTGCACTGGGCGGTCGGACACCTTCATTGGCGTTCACTACTCCAAATGCACCAAATTCGCGTCCTTATGTGCAAGTCGGATCCACTGTGGATTCTTATCTACGTATAGATGCTGGCCTGAGCTCTGACGCACTATTACACCCCGTACTGGATGTACGAAGAGATGGAACACTCGATCTTATAGGAGGTAGAGTCACGGGTTTGGCGCCTGCTATAGCGCCCACTGATGGTGTAAATAAAGGAATGTTGGATGGACATGCTAATGATTTAAACGTCCACATTACCGCAGCGCAGAAAGCATTATTGGATAGTACTGCTGGTATTACACCCACTGAGATGCAGGCGTTGAGCGGTGTTACGAGCAACATTCAAGTCCAACTTGATGGTAAGTTGGACAAAATCGGTGGCATAATGACAGGTGGGTTGTATACTACGCGCACTTCTTTTGATCCTACCGAATTAGTCACCAAGAGCTTCGTCGAGAATGCAATTGCTGGTAGCGGAAACGGGTTGACCTATTTCAGACACATACAAACAGCAGCAAGCACGACCTGGGTTGTTACGCATTCACTAAACACCGTTGACTTTACTTGGAATGCTTTAGTCGATGATGGTTCTGGTGGATACTTAGTTGTGCAACCAAAAGAAATACAGATAGCAGATTCAAATAATATTGTAGTGGTTTGGAGTACGCCGAGAATTGGCCGATTCACCATTACCGCAGTAATAGATTAACTTCAGGAGAAAAACAATGCAAGTACCATTTAGACAGGGTATTCTTTCCGGTCAGACTGACGGACTAGGACACGGTAATTTTTTAGCACTTACAGCAGGTGGCTACGTCGATCATGTAGTGTCGCCTATTAGTACCTATTTGAATTTTGCGTTCAAGGGTACGGATTATTTGCTCAGCGTGACCACTACAAAGGTGAACGCATGGGGACCATTCACTAACAATTCTGAAACCGTATATCTCTACTGGGATATCAGTCTAAGAGATGCGCAATTGACGTACGGCTCAACACTTTCGAATCCGGTTTATATGGCAGCTGCTCCTATGAGCCCAGCTGTCGATACTCACTGGTTTGACACTGGTAACAAGGTCATGAAGGTTTGGAACGGTGCATCATGGATTGAAAAGATCCGTGTATTTGCAGGTCAAGTTGTAAACGCTAACACTGTGATTCATCAGGAATTTGGTTCACAGGTAGAAATTGATACTCCTGTAGATTCTGGTTATATCATGTTCGACTCTCAGGGTCTACCAATCAGAACGTCCGCAGGTTATTTCTTTACCTCTGATACCGATGCGTTCATGTCAGTTTCTGGATCGACAGCTATTGTTCGACTTGATCAGAATATGCTACCACTGACCGCAGATGAAGCGATGCCCAAATACGCAGTAGTGGCTATTGCTGGCTCTGCTAATTCGCATATGGTGTTAGCTGATCCGATGAATGCAGACAAGCGTGCTATAGGTATTACTGAGCATGCAGTAGCGGCTGGTGAGTTGTCTGGTACTATATTCCGCGGTGTTGTTAGCCACACTAACTGGAGTACTATCACTGTAGAAGGTTTTCCGGTGTTCCCACCGACTGCCCTAGGTAAGCAACTGTGGTTGGCCCCATCCGGGCAATTCACGTTACTGCGCCCGGAGAACCAAGTTGCACAGTGTTTGGGTACCGTTGTTTCTGCTAACAGCATTTATCTTGACATTGATTCTGAGACTAAACCGATATCGATTCTTCCTAGCGGTGTTCAGAGTGTGCAGGCTACTGCTCCTTTGAGTTCTACTGGCGGCGCTGACCCGGTAATTAGCATAACACCAGCTACGACTACAAGTTCGGGATATATGTCTAGTGCCGATAAGATAGCGCTTGATGGCGTGGTTACCGGACTAGCAGCCGAAATCAGTGACAGAGCTGCAGGAGATAGTGCGCGGCTTGCTCTTACTGGTGGTACTATGACAGGAACTCTAGTTCTTGCATACGATCCAATCAATGTTTTGGAAGCATCAACCAAACAATACGTTGATAACACTGTCAGTCTTGCGACGGCGCCAGTAGCGAAGACATGGTTTGTGTCTCCGAGCGCAGTGGCGGGTAATGGATCGCTTAATAAACCGTTTGCGTTTATTGCGGATGCCTTGATGGCTGCAAGTACTAATGACATTATTCATCTTCTACCGGGCGAATACGCAGAAGATTTGTTGCTAGACAAAGCACTCACAATCTGCGGTTCTAACGTTGGCGCTTTCGAAAACACGTTAATCACTGGTCAAGTTACTCTTGCAATTGGTTCGCATGGTTTGAAACACTTGTCCATCAACAACCCACGAACCACTGCAACCGATTATGCAGTTCGCGTGAATGGTTCTGATTATGCATCATTTGACGATGTGCGTATTTCTAGAGCAGCCGGTGGTGATGTTATTTCTTACGAGGGTGTAGGAACCGCGGAGCATGTTTATTCTAAGTGCTCGATTCGTGGAAACATCAATATGGCTCAAGCAGTTGTGCGTCCAGTTACGATAATAGGTGCAACAGATAAACCATCAATCTCAATGGTTGGAGTTCAGACCGTCAATGTGGTTGATACTCGCGGTGTTACTGGGATCAATCATCTAAGTGGTAAATTGAATCTGTCGAACGTCACCGAAATTGCATCGTTGACTTCTGCTGCCACTGGCGTCAGTAATGAGATTGTTGCGATTAACAGCTCCTTCCTTAAAGCTGACGGAACGTTCGGTGTTCTAACCATGCAACCAACGACTCTTTACACATTTGCAGATGTCGTTTATGATACTGTTGCTGCAACTCTAGGAACCCGTATGGCTTGGGGTAGTACCTCCAATGACATCAAAGAGTTATTAGCACCAACTAACTATGTCGCTATGGATATGTCTCAGCATGCACACATGGTCGGTATTGATGGTGCTCTTGGTGCTAAGGAGAATGCAGGGACCGCAGCATCGGTGTTGTCTGGTCACCTCGCAGATTTGAATCCACACCCACAGTATCTATCGAGTGCAGCTTTAGCCGGTAAAGAAGACGTTGGTGTTGCACAGGGCATAATGGATGCCCACACCGTCGCAGTAAATCCACATAGTCAGTATGCAAATACGACTGACGTCGTAATGAAAGCTGGAAGCACGATGACTGGTATGTTAGTACTGTCTGCTGATCCAGTAGCTTTAATGGATGCAGCCACTAAGAAGTATGTGGATGACTCTGTTGCAGCTGTAGCACCTGGAACTCCACTTACTTCAGGTGACGGCGTTAACTCGACGCAATTTGCTGCTAATGTAGTAGAAGTTTTAGTTGATCCAGCTGACCTGGAATTTATCGCAGGCACCGATCCAACAAATGGACACATTGCACTTAAGGAAAAATTACCCGGTGGTGATGGTGTCACTTTGTACTCTAGAGTTGCAGTGAATACTAAAGGTCAGGTTGTTGCGGCATCAAATGGTACTCTGCTAGCAGATTACGGTATCACAGACGCTGCGACGGCTGAGCAAGGCACTGCAGCCGATTCGGCTGTTCAGCGCGCAGGTGATACGATGACTGGCGATCTAGTACTTGCTGCTGATCCTACTCTGAATATGCACGCATCGACCAAGCAATACGTCGATAACTCATTGCTGGACAAGATCAGATTTGTAGGTGCTGCGCCGGCATCATCAACCGATGTTGGTACCGCAGGTGACTTCTTTGTGGACGCGAACTTCATGTACACGTGCATTGCCACCAATACATGGGTCAGAGTTGCAGTAGTATCTACGTTCTAAACGACTGAGAAGCTATCAACAAGGGCAGATGCTAAGCATCTGCCCTTGTTTACTTTTAGGGGCGGATATGATACAATACACCAATTACTAAAGGAGATGTTTTTCAATGAGTACCTATCATTTCGAATGCGATGTTTGCAATTGCGTTACTGCTAGCCAAGGATACATGCATCACACCTGCCCAGTATGTGAACTTGATCAAGCCCGCCCCGAGATAGCGCAATTGAAAGCAGATCTCCAAAAAGAACACCACAGAAACGAAACATTATCAGCTCTTGCATCACAACCAAAGTAAGGAGTAGTAAATGAAGAAATCGAAAATTGCGTCTCTGACACAGGAAGAACGTCAAGAGCGTATCAATAAACTGTCTGAAGAACTAGCGAACTTGATCGAAGCTGGTGATGACTATTTGCTTCTGTACAACGCTGTCAAAAACGACGACGGGAGTTACACGGTAGGTCGCTACATCAACGCACCAAAACCCGATGATGAAGCCGGTATCGATAGTCTGTTTGAAGTGTTGGTTGCAGAGTGCATGAACGACTTCGAAGAACAAAATGAACCGGTGCTGTATCAACTGTTCGACGTGGTATCGCGCACCGTGACACAACTCATCACGCATGAAGTCGATGATGAAGGTAATACACGGAAGCCTCACTGATGTCAAGACTTGAAGATATCACATTTTTGAAAATGGCCAACAATCTGCGTGCCCTTTCAAAATGTGCGAAAACACAAGTTGCCGCATTGGCAGTGAAGGATGGTCGAATACTGTCAAACGGCGTCAATGGTACGCCCTCAGGATACATCAATTGCAATCAAATTCACGTGGGTGATTTCGATCATAAAGCTCACCGAGCTTGGGCAGACGAGCACGAAATACACGCCGAATTGAACACCGCGCTATATGCAGCAAAGCATGGTATTAACATAGACGGCTGCACGATTTATTGCACTATGATGCCATGCAAGCAATGCTCAAAAAATCTCATTAACGTTGGTGTCAAGCGTATCGTCTACAGTAGCATCTATGATAGACTTACCCCTGAAGAGCAGTACAAGACCACCAAGTTTCTGCAGACGTGCGGCGTAGAATCAGAATTTATTCAAATCGATGAGGAGAAAATAGCATGTCAGTCACAAACATCTTTGCTTCAGACTTTCCTTCTGCAGGTACGCACCGTTTTGAAGACCTCGGCGGCATGGATACGTTCTGTCCTCCGAAAATTCTGAAGAAACAAGAGCGTATCGATTTTGACGCTAGCAACAAAGCACATCGTGCAGCTTGGGTGACGTTCAATGATACAGGTCATTGGCCTGTAGCGTTTAATGCAGAGTGGCCGCATGTGACGGTGCCAGGCACAGTGTTGCACAAAATCGCGGAATGGGCATGTCGAGGCAGTAAGTGAAAACTGAGTTAGCAAAACGAAGCATTTGGTATGACGGTGTAGTTGAGATTCCACCAAATCAGGTCGAGTCTTTATTACTGCTGGGTATACCCAGTGACAAGATTTGCGTCACTGAAATTAATGATGACATCATTAAGTTTAATAGCCTTTCAGGTGTTAAACTCTGTCAGAAGCATGATGCTAAGATAGATTTGACTTGGCAGATACCGAAAGAGTATCAAGAGATTGATATTGAGGAATATTTTCTGCTTCTGTTTAAGCATCAAGTGTCTGCGGATGACCCCGATTTTGAGCGGCGAGAAATTCGTTTAGCTAATGAAATTGAGGAATTTAAAAGACGTGGACATTTTGACGTGTTGCGTGCAATCATCTACACCTTCGACGTTCTTAAGAAAAATAAAGTCGTATGGGGTGTAGGGCGCGGATCATCGTGCGCGTCATATTTGCTGTATTTGTTGGGTGTTCATTTGGTTGATCCGGTTCTTTACGATATTCCGGTTTCAGAATTTTTACATGACTAAGGAAATCCACTGTAAAAGGTGTGATTGGGAAAGGGCCCAATAAATAGCTTCGTTATGAATGCTAGAAGTTTGGCATTCAATATTTATCGGAAAACAGAAAACGGAGATTTATATGGCCCTACATCGCACTGCACGTGGTGAATTGGTAGACCTAGACGTACTGAAGATTAAGCAGCAATTAGCTTCTACACCACCACCTGTCAATGTTACAGCTCGTCGTGAATTCATCGATGAGAAAGCTGGTGTTACTAAAAAGCAAGAAGTACCCGAATTGACTGGAGCTTTAGCAGCTCTGGATGGTCCTCTGGTTGTAGCAGTTGATGAAGAGGAAACAGTCGAAGTCGTAGAAGCACCAATCGAAACCAAGAAAAAATAAGGAAGTCAAATGGCCGTAAGACCGCTGAATAAGAATATACTCTTTATCTTTGTGGACACCGCTGTAGGTAAAGAGAAGCTTTTTCAAGATTCTACACGCTCAGGAATCATCTTGAGCGGTTTCAATATCTCTGAACAGGATCGTTGTCGCTGGGGCAAAATTGTAGCCGTCGGTAATAAAGTGACAGACCCTGATCTTGTTGCGGGAAAATTCGCACTAATCAAACCACTAAAATGGACGACATCTGTCACGTATGATGGTGTTGATATCTGGAAAACAGACGAAGATCAAGTACTCGCGATCTCTGATGACTTTATAAACGCATACTAATGCTATTCATCTTTCTTACATTTGCAGCATCACTGGGCATCGAGACCATCGGTACTTACATATCTGTCATGGGCTTAGCCGCGGTATTTTCGGCTAATCCTGTGATTATGACGATGGCGGTGATACTCGATTTTGCCAAGCTAGTGACAGTTGCGTTCGTGTATCGCAATTGGGCTAAAGTCAATATGCTCATGCGTGCATATATGACTATTGCGGCGGTGGTGCTAATGTTGATAACATCCGTCGGTGCATTTGGGTATCTTTCTGCTGAATTTCAGCGTGCACTGATTCCAAACAAGGAATCGCAGATTAAGATAGACGCTTTGACTCAGGAACAGACGCGCCTTCAAGCTAGGAAACAAGAGATTGACAAGCAAATAGCGCAAATTCCTGCAAACATAGTGAGAAATCGAATCAAGCTTATCGCGTCCTTTAAAGAAGAAGGCGATCGAGTCAATGCTCGGCTAGTCAAAATTGACGAAGAGCTACCAACGCTGAAGGTAAAAGATGCAAATGTAGAAGCTCACATTGGTCCAATCTCATACGTCGCTAAAGCATTTGATGTTTCGATGGAACAAGCGGTGAAATGGGTGATAATGCTGATCATCTTCGTATTTGATCCACTGGCTGTCGTCCTGATACTAGCAGGCAACTTCCTTATAGAGCAACGAAAGAACGAAGCAAAGCAAGTAGAAATTCAAGCAATGGTAGCAGCTGAAATGGATGTTCAGAAACCTAAATATGATCTAGAGACGCTCATAGCTGAAACTCCACCTGAGTATTTTTCAGAGGAGTATGGGCTTGAGGCGTGGCCGGCAGTCAAAGCTGAGGAAATTCATACAGCTGAACCCGTTGTGATCCCAGACGCGCAAGATGTTCGTGAAGAGCGACCACAAAAAATCTCTGAAAAAATCGAAGAGCCAAATCCGCGCATCAAAACCGATCGTCAATTAGACAAGCTTGCTCACGTAGTCACCCCTGATGCGATTGAAGAAATGCTTGATGAACTTAAATTGGACGACGTGTTTACTTCTTCATCAAAAGATGATACAATAACACATGAACAACCCGCAGTAGTTCCACTCAAAGGTGTAATGAATAACGCATTCGTTGGCGTGCCTGGTTCAGAAGTTGAATTCATGCAAACACACCCAGACAGTCCCGAAAGACAGTACTACCTCAAGTAAACCACACTAAAGGAAGCAATCGATGACCAAGAAAAGTAATGCTTGGGTTGAAAAATATCGGCCCCAAAAATTGGAAGACTACATCTTCCATGATAAATCTCAACTAGAATACTTCAAGACTCGCCTGGCAGATGGTGACATTCCACATCTACTGCTATCAGGCGTTCAAGGTTCAGGTAAAACTGCGCTATCTGGTGTCATCGTGAATGAGTTAGGTATCGACGACACAGACGTAATGCGCATCAATTGTTCTGATGAGATGGTTGATGCAATCCGAGAAAAAGTGAAGAACTTTGCAGGTACCTATTCTTTCAGCAAATTCAAAGTCGTTCAGCTCGAGGAGATGGATTACCTAAGTCTGAATGGTCAAGCTCTGTTACGTAACGTGATGGAAGAATACTACGATAACTGTCGCTTCATCGGAACTTGCAATTATGAGCACAAGGTAATTCCCGCTCTGAAATCGCGTATGACCCAATTTCACTTCAAAGCCCCAGTGAAAGAAGAAGTCTTGATGAAAGCCGGTGAAATTCTTGCTCTAGAAGATGTCGAATTTGATCTGGAGACACTCGAGAAGTTTGTAGATGCGGCGTATCCAGATATTCGCAAGGTTATCAATTTACTTCAGAGCTCGGTTAAAAATGGCAAACTTCATGCAAAGACAGAAGAGACAAATGACGGTGACTATCGCTTTCAGATTATCGATTTGCTTGCTGCTGGCGATTTACACGGTGTACGCAAATGCGTCTGTGAGAATGCAGCAAAAGAAGAGTATGAAGAAATCTACACCTTCATGTATCGCAACATTGACAAAGCACCAAAGTTCAAAGATGTCAACAAATTCGAAATGGGCATCGTGAAGATTGCAGAATATCTCTACAAAAATTCACTCGTTGCAGACCAAGAGATCAACTTTGCAGCACTTTGCATTGAGTTGAATTTGCTATGAGCGCTGATCTCGTCAACGGTTTGTTTCAGTTAGGTGCTGCATTGTTCATCTTCAACCACTGTCGAGTTCTGTATCGCGATAAGCTCGTTAGAGGTGTATCAATCTTCAGCACTATTTTCTTCTTGGTATGGGGCTTTTGGAACCTGTGGTATTTTCCATTTCTTGAGCAAGTCATAAGCACAATTGCTGCAGTGGCAGTCTGTGTCGCAAATATCCTATACACCTACATGATGGCGCATTATCTTCGAAAGGAAAAGAATGAGCAAGTTCAAACTTGATATATTCGATGTCCTAAATCGAATAGACAGAGGTGAGCATCATCTTTACTCGACATTAAGTGATGACGAGCGCAAAAGTTTTGCTCCTTTAGTGGTGATGCGCTGGATGTCTGGTACCAAGGATGAACGTCAGATCATTTTCCTGAATGAACTTGTTAATCCGTTCGTCTTTCCACTAGGTAAACATCAAG
>JACCDN010617184.1_pt1 | contig 10824 bp, 8 predicted proteins | sample 7441691 | NCBI WGS metagenome assembly JACCDN01 (sample SAMN15323439, study PRJNA562643) | freshwater metagenome | isolation source: river surface water | place: USA:Blue River Watershed | collected 2017-08-16
GCGACACCCTTATCGCAAATAGGTTTTATTACCGGCTTGTTATAGGGTTGAACAAAGACCCATTCAAGTCGAAACCTCGATTTGACATGGGTCTATGTCGTGCCCAAATGCGGGCGGGAAGTGAGCCTGAGGCTCATTAGAGGTAGACATGGCCAGAGAGCCAAAAGAGTCAAACCCAGCTAAGAAGCGTGGCTTCCTAGCCAATTTCTTGCACCCAGTCGACAAATCCTCGGGGGATTCAAGCAAATCAGATGTAAAGGAACCAACCGTCATCAAAGCTTCAAACAGCAAAGAAGAAGTCAAGTCAGCCGATAAGCCTGCTGCAAAGCCAGCTGCCAAGGCTGTTGTTAAGGCTGTCCCCAAGGCAAAGACCGAGACCAAGACTGCAGCCAAGCCAGCCGCTAAGTCAGCCGCAAAGGTCGAGGTAAAAGAGGCGACTAAGCCCGCCGCGAAGGCAAGTGCCAAAGCTTCGGCAAAGGCCACCGACGCGAAGCCTGAAAAGGTAACCAAGGCAAAGGCCGCCGATTCGAGCGCATCAAGCATTTCTATCGAAAAAGCAGAGAAGGCGCCGAAGAAGGCAGCTGCCCCTAAAGTTGCCGCTAGTGCAAAGGCTAAGCCTGTAAAAGCGACAAAGGCATCAAAAATCTCGTCTGACGATGATGAAGAGCTCGATGAGGTAGACGACCTCGAATCTGTTGAAGAGATCGTTGCCGAAGCCGCCGCGGTGGTCGACATCGCTGCTACCGACGAAGAGCTCCATGACGAAGAGCACGACGAGGCCGAAAAGATTGTCGTTCCCGAGGGAGCACTTGTTCTTTCACACCGTGAAGAAGACGACATCCCAGTTCAGACCACCACTATTACTGGTGCGACCGCTGACCCGGTAAAGGACTATCTCAAGCAGATCGGTAAAGTTGCTCTACTTAACGCTGAGCTCGAAGTTGAGTTGGCCAAGCGCATCGAAGCCGGATTGTTTGCCGAAGAAAAGATTGCGACAGACAAAAAGATTTCACCTGAGTTAGCTCGTGACCTCAAATGGGTGGTGAAAGACGGCCAGCGCGCGAAGAGCCACCTTCTAGAGGCAAACCTGCGTCTTGTTGTTAGCCTCGCAAAGCGCTACACCGGTCGCGGCATGCAGTTCCTGGACCTCATCCAAGAGGGAAACCTGGGTCTTATTCGCGCTGTCGAAAAGTTCGATTACACCAAGGGATATAAGTTCTCAACCTACGCAACTTGGTGGATTCGTCAGGCGATTACCCGCGCAATGGCCGACCAGGCTCGAACCATTCGTATTCCGGTTCACATGGTCGAGGTAATCAACAAGCTTGCCCGCGTTCAGCGCCAGTTGCTGCAGGATCTAGGTCGCGAACCGACCCCTGAAGAACTAGCCCGCGAGTTGGATATGACTCCTGAGAAGGTAGTCGAGGTTCAGAAGTATGGCCGCGAACCTATTTCACTATCAACCCCTCTGGGTGAAGATGGCGATAGCGAGTTCGGTGACCTAATTGAGGACACCGAGGCAGTTGTTCCGGCTGATGCAGTTGGCTTCACCATGTTGCAGCGCGAACTTGAGCGAATCCTCGAATCACTTCACCCTCGTGAAGCGGGCGTTATTCGCAGCCGCTTCGGCCTAGGTGATGGCGTGCAGAAGACTCTCGACCAAATTGGTGAGGAGTTTGGTGTGACGCGTGAACGAATTCGCCAAATCGAGTCAAAGACCATGTCTAAGCTTCGCCACCCGTCTCGTTCACAGATGTTGCGCGACTATCTAGAGAACTAATTTGAAGTACTCTCTTGCCATTCTGATTGGGCGCCTAGCCCGAATGCTTATTCGTAAGTTCAGACCTGGCGGGGGATCGGCTCTTCCAGGTTTAATTCTCAGCAAAATTGCACCCGGCCTATTAGCTAAAACGCTCAGTTCTTTTAGTGAAGGTCTGGTCGTGATTACCGGTTCCGCGGGTAAATCGACTACCACCAAGATGGTCGTTGCTATTGCAAGAGCTCACGGCAAGGTTGTTTTTACTAACCCTTCGACCGCCAACATTGCGCAAGGGTTTTATTCGGCAATCATCGAGCGAGCCAACCTGTTTGGTCGCATTGAGGGCAATGTCGCAATTCTAGAGATGGATGAAGGGCACGCTGCCGAGATTACTCAGCGGATTTCTCCGAGACTCGTAACAGTCTTGAACGTTCTAGAAGACCAGTTAGACCGATTCGTGGACCCCGCCCTGGTGCGAGACAAGCTTGCCCTTGTTGCCGCAAGGGCGACCCAAGGAGTTGCTCTAAACGCCGATGACCAGAATCTATTGCTCCTCAATAAAGGTGCCAATCTTCGCGACGTAACCTGGTTTGGTGTTGCCCCCACGGTCATCAATCAATTCGAACACGGTCTTGGTAGCGCACCGACATATTTGAACGAAATTGATCGTCCAATCGTTGCAAACGAAGTAGTGAGCCTAGAAGGCAAGAACACTCAAGTCCGACTGGAACAGCAGGTTGTTGAATTTGAGCTACCTAATCGCGGTGTGCACTACGCATTGGACTCAGTGGCTGCTCTGACTACCGCCCGCATGTATCTTGGTGATGGTTTTGATGCCACGTTATCCGCTGTGACTCTCGACGAACTGCCTCCCGTGTTTGCCCGCGGTGAAATCGCCCAGGTAAATGGGGAGGATGTCGAATTCATCTTGGTTCAAAACCCGATGTCATTTCAATTGAACATCGACAACCTAGAGAGTTCACCCGAGCAGTTGATGTTGGCAATTGGGCGTGACGTACATGACCCGTCGTGGCTTTGGACTGTTGACCTGAAGAACATCGACCACGTTAACGTGCTTAGTGGCTACAACTATGCAGAAATGGGTGTGCGCTTGGTCTACGCAGGGATTCCGATTGAAAGCGTCGAGCCAGACTTACAAGCGGCTCTCGAAAGGTTCTTTGCTCGCGCGAAGCCAAGTCAAGGAATCAAGACGGTAATTTTCTCAGCAGATGCAATGCGTCGAAGCCGCAGAATTCTTGGTTTCACCGATCCGGAGGCCGTGGACCGCGAATGATTCGATTTCTTGAGCTCTATCCAGAGCACCTAAACCTAAATGGTGACCTAGCAAACTCGCTGGTTCTGCGACGTCAGTTCGAGATGCGCGGCTACGAGGTAGAAGTTCTTCAGGTTCGAAAGGGCGATGCTCTGCCGGCATCGTTTGACTTCTTTCTTCTCGGCCATGGTTCAGCGGCCGCTTGGCAGGACATTAGTGATGACCTTTTGCGCATTTTGCCATTTCTCAAGACTTCTTCCGATCAGTCGGTCGCAGGCTTGGTTGTAGCTTCAGGTTTTGAGTACAGCGCCGCTACTCTTTTTGGACTCGAGCCAGGTTCAACTGACAGGCGTTCGGAGTTTGTCATCGCTGAGGTTGATGGTCATGAAGTTCTCGGTTACTTAAACTCGGAATCGGATCTGCCCATTGCAATTTGGTCTAAGAATGTTCTCGGAACGCTTCTTCACGGTCCGGTTTTGGCTAAGAATCCTCAACTAATCAGTGATTTCATCGCCAACATCTGCTCACGCCGTGGCGAACAGGTTAGACCTTTGGAAACGCAAAACGAGGCCGACCAATTGGCCAGCCTCGTTCAGGAAGTTTGGTTGTTGGAAAAGCCTCTAGCGAGCGAGTAGTTTCTCAGTCTCGTCGTGCCATGAAAGCGCAATTGCTTCGAGCTTTTCACGCTGCTCGTTTCCGTGGTGAGAGCAAAAGATAAGCTCACCGGTTGCAAGCTCCACGCGAACGTATGCCTGGGCGCCACAGATGTCACAACGGTCGTTAGCGTTCAACTCGTGTACGTCAGCTGGAGCCTCAGTGGTTTCGTCGTCAAGTGCGTGCATGGTAATTCCTTTCCTCCCATCTATCTGAACACATAAATGCCTTGGGCACGTCATTCTGTGACCGCATTTCGCTAACTGCGAATAATGGTTTACCTATTCGGCTCAATCCGTGTCAGAACAGGGCAAACAGGCACTCAGCGGTTAGCATTCTCTGGTGCCTAACACCGAGTATTCCGCCAGACACCTCTCCGTCCTCGAAGGGCTTGAGGCTGTTCGCAAACGCCCTGGAATGTACATCGGTTCGACCGATAGTCGCGGTCTCATGCACTGCCTCTGGGAGATCATCGACAACTCAGTAGATGAGGCATTGGCAGGCCATGGTGACGCAATCGGTGTCACTCTTCACAAAGACGGCAGCGTGTCCGTCTCCGATAAAGCCCGCGGCATTCCAGTCGACATAGAGCCAAAAACCGGTCTATCTGGCGTCGAGGTAGTTTTCACGAAACTACACGCAGGTGGCAAGTTCGGTTCAGGCTCATATGCTGCCTCCGGTGGTTTGCACGGTGTCGGTGCATCCGTGGTTAACGCGCTGTCAGAGCGCTTAGATGTTGAGGTAGATCGCGACGGCAAGACCTGGGCCATGTCGTTTAGGCGAGGTGAGCCTGGTTTCTTTGACGACTCAACCGGCATAAAGCCAAATAACCCATTCAAAGCCTTCGAAGATTCATCTACTTTGAAAGAGGTTGGCAAGGTTGCCAAGGGAGTCAGCGGCACCCGCGTCAGGTATTGGGCAGACCCGCAGATCTTCATTAAGGATGCTGTTTTTTCCGCCGACGAATTGGTTGGTCGAGCTAGGCAAACCGCGTTTCTGGTGCCTGGCCTTGCCATCAGTATTGAGGATCAGCGAAGCGAGGAAATCTCGAAGCAAGTTTTCAAATATGACGGCGGCATAGTCGAGTTTGCAGATTTTCTAGCCAAGGACGCCGCTCTAACCGACACTTGGAAGCTAACCGGTGAAGGTAAATTCACCGAGACCATTCCGGTTCTTGACGAGTCCGGCAACATGGTGTCTCGCGATGTTGAACGCAGCTGTGCCGTTGACGTAGCAGTTCGATGGGGAACCGGCTACGACACCGAGGTTCGCTCCTTTGTCAACATCATCTCTACATCAAAGGGCGGAACCCACCTAGCCGGTTTTGAGTTGGCTATCCTCAAAGCATTGCGAGCTCAAATTGATGCGAACTCTCGAAAACTCAAGCTCGGCAACGACAAAATCGAAAAAGAGGATGTGCTCGCCGGTCTAACCGCAATTGTCACCGTTCGTCTATCTGAGCCCCAGTTTGAGGGGCAAACTAAAGAAATCCTCGGCACCCCGGCAGTAAAGAACATCGTCTCTAATGTTGTCTCAAAAGCACTAACCGAGCGACTAACCAGTTCGAAACGTGATGACAAATCTCAGTCAGCCTTGCTTCTGGAAAAAGTCGTTGCAGAGATGAAATCTCGCATTTCCGCTCGCACTCACAAAGAGACCCAGCGTCGCAAGAATGCCCTTGAAAGCTCATCGCTGCCAACCAAGTTGGTCGATTGCCGCACTCAAGAGACCGAGTCCTCCGAGCTTTTCATCGTCGAGGGTGACTCGGCTCTTGGAACCGCAAAGCTAGCCAGAAACTCAGAATTCCAGGCGCTGCTGCCAATTCGCGGAAAGATTCTGAACGTTCAAAAAGCTTCTGTCTCTGACATGCTTTCGAACGCAGAGTGCGCATCAATCATCCAAGTAATTGGAGCTGGTTCTGGTCGAAGTTTCGATCTCGAATCTGCTCGTTACGGAAAAATCATTCTGATGAGCGACGCGGATGTAGATGGTGCCCACATTCGTACCTTGCTTCTAACTCTGTTCTTCAGGTACATGCGCCCTCTTGTTGAGGCCGGACGTGTCTACGCGGCCGTGCCGCCGCTTCACCGTGTTGAGGTTATCAATGCCGGCTCTAAGGCCAACGAAGTCATTTACACCTATTCTCAAAGCGAGCTCGAAGAACTCCTAGAGAAGCTCCGTAAATCCGGCAAGCGCTACAAGGAACCCATCCAGCGTTACAAGGGACTTGGCGAGATGGACGCCGATCAGCTTGCCGAGACAACCATGGACATTACGCACCGCAGTCTTCGTCGAGTAAGAGTTGTTGATGGAGAGGCGGCGGATACTGTATTCGAACTGCTAATGGGCAACGACGTTGCTCCACGAAGAGACTTCATCATCGACTCGGCCGACAGCTTCGAACGCGACAGAATCGACGCCTAACTTTCAACCTCGTTTTTGAGCGAAATCTAGTTAACTAGCCGTTCCCGCGGATCCGAAGGCAGTAGATACTGGTGAACCGGAAGCGTCGCGTTTAGCCAGTTCATCGTCAAAAGCAGCGGGTTTTCCGTCGCTTGACAACGCCAACACCGGCGAAGGACCAACGTGTGCGAAGTAGAGCTGATCTTCATTTCTGATGAAACGTTGGGCTCTCACACCTCCGGTGGCGCGTCCTTTGCCAGGGAATTCAGTCAGAGCAGAAAGCTTTGCAGAACCTGGATCGGTTCCCGCGAAGGCCATCGAGCTGTTGGCAGCAGTTAGAACAACGGACTCTTCGATGTTGTTCACAACGCTAAACGCAATCACTGAGGCATTTTCGCTCAAGGAGATTCCGGCAACGCCACCGGCGGGACGCCCTTGCGGGCGAACTTGCGCAGCGGAGTAGTGGAGTAGCTGTGCGTCGCTGGTGACGAAAACCAACTCGTCGGAATCAACGGCAGCCCAGGCCCCAACAAGCGAATCGCCCTCTCTTAGGCTGATCAGCTCGAACTCGTCCTTGACCGGATAATCGGCTAGTACACGCTTGACCACACCCATCTGGGTGCCGAGCGCCAAACTTGTTTCGTCATTGATTTCGATGACGTTCAGAACACTCTCTTGCCCGGTCAGACCTAGGAACTCGTTCACGCTTACCGATTGAGCCGAGTCAAAAGATTCACCGAAGCTAGGTACATCGCCAACGTGGATGCGAAGCATGCGGCCGAAAGTTGTAACGAAGCCGAGATCTTTTCTTGTGGTGGTACTAATCCGTGCTTTAACGGCATCGTTCTTGGAGCGCTTATTAGCCGGCTCGTAGCTCGCGGTATAACGACCCAGGTGTCCACTGGAGGTGAGGATGATTTCGCATGGAGTGTCAGCTAGTTCGGCACTAACCGCAGCGGCCTTAGCCATCGTCATCGGTTTCACTTCTTCGACATCGCTAATCAAAGTTGTGCGCCGCGCGTCTCCGTACTTATCGGCGACTTCCGAAAGCTCGACAGCAACTAGATTACGGAGTTCACCCTCGTTGGCAAGAATGCGCTCTAGAGCGGCAATTTCTTCGAGCAAACTAGATTTTTCAGCCTCGAGTTCGATCTTCGAGAACTTGGTTAGCCGTCGCAGTCTCAATTCGAGAATGTATTCGGCCTGGATTTCGGATAGATCAAAGATTTGCTGCAGTCTTGAACGAGCTTCATCAACCTCTTCGCTCGACCGAATAACTTGAATAACCTCATCGATTGACAGGATGGCAATCAGCAAGCCCTCTACGAGGTGAAGTCGAGCTTTTCGTTTTCCGAGTCTGTTGTTACTGCGCCTGCGGATGACGGTAATTCGATGCGCAAGATAAACGCCAAGCAAGTCCCGTAGTCCCAGAGTTAGCGGGCGCCCATCAACAAGGGCAACGTTATTGATGCCGAAGCTGTCTTCCATAGGAGTGAAGCGGTATAGCAAATCGAGCACAACCTGCGGGTCGAAGCCGGTCTTGAGCTCGATTACAAGCTTCAACCCATTAGTTCGGTCGGTTAGGTCGGTGACGTCGGAGATTCCCTGCAGCTTTTTATTGTTGACGCCATCCTTGATCTTTTCGATGACCTTTTCTGGCCCAACCAGATAAGGCAGCTCGGTCACAACTAGGCCGAGCTTGCGAGGCGAGACGCTTTCGACTGAAACCCTCGCTCGAGTCTTGAAAACCCCTCTGCCGGTCTCATAAGCATCGCGAACGCCGTCAAGGCCCATGATGATGCCGCCATTAGGAAGGTCTGGACCAGGAATAAACTTCATCAAATCAGCCGTGGTGGCCTCTGGGTGCTCAAGAAGGTAGCGTGCGCCGGAAATGACTTCTCTGAGGTTGTGTGGTGGCATGTTTGTCGCCATGCCAACGGCGATTCCGGAAGATCCGTTTACCAGCAGGTTAGGGAAGGCAGCAGGCAAAACCTCAGGTTCCGAAAGCTGCGCATCGTAGTTCGGTTTGAAGTCCACGACATCTTCGTCAAGGCCCTCATTCATCAACAGTGACGCCGGCGAGAGTCTAGCTTCGGTGTAGCGTGCTGCTGCCGGACCATCGTCGAGGCTTCCAAAGTTTCCGTGTCCATCGATCATCGGCACTCGAAGTGAAAAAGGTTGCGCCATGCGCACGAGGGCGTCGTAGATTGCCGAGTCGCCGTGTGGGTGCAACTTGCCCATTACTTCGCCGGTCACGCGGGCGGACTTTACGTGGCCTCGGTCTGGTCGCAGACCCATCTCGCCCATCTGGTAAATGATTCGGCGGTGAACAGGTTTTAGCCCGTCGCGGGCGTCAGGTAGCGCACGAGCGTAGATAACCGAATAGGAGTACTCGAGGAATGAACCCTGCATTTCGTCGGACAGGTCAATGTCAACGATCCGGTCGTGGCTCGGCTGTATTTCGGTCATGGGCTCTCTGGTGCTTCACGCTGCTGTGGCAGACTGTTGTTGATGAATACGATGCTACCTTCACCTCCAAAATCCTTCGGGAGGCTCTCTGACGTATTCATTTCAGCGCTGGGTTCGATGACTGGAAATGAGAATCGCCTGGGTCTTCGCAAGGTTGAATCGGCTTGCGTTGTGATGGTAGACGGGCTCGGTGTTGAAAACATCACATTCGCGGCCGGGCACATGAAGTTCTTGGGCAAACAGCCTCTGAATGCCATTCGATGCGCATTTCCCAGTACTACCGCGAGTAGCCTGGTGAGTTTTGCCACCGGAGATCTGCCTGGCGTCCACAACTTTGTTGGATATCAGGTTCAACAAAACGGCGAGCCCTTAAACCTATTAACTGGCCTGACGCCCAGTGAATCGAAAACCCTTCAAAACCGGCCAACAGTATCCGAGCAAGCTAAAGCCTCAGGTTTGGATTGTTACTTCATCGGTCCGCCCGAATACGAGAATTCAGGGTTCACAAACGCAACAATGAGAGATGCGATGTACGTCGCCGAGAAGGAAATATCTAAGCGCGTCTCTCGTGCTGTTGCGCTGCTGAAAACACAGAAACGATCTTTGATTTATCTCTATATCCCCGAACTCGATCAGGCCGCTCACAGGTATGGATCTAGGTCGATGCAGTGGCTACAGCGAGCCGAGGATGTCGATTCGGAACTTTCGCGTCTTGTTAAAGAAACCTCAAATAGGGTTGGCATCTTGGTAACTGCTGATCATGGCATTGTCGATGTACCCACCAACAGTCATATTTATCTAGATGACTTGGATTTCGACTGGAACTCGGTTCAAAGCGTCGGCGGTGACCCCCGGGCGAGGTATCTATATCTGAAAGATTTTTCGCTCACGAGCTCAATCAGGAAATCACTGACCGAAAAGCTGGGTTCGGATCTGCTCGTCTGCGAGGTCGAAGATTTAGTCGAATCTGGTTGGCTTCCCAATCCAACAGATGAGTCTCGGGGTTTGCTGCCGCAACTATTCCTAATCGCGAAGACTAAGGTTGCCCTGTATCATCGTTCGTTCTCTAAACCTCAGAGCATGAAAATGATCGGTCAGCATGGGTCAATTTCGGATGCGGAAACGCGAGTTCCACTGGTCAAGCTCAACGGCTACGCGTAACCGAATTAAACGTTATTCGTCGGTCTTGGTACCGAAGACTATCTGATCCCAACTCGGCATGCTTGGCCTGCCTTTTTTGGGCGCTTGCTCTTGCGGATCCGAAGCCTGGACAGGACCAGCGGATGCAGACTCATCCGCCATCTCAGCAATAATTTCAATCGGCATCGTTTGGGGCTGAGCCTCGCTCGAGGCCTCCGCGCGCTTTTTACGAAGGGCTTGTAGCAAGTCCGCCGTCGCGCTCAGAGGTGCATCTTCGTTCGCTGGGGATTCGGTCAGCGCTTGCTCAGCTACATCGACTGTTGGTTCAGAGAGCGTTGACGAAACCTCGTCAGAAATGGAAGTTGTCGCTGGGTCGGTGACCAGCGATAGTTTTGTCGTCTCGACAGCTGCGACAGCTGCGACAGTTGGCGTCGACGTGTCTGCAACTAGTCCTCCAAGAAAAGCCGCTGGGGCGTTCTCGCGCTTTCCCAGATTGATTGCCCTCTCGTTCTCTGGCGACAAGACCAGCTTCCTCGGGTCGAAGGACCAAACCGCCACAGTTGCTGATCCATTTGCTTGGTAGGAAACAGAGATGTGCCAAACATTAAAATCGGTGCGTTTGGTTGACCACTTGATGTCGGTCGCATTTAGCGCGGCAAGCTTTGACTGAACGAATTCACCAAATTCCAACCCTGAACCCTCAACAAGGCTAGGAAGCCTGAGGGTCCTTACTGATTCGATTATGTGTTCCAGTTCAGCAATTACCGGGGCGGCAAACTTTTCGACAAAGTCAAAGGATGCGCCAGATGTCTCGACAAGCTCTTCGAGTGTGGCGCCATTGCGAACTGCATCCTGGAGTTCACGGGGGGACAGCGAGCTGGATACCGCATCAGACCTGGATTTCTTCACGGCAGCTTGAAGTGATTCGTCATTGATCAAACGATACTGTTCACCATCGGCCGTCTCGAGTGTTAGGTAATCACCATCGTTACCACTGATCCGAATATCTTCCATTTTGCGAACCTCCTGTCTGAAGTTTGCCACTGAACTTGTCGATTTATCGCCACTCGGCGTTGCGTGTTTGCTATTTGGATTCTTTTGTTGCACACTATGCACGCCTAGAACA
>JACCDN010241351.1_pt1 | contig 10823 bp, 7 predicted proteins | sample 7441691 | NCBI WGS metagenome assembly JACCDN01 (sample SAMN15323439, study PRJNA562643) | freshwater metagenome | isolation source: river surface water | place: USA:Blue River Watershed | collected 2017-08-16
AAGTCACACAGTCAAAGCCTGGGGTTGCCAACCGCCTAGATGTGACCAACTCAGATGGCGTGCACCTCTGCCTGGCAATTGATCCTTGGGATGCCGAACGCGAGGGAATCCAGGACCCCGGCTATGGCTATGGACTCGGTTTCATGGACGACCTAAAGTCACTCAGTGGTTTTGGTATTGCAGTTGAGGGCGGTTGCAAACGCTAGCCGCCAAGCAGCGATCGAACCTCAACCTTGCGATTGCATGCCTTTGAACCTTGAGCCGCAAGGGTCTCGGCTTGATCTCGACTTTCTGCCGAGATAATCCAAAACCCGCTCTGAAACTCGTTGGTGTTAATAACGGGCGCAGCGATTTTGATGCCCGCATCGGCACGGTTATCGATTGTTGTCGCTGTGCTCGGTGCGGCCACGCCACAGGCAAAAATCCAGTGACCATGCTCCTGCAACATTTCGTTGAATGCGTCAATCGCAGCCATCTCGTTACAGGTGCCCGAGTTGCTCTCCGTGTCGATTACAGAAATCAAAAATCTCATGGGTTCATTCTTGCCGCCAGATGAATAAACTCAAAGCATGTCAGCAGCAGATGTCACGGGCTAGCGGCCAGCTATGCAATCGCCGGCGGCCTTTATAAGAGGGGTCAAACACCCCGAAGCTTTTCACGGGCAAGGAAGGCAGAGTAATTTTTTTGAGGGTTGGTATGTCAAGCTCGTCAGCGCCAACACCAATCATCGCTGGGCCCTCATCCCCGGCATTTTTCGAGGCCTGAAAAACGCCGACGGAAAATCGACCGACCAAGCTTTTGTGCAGGTGCTTGATGGTCAAACCGGACGGTCTTGGTTTCACGAGTTCCCTGTTCAAGAGTTTCACGCCTCACCTGATCGTTTTGATGTAACAGTGGGTCAAAACCACTTTGATGCGCACGGGGTCACGCTCCGCCTACCTCAACTAACGGGCCACGTCGAATACTCATCCCCACTCGACCCTTGGCCGGTGACTCTTGCATCACCCGGCATCATGGGCTGGTATGGCATGGTGCCATTTATGGAGTGCTTTCACGGCATCGTTTCGTTTGGCCACGGGCTCACCGGATCACTGCAGGTCGAGGGGTCAACTACCGCTTTCGATGGTGGTCGCGGCTATATCGAAAAAGACTGGGGTCGGGCTTTTCCGGCAGGCTATGTATGGTTGCAGAGCAATCATTTTCCTTCATCGCCGGCAGCATCGCTGGTCGCCTCGGCGGCCATAATTCCCTGGCTGGGAAGCGCCTTCAGAGGTTTCATCGTGGGCTTCAAGCACAGCGGCAAACTGCACAAGTGGACAACCTACAACCGCACTCGCGAAACCGAGCTCACGATTGATGACAGCCATGTGCGTTGGCGGCTAGACGGCCCTGACGGGCGACTTGAAATTCTTGCCGAGCGAGCCCAAGGCGGTTTGCTGCATGCCCCGCTTCGAACCGAGATGCAACGCCGAGTCGAAGAGACGATGTTGGCCAACATCAGCGTTAGGCATTTCGACAAGACGGGTCGAATAGTTTTTGAAGACACCGGTGACTGCGCTGCCATGGAGGTTTTTGGCGATCTGCAGCGATTGCTAAACATCAAATAGGTTTGAATCATGGACTCTCTGAATCGGCACGAAGACTATGGGCATGAGGCGCTCTATGAGATGCATCTTTTAACCGACCCCATCGAGCAATTCAAAGATTGGTTGCGCGAGGCTGAGGCTGCCGAAATCTATGAGCCAAACGCATTCGTGCTTGGCACTGTCGATGCGCAAAACCAATCCCGATCGAGAACCGTTTTGCTGAAGGGCGTCGACCAACGGGGCTTCTTTTTTGCCACCAACTACTTGTCACGCAAAGGCGAGGCTGTGGCAAACAACCCCAGCGTTAGTGCAGTGTTTGGTTGGTATCCCATCTACCGTCAGGTGCTCGTTCAAGGTGTCGTCGAGAAAGTCGAGCCAAGTGAGTCGACCGAATATTTTCACTCGCGCCCACACGAGTCGCAGGTGGCAGCTTGGTCAAGTCATCAGTCGCAGCCAATTGAAAGCCGAGCTGCGCTTGACGAGCAATTTGCTGAAGCCCTGGCTAAATTTAGAAATTCGGATGTGCCGAGGCCCGAATACTGGGGCGGCTATCGAATCGTGCCCACTCGCATCGAGTTCTGGAAGGGTCGCTCAAATCGAATGCACGATCGAATAGAGTTTGCCCGCACCTTCAACGCCGATGGAAGCCTCACCGACTGGCAGTCACAGCGACTTCAACCCTAGTTACGGTCCAAATTCTAAGTTGCGTTTTCGAGTTGGAACCATGGCCATAGTCGTGTAGTCGGCGAGCCAACCCTCAGACTCCCAATTAACGATTCCACCGAGGCGCGTAAGTCCATCGGGCAAAGCTGAAATGCCTCGAATTTCGAGAACACCCGTGACAATGCGGCTGTCATCAATTTTCACGCTCACGTCGATAATTTCGCCAACCTTAAATAACTGGCCCTTCACAGCAAACGCCGCACCACCGATTGAAACGTTTATGCACTTGCCTTTGTGGTTATTTACCGCTGCGTCGAAGTTGACCGGCACACGCGGAGCACGTTGTGACCAGAATCTGTTTCGTGCAACGTGAGGCTCGACCACATAGCACTGCTCAATGGCTGCCTGTCGAGATTGATCGTCGTCCCACTCAATCTTGCCGCCGATTCGAACGACAGTTCCACCCACCGTGTATGGCCCAATGTTCCGAACGTGCAGCGTTCCACGGGCCACCCTGAGATGCCCTTCAATCGAACGGCAATTTATCTCTATCGGCACTTGGTCTTCGTGGGGCAAGCCATCAGATGGCATAACGAAACCGCCGCCTTCTTGATGAAGGTCGATGCATTTGGCCGAGCTACCGTTGATGGTTGAAGTTAGGTCTACCGGAAACCGCCATAGCTGGCGAAGTTGTTTTCGCTTGTAAGTCTTAATTGCAAGATGGCCCAGAATATAGGTCTCCAACACCGCAAATGCAGTGGCTATGCAAAGCGCATTTGGATCTAACGGAGGCATCCAATACCAACCATAAAGTTCGAACACCAAAATGTCTGACCAGCGATAAATGAGGGCAGCGACGCTAATAATCGCTATGGCAATTGGCAAGCGCAAAAGTTTGATTGCTGGCCAGCCGCCTAGGTCAACTTCGTTTTTGGGTGTCACGGCAAATGCCAGTTCGCGCTTGATGAAAAGCATCGGCATGGCCTTGAAGAATGCCTCGAGCGCAATCATGTTGTTGCGCACTCCCTCAAACGGTTGTGTGCTACCTCGCTCTAACGCTGCAACTGCGAGAAGTGAGAACCCTACCCACGAGCCCCAAAACACCATGTACCAAGGGCCTGCGTAACCCACTGGTATGAGGCCAAAGATTAGAACCGACCATAGAGATGCGGCGTATGTAGCCCGCTGCAGGGGAGTGATGTAATAAACCAAACCGCCAAAGTATGAAATTCGCTCACCAATCGGCAACTTGCGACTCCATGCCAACCGGTAGCCCGGGCGGTAGCTCGCCAAGGTGCCCTGAGCCCAGCGAAAACGTTGAACGATGTAGGCCGCTAGGTTGTCGGGGGCTAGGCCCTGAACAATGTGCTCGTTGTGATAGCGAATTTCATAACCATTCGCGCGTAAGCGAAGAGAGGTTTCAAAGTCTTCGGTCGAGGTGTAGGTAGCCATGCCTCCGATTTCAACTAGAGCTTGGCGACGCAGCAGGCCTGCAGAGCCACACCAAAAAACTGAATTCACACGATTTCGGCCTGGCAGCAGCACATCAAAAAACAGTGACTGTTCGTGGCGACCCTGGGAGTCGTGCATAACAGAGTTGTGATTTCTAAATGAGTGAGCGGTCTGCACCAAAGCTATTTTCGGATCCGAAAAGTATCCCGAAGTCGCTTCAAGAAAATCTGGCGAAGGCACATGGTCGGCATCCAAAATCAGAGTCAACTCACCCTTCAGCTTTGGCAGAACAGCGTTGATGTTTCCGGCTTTGGCATGCTTGTTGTCATTTCGAACCTGGTATTTCACACCGTATTTTTTAGCCAGGATTTTCATCTCGGGCCGGCGGCCATCGTCGCACAGCCAAATGGTTGTGTTGCCACGAATCTTGCTGGCGCCAATCAAAGTTGGCTCGACTATGTCGAGCCCTTCGTTGTAGGTCGTAATCAGAATGTCGACTGGCACAACCAGTGGGCTTGGTCTTGGGGTGGGCTTAATCTCCCACGCGTCCCAAACCAAAATCAGGTAGGTCATGTAGCCGAAAGACTCTGCCAAAAAGAGCGGCCAAAAAAACACCGGGTCAGCGCCCTGAAAGGTGACTAAAAGTCTGAAGGCTAGGTAAGCGGCACCGGCAATTGCACCAAGAGTTGCTAGCGCTTTGATGAGGTTTGGCCGGCTCTGAAACCATGATCCAAGTCGCAAATCGGTTTTGCGAACCGAGGTGGGCACCGGAGGGTATGGAACACCCTCACCTACGTGAACTTGGCTCAATTCGATTCCCCCATTGCAGTTTTCACCCGATGCTACCGATGAAAGTTGCAGCAGGCTACTCTTATAAACATAAGCGTTAGAGAGGAGTCAAGGATGTCAAATGTCGCAAATAGTTCTATGAACGAACGTTTAGACGCACTGGCTCTTTACGGAATTCTCGACACTCCTCGCGAGGCTCGTTTCGATTCGATTACCAGGGCCTTGGCTGATAAAACAAAAGTGCCCATCGCTTACATAGCGTTTCTTGACGACTATCGCCTCTGGATGAAATCTTCGGTGGGCATACCGTTTATAGAGATTCCGATAGAAACGTCGATGACCGCGAAGTTGTTGGCGACAGGCAATGCCAACATCTCAGTGTCAAATCTAGAAACCCTCGAAGGCTTTAAGCCCGGTGTTTATGCAACCGACCGGCTGGGCACCAAGTCAATGGCACTTGAGGCTTTGGCAACTCCAACTGGAGTGGTGATTGGCGCAATTTGCATCATGGATGTTGTGGTTCGGGAGTTCGGTAGCAGTGAGATGGCTGCTCTCCAAGAAGCAGCTGCCTCGGTGGGGGCACTACTTGAAATTCGCAGAGTTTTTGAAAGCCGCCAAGGCACGCCCGATCAACTCGATGTAACCAACATTGAGGTGCAGAATGCTTTCGAAGAAAACATCGAGGATGTTGTTTCGGGTTATTTGCACGACACTCTAGAGAACTTCGACTGGTGGGCCGCGCAGGCATGGTGGTACGAATCCGACCAGCTCGTGCCGGGCAATTGGCAAATTGCAAAACACACGCCAATCAGCCTGCGTGCAGTGGCTAAGTCGCGGTTCGGTTCAGATTTCACCAAACCCCCGACCAAGCTTTATCTTGAACCCCAACTCGTTTCGGTCGTTGATTTGGACTGGATGCAAAATCACGATCGCTTAATTCCGTTAGGCGCTCGATTCGCGGTTGTGATGGATGTTCTTCTCGGTGCCGACCCAGCAGTGCGATTGGTCTTCATCGTTCCGTCACCGCGTTTCTTTGATGAAACGATCACCAAGTTTTTTGCCGTCACAGCTGCACTTTTGCCAAAGGTGATTACTCGAGAGCGCGTGCGCGGCGAGATGGAGTACCGATCGGTGCACGACCCTCTTACAGGACTATTGAATCGGCGCGGTCTGAATCAATTGATTGAAGAGTCCGAGGCCGAAGTTACCTCGAACCGAGCAGTGATGTTTTTAGACCTAGACAACTTCAAGTCAATCAACGACAAATTCGGGCACGCAATTGGTGATGAGCTTTTGATTCACGTTGCCCAAACTTTGACATCAAACACCCGCCCAACAGACACTGTGGCAAGAATCGGTGGCGATGAGTTTGTAATTGTGACAGCGGAGACCAATCTTGAATTGGGATTGAAGGTTCTAGCAGAGCGTGTTTCGGCTGCACTGTCTAAGCCTGCGACTCTGAGCAACGGAGTGTCTTGGACGGGGGCTGCCAGCATTGGCGTGGCAAGTTGGCCGGCCGGATCAAGTTTTGACCAATCTCTCGAGATTGCCGATGCGATGATGTACAACGCCAAGAAAGCCGGGGGCGGAGTGGTTTACGAGTCTAAAGACACCCCGGCTTGGGATTTGTCTTCGGGCAACTCCATGCGCAACGTTGTTACGTTTTTGCCAATTGCGGCGTCCGCTGATTCGGAGCCTTGGGCTTTGTATGTGAAGGTTGATTCGAAGCTCAAAAATCCTGACCTAGATCAGCTGGCCAAAGACATCTCAGATGCTGCAGCGATCCTGCAGATTAAATCGGATCATTACGTGTTGCATTTGCCCAAGTCGCTTTGGTTTGACCAAGAGGCCATTCCGGCCCTGCTTGACAAACTCAGGTACCTCCTTGACCAAGCAAAATTTACGGTTGTTCTAAACGGCAACGGTGCCAGCACCGATGCCAAGAAAATCGGTCAATATCTTCGTTCCTCAGGAAAAGCTCAGATTTTGTTGACAGGCTTTGGTGCCGGCAACAAAGAGTTCGAACTTCTGCAGACGATTCAGCCAACGGCAATCGCGATTGATGTCGATCTTGCGGCCGCGGCTGCGGCATCTCCTGAGCTAGAACTTTCAGTTCGTGCTGTGATCGCCATCTGCGATTCTTTGGGCCTAACTTCGGTTGCACCATTCGATGCAAAACCGAATGTCTTAAATCGACTTTCTGAGTTAGGTTGTAAGCACAGATTAATAGTCAGTATCTAGGGGTAGCCACCTCTTTCGACTAGGGGGAAATCAAATGTTCAAAACCACCAAAGCACTAGCCGCAGTTCTATTGCTGGCTCTGGTCACCGGCTGCACCTCGGTTAGCGCAAGCGAGGTTGCCAGCCCATCTGCCGCTTCAACTGAGAACCCTTACGGTGGCTTTGCCGTAGATAACCCTGCCGACAACGAGGTGATTCTCACTATCACCGGTCCAACGGGAACCCAAAATTTCTCCATCTCGCAGCTGAGAACCCTTGAAGCCAAAGAGTTCAGCATCATGGAACCATTTGCAAAATCAAAGCAATCCTTCAAGGGCGTTCAGCTTTCAACCTTGTTTGCGCTGGTTGGCATTGAGGGCAGCAGCAAGGTTTCGACCATGGCTCTCAACGACTACAAATTTGATGACTTGGCAGAAAACTTCACGGGATCAAATGGCATTTTGGCATACGAGCGCGATGGTGCCGTGATTCCAATGGACCAAGGTGGCCCAATTCGCATTGTCTTTCCAACTGGCTCTAAGTACTTCACATATCTAGACTCATGGAACTGGAGTCTGAGAAGCATCTCAGTCGTGGAGTAGCAGATGGATTCTCCCGAGACCAGCCAACCTAAAAGGTCGAAACTCTTCCGAGTTCGGCCGGGACACATTGTGCTAGCCGCCGCGACGGTGGGCATGATGTTGAGCTTGGCTATCTGGTCTTGGTTTTCAATGCAGGCTCATGAGCTTGAGACTCGCGAGATTTTTGCCCAAGAATCTGACTCTGCCGCCATGACCTTTGTTCAGCGCGAATCATTCAGCGTTTTGCTCAAAGTCGAACAGTGGGCCGACAACCGAACCAGCGCGCGCGAAGTGCAAATAAGTCGCGCGATGCTTGGGCAACGTTTAGGGGTGCAAACAAGATCAGACAAGAAAACTTTCGAATTAGTTAGCCCCGAGTATCGTGCGGCCCTACTGAACCTGGATTTGTTTTTGCTTGAGGTCGGCAAATTTAAGCCAAGTGAAAGAATGGCAGCTCGCGTTGCTCAAGATAAGCAGATAGAGGAATTTTCTCGTCAGACTCGAGATTTGAGCGACACTTTTCAAGAACTCACCAGAGCTCAAACAAAGGCTGCAGCTGAGCAGCGCGCTCAGGCTGAGTTAATTCAAGCAATTATTTTGATGCTGATTATGTGCACTGGAGGCGCGCTATCAACTTGGATCACATTTGACATCGTTAGAGGCTTTAGGCGTGTTTCTCAGGTTCTCAAGGAAAAGCAACGCAACGTTTCTCAGGCACATGAGCGTTTGTTGCTAGTTCAGAATATGGATGAACAGAGTCGTGCATTGATTCAGGCGGTTCACTCTGGAATGCCAACCACTGAGGTAATTCAAAAATTGACCATGACACTCAACGAACTAATTCCAGATAACAATCTGGTGATTGAGATCGAAGGTGATGAACTGACCAGGTTCTCGATGAGAAACCCTGTTCTTATGTCGATCTCAGATCGTGATTTTGGGTTTCTTTCGGCGCGAGCCGAAGAGGTTGTGCGAACAGCACTGGTTAGAGACAGGCAAAAAACCGATGTCGAATTCGCTATTGGCCACGACAACCTGACTCGTTTGGCAAACCGTGTCACATACACGGCAATTGTTGACGAAAAAGCTCGTGAAGTGCAAGAACAAGGCGGCGTTCTTGGAATCGTTTATTTCGACATAGACCGATTCGGCGAACTGAACTCATCACTTGGCTATAAAAATGGCGACCAAGTTCTACTAAATTTGGCCAATCGTCTATCAAAGTCGTTGCTTCAAGATGAGGCAGCAGCCCGGTTGTCATCGGATGAATTTGCCGTAGTTGGCAAATATTCGAGTCAGGTTGAGGCGCGCACCCGGGCTCTAACCCTTCAATCGGTACTTAATTGCACGCTTACCCTCGAAGGAATTTCGGTGGCGGTCTCGGTGTCGGTTGGTTGCGCAAGTTCCCAGGTTGGCCACGCTGATTCAGGCGAGCTTCCACACTGTGCCGCTCTGGCGATTCACTTGGCCAAAAAGCTAGATCAACGCTCGAGTTTTGTGACTTATAGCCCAGAAGATCACGCGCACCTGATGACAACTTGGCAAGAAGAAATTGCGGTTCGAAACGCACTTGCCACCGGCGAGTTTAAGGTTTTCTATCAACCTATTTTGGCCCTAGACCCTCTCAAGCCCGTGGGATTTGAGGCACTAATTCGTTGGCAGCGGCCAGGTGTAGGCCTGGTTTTCCCAAATGACTTTTTGCCCATTGTGAATAATGCTGGTTTGGCGGTTGCTGTAGGTGCCGACGTTATTTCTGAATCGCTGCGAACCTGGGTGCAGGTGCTGCAACCATCATTTGTTGCAGCCGGCTTGTCTGACCCATACATCTCTATAAACGTTGAGGCAATTCAATTACAAGATGATTCGTTTGCCGATTTTCTGCTCGCTGAGGTTCAGCAGGCTGGTGTGCCAAATCACCACGTGCAACTTGAAATAACTGAAAACGCACTGGTTGGCGGGCACAACGTCATTGAGCAACTCGAGCGACTGCGAAACTCGGGCGTGCGAATTGCACTCGATGATTTTGGAACCGGTTATTCAAACCTGGGCCAGACCCTCACCTTGCCACTCGACGTTTTGAAGATCGATAAGAGCCTGCTTGACAACATCGAGTTCGATTCAAAGGTGCTTCGCATGGTTGATGACGTAACCAAGATGGCCAAAGGCCAAGACCTGCGTGTGACAGCTGAGGGCATCGAGACCGAGGCTGCCGCGAATCTTCTGCGTGAAATTAATGTTGACTATGGCCAGGGGTATCTTTTTGCCAAAGCCATGCCTGCCGCCGATGTTGCTGCCTGGATAGCTTCTCAAGCAATCTAAGGTTCGAATAAGCCAAAATAGGTTACCAAACATTCGGCTAACCGTACTTTTTAGAAAAAATATTCGCAAAACCACACATAATATCAATTAACCCTTGACTGCTCGATCGTCAGCTCGAGGGCTTTTGATTAGGGGTTTTGATGCGCTTTTCACTTAAAAAAGCTGTTGCCGTTCTTTCAACTGTCCTTCTGGCAGTTGCGGGCGTTACCGCCATCTCTGCTCCGGCAAGTGCCCTCGCGTGTGTTTCTGGAACAACCCCTTCGGGTAGCATGCCGGCAGTGGAATTGATTTCGCAACCTCAGTTTTTTACTGGCTTGAGCGATGGCTACAATTCGAACTACATAGGTTACACAATCAAAAACGGTTCAGCCGCTAAGGCGAACCTTTATGTAAAGCTTGAAAACTTCACAGGCGGCCAGGTTGGATTGGCGAGCAATCAGCCGGCAAGTCAACCATCTGGCCCCGTGGCAGCCAATGGTTCTGTCACAACGTTTTTCTTCGCTACGGCCAGTGCCGCACCCACGGTTAGCCAAACCCACCAAGTAGTTTTGTTTGAAGGAAACCCAAACCTAGGTGGAACCGAGGTTTGCAGGCTGACCACAACCTTTACCGCTGATCCTGCGAACACGGCTGCAATCGCGGCAAGCGCTAACAAGGTCAACACCATCACTGTCGGCACAACTTCGGGTCTAACTCTCGGTGGAACGGTAGATGTCACTGTTCGTGGCCAAACCGGTAACATTTCGGGCTCCTCTGGGGCTATCTCGCTCTCGCCGGGGTCTTCATCAAACTTTCCTGCTGCGGCGTGGCGTTTGGTGTCTACTTCGATTCGCCTCAATACTTCGTCTGCATACGCAAGCCAAGCCGGGACCGTCACTTTCAACAACAAGACCTACCTGTCAAACCAGGCAACAAACGGTGGTTACTACGAAGCGGTTTACACCTATAAAGCCGTCTCAACGGCTGCCGCAGCTGCAACGATTGTGCCGATTCAGTACATCAACTCTGGTGCGCTGAACATGAAATACACCGGCACTTTGCCTGCTACCGCAACATTGCTACCAATTGTCAACAACTCTGTGTCGATGACCAAGTCATCAAACCAATCGGGATCGCTAACTGCGTCTGGTGGAGTTTTGGTGTCAACTACGAACATCTGTTACACAATCGACCTTGCAAATGGTGCCTCCCTTGAGTCGGTTGTCGACCAGGTG
>JACCDN010762770.1_pt1 | contig 10823 bp, 10 predicted proteins | sample 7441691 | NCBI WGS metagenome assembly JACCDN01 (sample SAMN15323439, study PRJNA562643) | freshwater metagenome | isolation source: river surface water | place: USA:Blue River Watershed | collected 2017-08-16
AAGTACAGTTTTAGTAGCGGGCACAATAAAAATTAATTCAGACGAAACTATCTGCTTTTAATTCGCCACTCAGCCAAGGTTGTTAATCCTGGCTGGGTGGCTGGTGTCACTCGGGCCGAGTGACGAGCACTAAAGCATGCGTGGTATTTGCGATGAATGGTGGTGCACAATTGGATTGGGTCTTGAAAGGTCAATCACATAACCAAAACGAGCCTCGAAATTAAGCAGTTCACCATCAACTGCGAAGCGCCAGTTGTAAATACCGCTTAATAAAGAAACCCCACTTGGCAAGTCCTGTACTATAAGGGTTTTTTCATGCAGCGCGATGCTGAGCTCCTCCCGACTGCCCAGTTTTTCAAAATACTCCCGCAATTGAGCCGAGGTTTTAAGCAGCCTGTTGGAAAAGGTTGGAATTAACACTGCTTGGCTGTCATATAAACCCAGCAGTGTTTCAACATCGCCATTATTCACAGCCTGCATCCATTGATTTAGCACGTCTCGTGAGGTTTTCATCATTACTGTTCTCTTTGTTTTCTCTGTTCGTTTGGTTTTCTATGCTGCCAAACAGGCGCTTAAACCTGTTTGGTGGTGGTTTGTTTACGGGTGGTCCACAAGCTGGCCACAATGCTTAGGGTAATTACCGTAATAACAAATGCAAGTGATAGAGCAATTGGCATATGGAACCAAGGCATTATGAGCATTTTAATACCTATAAATGACAACACTATAGCCAGGCCGTATTTGAGTAGGTGAAAACGCTCGGCTATATCAGCCAGTAAAAAGTACAGCGCCCTTAAACCCAAAATAGCGAAGATATTCGATGTGGCCACAATAAATGGGTCAGTGGTGATGGCAAAAATAGCCGGTATCGAATCCACCGCAAACACTAAATCAGACACCTCTACCAAAATTAACACCAGGAATAAAGGCGTGAAAAAAAGCACACCGTTCTGGCGCACGGTAAATTTTTCGCCGTGCAGCTCTTGTGTTACGCGCAGGTGTTTGCGTGCTAATTTGAGCAGCCAATTGTTAGTAAGGTCGGGCTCGGAGTTTGACGGCATCAACATTTTAATACCGGTGATCAACAAGAAGGCACCGAATAAATACAATACCCACTTAAACTCTTGTACTACCCAGCTGCCAAGCAGAATCATCACAATGCGCATCCCTATGGCACCTAACACACCGTAAATTAACACCCTGCGCTGATATTCAGCCGGTACGGCAAAGGCAGTGAATATGAGTAAGAATACAAATACATTATCCACCGAGAGGGATTTTTCAATTAAATAGCCTGTGAAAAACTCCAGCGCCTTTTGATCGGCCACTTCGCTGCCCACAGTACCTGTCAGGTACCACCAGAGGCCCGCATTAAATGCTATGGCCATGGCGAACCAAGCAATAGACCAGCCTGCGGCTTCTTTAACACTTACCTTGTGGGCTTTGCCGGCGCCAAAAACAAATAAATCCAGCGCCAACATGATAAATACAAAGGTGAGAAATCCAGCCCACAACAGTGGGCTGCCAATACTAATTGCTTCGTTCATGTTATGTCCTCGCTAAAGTGCGTAAAGCTTCGATGCGCTCGTTAAGAGGCGGGTGGGTCATAAATAGACGCTTAATGCCATGCATGCCGCCACCTGCAATACCAAAAGCAGCCAAACGATCCGGCAGGGGCGCTGGGTGCAGTGAATTTAACCGCGCCAAAGCGGCAATCATATTCTCGCGCCCTGCCAAGCGCGCGCCGCCCACATCTGCGCGGAATTCGCGCTGCCGTGAAAACCACATAACAATGATTGAAGCTAAAATGCCCAGCACCAACTCCGCAATTATCATGCTGATAAAAAACGCCGGGCCCGTGCCTTGTTCGGTGCGAAAAATTACTTTATCCACCAGATGACCAATAATCCGTGCAATAAAAATCACAAAGGTATTCACCACACCCTGAATTAGGGCAAGGGTTACCATATCGCCATTGGCGATGTGCGCAATTTCATGGCCGATAACGGCTTCTGCTTCTTCTTGTGTCATCTGCTGCAATAAACCTGATGACACCGCCACCAGGGCTTTATTTTTATTCATACCGGTGGCAAACGCATTTACCTCCATGGAATCAAAGATACCCACCTCAGGCATACCAATGCCGCTGTGTTTGGCGTAGCGCGCAACGGTACTGACCAGCCAGGCCTCCTGGTGAGTGGCAGGCGCTTCAATCACCCGCACACCCATGGATTTTTTTGCCATCCATTTAGAAATTGCCAAGGAAATAAATGCGCCGCCAAAACCCATTACCGCGGCGAATATCAGCAAAGCGTTAAGATTCAGGCCATTGGCATTGAGATAAGGCTCGGCGCCGAGTAACCGCATGGACACCGAGAGCACTAATACAATGGCCAGGTTGGTGGCTAAAAATAACACTATACGTTTCATAAAATTGTCTCCTCAGCAGGTGTTAATAACTTATGACGTAGCCGTTTGGGGCGCGTCCATTAATGGCGCTGTAAAGCGCTTAAAGTTGTGTTTACGTTTGCGCTCTAATTTGCGTGTGAGGCTTTGGTTGGCCCGCTCCATGGCCCTGTCTACGGCGCTATAGAGATCCGACTGCACTTCGGCGATCACCACTACCGCGCCACCTACCAAGGGGATCTGCACGCGGCAGAGTTTATCGACGCCGCCTTTGGGGCCATTTAAATCGTCTAAACGTACAGTAACCTGGTGCAGGCTATGCTGTGCCCAACCGAGGGCAAACTGGGTTTTGCGCTCCACATGGCTGCGCAGGCTGTCGGTTAATGAAAATTTGCCGGTGTGTATTTCGATACGCATAGGAATTTCCTCAAAGCAACAATGGATGAAGGGTGTCTTCAGAACTGATGCTAGTGAATTAGGATGCGTCCAGCAAATCGAATATAATTGACCAAATCATCGACTTTTTCGATTCATTAGGGTGGCCCTATGAACAACCTCAACTACAAACACCTGCGTTATTTCTGGATGGTGGCCCGCACGGGTAGCATTGCCAAAGCTGCTGAACAATTGCACCTCACCCCCCAATCCATCAGCGGGCAGCTCACGGAATTTGCCTCTGTATTGGGCGTGGAGCTGTTCCGCCGCGCCGGCCGCAATCTGGAAATTACCGACGCCGGCCGCCATGTGCTCAGCTATGCGGAGGAAATATTCTCCTTGGGCGATGAATTGCTGGGTGCTATACACAACCAGCGGGAGAAAAAATCCGTGCCCTTTGTGGTGGGCATAGCCGACTCGGTGTCCAAATCTGTGGCCTACCGCTTATTAGAGCCCGCATTATTTTTGCCAGAACCCATTCGGTTAATTTGCCGGGAGGGCCGTTTGGTTGCACTCTTATCGGAGTTATCTGTACACCGCTTAGACATGATTATTGCCGACCGCCCCATGCCCACTAATTTAAACGTGCGCGGGTTTACCCATTTACTCGGGGAGAGTGGTTTAACAGTATTTGGGGCAAAAACACTGATTAAAACTCTGCGTGGTGCCTTCCCTAAATGCCTGGATGACGCGCCGTTTTTATTGCCAGGCGATGACACCGCCACGCGAGCCAAGCTTGAGCACTGGTTTGAAAAACACAATGTGCATCCGAGAATTTCCGGTGAATTTGACGATAGCGCGCTGATGAAGGCCTTTGGCCAGGCCGGTGCCGGCTTATTCGCCGCCCCCACTACCATAGCCGCCCACATTCAAGAGCAATACGATGTTGAGGCGGTGGGGCAAATTAAAGAGGTTACGGAACAACTGTATGTGATAAGCACCGAGCGGCAATTAACGCACCCAGCAATAGTTGCCGTAAGTGAAAAGGGGCGCACAGATGTATTTGGCGTGCAGCCCGGTAAAAAATCGCCCATTTCCAGCAGCAAGTAACTTGCCGATACTCGAATCCGCAGAATCATTCTTAAAATTCAATTGTCGATACGCGCCATCGCCCTTGAATTAATGTGTATTACACGGACGCCTTTTTCTTCCCCGCTATTTTTTCCGTTCGCAAGAGCACTTTTTTAAAGCGGTTTGCCAGGTGGGAAGCGGTCCATGGGCAATAAAAAAGCCCAAGCGGCTTTTTATCGCGGCTTGGGCTTAATGGCTTGCTAATTAACAACGGGGTATTAATTAGCTAGTGCAGCCTTTAATTTACTTAGGGCGTTGCACCAAACCCTATATAACCATTGCAATGTAACCACTCGGAAGGAGCGCCACCGCCACAGCGGTTATTGCCATAGGCGCCGGTATTTTCCGTTTGTTGCTCAGCTTGGCGGGTTATGTTGTTCACACTGAGGTAATCAACCTGTACGTCGCGGCCGCTTGCATCATTGGTGTAATTAAGGCGGATGGCACCGGTATTGGTGGTAGAAACTGCATAATTGGTCATGGTAGTGGTAAGTGTCCAGGTGCGAACATTTACACCGCCAACCGATAAATTCACCGATTCAGTACCCGCCACACCGCGCATACGCACCACAAAACTCTTACTGCCAGCGCCCGAACTGCTGGACGAACTTGAAGAACTGCTCGACGAGCTACTAGAAGAGCTAGATGAACTGCTGCTTGAAGAACTCGATGCAATTCCCGAAGAGCTGCTGCTTGAGGACGAACTGCTGCTGGATGAAGAACTACTGGAGGAGCTTGAGCCAGAACAGCCCACTACGCCGCCGCACGGATCCACGGTACCCTCTACCAAATAAATATTGTCGATATAAATATCTTCCACATTATTACCTACGTTCATCACCATGCGTGCGTTAGTTAATGAGGTCGTCATAGTGAAAGGATAAACAAAGCGTTTCATGGTGGTTGTAAGCGCTTGGCCGCTACCAATTTTAGAAAAATCTTCATAGGGCGAAGCTGCGCGCTCTATTTTTATTTCCGCATTGCGGTTAGCCGTTGCGCGGGCATCAAAAGCGAATACGTATGATTTTCCGCTGGTTAATGAAAGATTACTTTGGTTAGGCTGCACAGCATAAGTGGTGGTGCCACCATTGCTAATATTCACAAAATATTGCCCATTTACCACAGAGCAGGTTGCCGTACCGCCATTTACTGAGCAGGTCCAACCGGTGGTGCCATTGGCGAAATTACCATTATTAATTAAATTGGTAGGTGTAGTAGTGCCCGCACTGGTGGTTGCCGTGGCAGTAATTGCACTGGAAACACCCTGGCCATTAAAGGCTTCCACCCAAAAATAATAGGGCGTGCTGGCGTTTAAACCGGTAGCACTAAACGAGGTGGCATTGGCGGCAAGAGTAGTTAAAGCACTTACAGGTTTGCTATTAGTGGTATTGCGGTAAACATAAAAACCCTGCTCTGCATCATTATTATTACCGGCGTTATCCGTCCAGGCTAAATTAATTGCTGAAGCGCTGGTGGCTTGGGCTGTTAAATTGCTAGGAGCCGCAGGAGGATTGGGCGTGGTGCCGGTGCTGCCTAATGGGTCCAGTGCCAAAATAGCAGGGGCCACTTCGGTGGCGAAATAGGCGACGGCCACTAAGGCTGCGTTGGCATCTATCGAAATTTCCCGCGATGACCAACCGGTGCCGGTGGGGGCAAACATTTTTAAACCGGGTTTGGAATTAAATGCGGGCATATCCGGGTCGTCCGCATTGGTCCAGTTATTCGGCCCCAATACTAATTTACCGGGCCAACTATTACCGCCATCGGCACCATCGTGGGTGCGCTCCACGGCATTTTCAAAAATACTGCTGTAACCATTGGCCGTGAACATAGCCAAATTCATGGCATTAGTACCAGCCATATGGTCGAGCACTTGAATAGCGCCACGGGCATAGCCAGCTGCTGAAGCATTTAAAGTCTTGGCTTTTTGAATTTCCGCCGCTGCCATTAAAATGCGCGAATCATTTAATGCATTGCGGTGGGAGCCCCAGCGCACATTATTATCAGCAGTATCCTGGTCGCCATTATTCCACTGGGTGGAATTTGGGTTCCACGTAACACCTGGGTAACCCAAGGCTTGGTTTGCACGAATTTCATCAGCCTTAAGCAAAATATTCGCTTTTAAAGTATCCAAATTTAATGAATGCAAAGCTTGGTTGGACAGCAGCGATAAATTCGCTTCCATCGCAACTGCGCCCCACCAATAGGATGACGCTTCGTTAAAGCGTGGGCTGCTGGTTATAAGGCTTGCCAGTGCAGTTGCATCTGCCGTAATACCTAATTTTAACGCGGCCAAATAATTTTCCACTAAGGCTGCGTATTCGTCATCCTGGGTATTGTTTTTATCGGCAACACAATTATCGCGGGTAGCTTTTGGGTTGCGGTAAATACTGGAGACGTCGTTATCCGGATACATACCGCCTTCACCGCCGAAGGCATCAATTTGTTTGCAGGTCAAAGGCTCTGAGCGCGCATTGGCGAGTGCGGTTTTAGCTTTTTGGTACGCGCTATTAGCGGTGGTGCTGGTGCCGTAGGTGGCATGAATGCGCGCCATACCGGCTAGGGCGCGGGCAGTTGAAAAAGTGGCTTTAGTTTCCGGCTCGGATATACAGGTGCCGCTGCTGTGCGGGGAACAGGCCGCCCAGGAGGTATTTACATTGGTGTGGAATTTTGGAATGGCCAGTTTACGCCCATGGGACAGGGTGTAATTAAACTGGTCGGTAAGGGTATTTAATTGCTGGTACATAGTGCGCGCGCCAGTCATGCGCGTGCTGTAATAGGTATTAATGGCTGGGTAAGTCTCCAGCATATTCATTAATGCCCAGGCGGCCTCAGCGGTATTTACCGGGTATGCGCCATTATCACCGGCATCTTTTACATAAGAAAAGGTGAGTGATAAACCGGTCTGCCAGTTATTTTTGGTTTGGTTAAACGTGGCGCTGGCTTCGTGGTCTTTAAAATAATCAAAAAATTCGTATTTCATAGCGCCGTAAGGGTCGCTGGAAATATCAAAGGCGGGGGATTGGTCTGTGCCCACTACCAATTTTAAATTAGTCCCAGTTTGTACACAGGAGGAAAAATCTATTTTATAAAAACTATCGCCTGAGCTTTTATCATTGGTTACGTAGGCGCTAGTGGTACCCGAGCAAGTAGTGCCGCTAATAGACCAGCTTTTTGCACCTGTATTACTGCTAATGTAAAGCGCTAATTTATTCGCTTGGGGTAAATAACCCGCGTAGTTAATGCGGAATTTATTGTTGGTTTGGGTGCCGTTATCAATGGCCAGAAGGTTGGTGCTTGGCAGCAAGAGGGCTGCGCCCAGTGCTAAAGAGGATTTAAACAATAATGGTTTGGACACGTACATCTCCTATTTAAAGTACATCAAAACAGCTGATACCCACAACGCCAGCCCAAAAGTGCTCCGTTAAGTGAGTACTTACGGGAATCGAGGGGTTTGAAACTCAGAGCAAAAATTAAGGTGTGGTTGTTGCGGTTTAATGATGCTAGCACAGCCGAGGCAACCTGGCGCCAGAATCATCTTCAAACGTGAAGCCTTACCCGTCGCGGCGGCCTTCATAGGCCATAGGCACATAAGGGGTGAGAATTGTTTAGCAGGATATAAGCCAATGGGTTATCACACCGCACAAACTGGCCGACGGGTGCCCAGATTCGCACAGATTCTAAGCCTCATGGGCTAGTGGCGGGGCCGCAATCCGTTCTAAGCGCAGGCAATTGTTTTGATCCGGTGCGCCGTTAAATAACTCTGTGTGCTCGCGCACCAGGCAGAGCCTCGCAAGGTACTCATTCTTAAGGTCATCCAGACAATAAAATGGTCATTAACAATGGCGCAGCTATTACCTGGAACCGCAGGTAAATAATTGTTCCAGTTTGGCCGTTTAAGAATTTAATCACTTTGCCCATCTGTTGAATGCCTTGCGGCCCACCATCTGCAACTCAACATGCTTGAGTCTAAATTGAATTACACAGCAACCTGTGAATTTGTGTTCAGGCGGTTGCGCCATAGGCTGTAATTAACACCCTTACAAACCAACCACAGGCCAAAGCTTAGCTCTGCTAACAAACATAAAATGAATAGGGCGGATGCGTATTCTGCATAAGCGGGTGCGGTAAATAGGGTAAGGCTATAGGCTAAATAACTTGCGCCAGCAATACATATTAAAACGCCCAAGAACTTGGGGAAGTAGCTGGAATTAAACAGTAAATACCCGTAACAACCGCAAGCAAGCGCGAAGAATATTAAGCCCAATGCAAAGCCGTGATTATGCACATCAATCAATAGCATGATTTGTGCGTTAATTTGTGTGGCCGTAAATGCAGCCTGGTAGCCTGCATGGGAAAGTATAAGTACTGGCAGTAATAACGTAAGTTTATTTGCCACCAATACAGCGGTTTGAATTATATTCAGAACCAAACCCACCATCGCCACCGGTTTATGCACAGGTTTAAATAGAAGGTACAGAATAATCATCAGAGGCACATCACATATGTGCATCAACACATCCACCAACATTCCCGCTCGCCAAAGGGTCGAGGCCGCCAGGATATTACCCACGGTTGCCTCGGCATCATCAGGTACAATTAGTGAACCGCGTAGAAAAACCTGCCCGGTAATGCCCGCAAGAATAATCACCAGGTAAAAAATACCAGCTATACGAGCATAAAAATTTGGCGCGTTGTGAATTGAAATGGGCATATCTATTGTGTCCCTTGGCTGTATATGACTTGGCCAATCCGACTGTTTTCTAAGAGCGCCAGGGCTCACCTGGGTTCTTGACGTAGTGTTGATAAACATAGCCCCAAGGAATGGTTAAAGGCTTAAGAATAATGCCCATTGCACAGGCGAATAAAACACCCGCCGCGTATTCATCAAGCCCAGTTTGGAATTTAACCGGCAGGGCGAAGGCTATAACCCAAGTGCATTTCCAAATAATTTCAATTAACAACACCGGTATCATCTGCAGTGGATAACGCAACCCAAGCAGGCATAAAATCGAAAACGCTGTCAGCATGGATTGCACCACCGAGTGGGAATCGGCAGCGCGCTGGGCGGGGAATAAAACAGCGGGCCAGGCGGTTAATGCCATGCCAATCACCACCAATAAATACATGGCTCTTAATAGGTGTAATCGCATTTGGGAGACGGGCAACATTTAAAATCCTCTTGCTCAAAATAGAGTGGACTTTGTGTTCTATTGGATGCTCAACCATTGTTGTCGAGCATTCTGATGCATTTCAACATACAACTATTAAAAATTTCCGGGTCTTCTATTGGTGCAAAATGATTTAGGCCAGCAAGCAGCTCAAAGTGGCCATTCTTTAAAGTGCGAGCAATATATTGAGCGTGGTCGAGTTTAATAAACTCATCGTGATCACCCTGAATCACCGCCACAGGAACTGTTATTTGCTTAAGCTCTTGCGCGCTGTAATTGGGTTCTTTTTGTTGCATGGGGTCAAGTTTTGGTTGCAGGTCGGCAAAATTCTCAAGGGTTGGCGACATGTTTATAAAATCGCGTTCATGCCTAATTAAACAGTTCTCGATCCTCTGCGTCATGCGAAATTCTGCAAGCCCGGTTGAGTCCACATTGCAGGCGAAAAATACTACCCCTTGCAGTAGCTCGGGGTTATTTTTGGCAACTGCCAGCGCAGTGCAAGCACCATCGCTCCAGCCCACCAAAATTACTTTGTTGAGTTTTAGAAATTCAATAAGCGTGCAAACATCCTGTGCAAATAACTTATAGGAGAGCGGTTGACTTCCGCTGCTACTGTGCCCGTGGGCGCGGGTATCCATAACAATCGCCTGGTAACCACTATGCACTAAGATTTCAATTTGCTTGGCCCAGTTGGTCCCGTTGCCCATGCCGCCGTGTAACAACACAACAGGCGTGCCCTCGCCAAAAACCGCGTAATAAATTCGGCAATCGCTGGATGTGAAGTAGCCATCCCGCGCTGGGGACAGCGAGAATTTTAAGCCAGCCGCAGCGAAGTTTTTTAATTCCAGGTCTTTCATATTCATCCCCTAATTCCAGGCTGCCAAGTTTTGGCGCGGCAAAGAATTATTCTGGTCTATTTATTAGGCTCATAACCTTCCGTTTGCATGCATTCTCTAGCTTTTAATAAGCCCATAAAAGCAGGCCCGTCAGTGTTAACTGTGACGGTTCTACTGGCTCGAATATAGTCACATTTTTTAATGGCCGACGAAACAGCTGTCGGTTCTATTGGCTTGCCATCAATCCTGTGCCAACCATTTGGCTTTTCATGGACGGGGGTGCAGCCGACAAAAAACAATACAAAACTTACAACTAAGGTGGCTTTTAGAGCTTGCATACATATTCCTCAAGGGTTTTATAGTTAATTAATGGTTGTAATGAATTTCAGGTGTGGTATTTGGTGCCGCTTTTAGCAGCGATAACACGAAGTATTCGCGAACATAAAACCCTGCGCACGGGATTTAGAGTTGGTGATGTTTTGTGCTTTTAAACCGTGGCGAACAACACTAATAACATTGGTTTGGTTTGGTTTGGTTTGGTTTGGTTTGGTTTGGTTTGGTTTGGTTTGGTTTGGTTTGGTTTGGGGTGTGTTGCTGAATGTTAAACGCTTGCCTAGCCACCATTAGGCCCATAGAAAAATACCCATGCGCAAAACCCAGGGGTAAAGTTCTGAAAGCGATGTACGGTTCCAGCCGGGACGAAGATAAAACTGCCCGGCTTTACTGCAACTACGTCCTGCCCATTGAAGAATTCACCTTCGCCGGTTGCCACCACGTAGATTTCATCTTGGTCGTGGGGCTTTTGGGGGTCCACATCGACAGGTGAATAAAACTCTGCCGCCATTGTTCCATGGCTTAGCACCGGCATAGCAAGATTGCCTGCTGGCGGAGGCCCTAAGCGCCG
>JACCDN010499234.1_pt1 | contig 10822 bp, 13 predicted proteins | sample 7441691 | NCBI WGS metagenome assembly JACCDN01 (sample SAMN15323439, study PRJNA562643) | freshwater metagenome | isolation source: river surface water | place: USA:Blue River Watershed | collected 2017-08-16
AAGGATTAGTCATGATAGGTGCATTATGGACTGGAATATCAGGATTAGCAGCACATCAAACAGCATTGGATAATGAGTCAAATAACATTGCCAATGTAAACACTGTAGGTTATAAAGCGGGAAGAATCTCTTTTGCAGATCAAATTTATCAAGGAAAGATTGGTAAAGGATCATTTGTGCAAGACGCAGAGAAGATTTTCGTAACAGGTGGTTCAAAAATCACAGGAGTTGAGTATGATGTTGCTTTACAAGGTGATGGATTTTTCACTGTAATAAATAAAAATACACTAGGAACTGCAGAGACATTTTATACAAGAGCGGGAAATTTCCGTATGGGTCAAAGTGGAACTTTACAAAACCCAGATGGATATGAAGTTCAAGGTTGGACTATGAGTTCAATTGACCAAAAAAATGATGTAGTAAGTACAAACTCAAATGCTAGTAGATTTACAGATGCTTATGTTAAAAATCTTGGAAGTAGTATTATTAGACACTCTGATTATATTGAAACAATTGCTGCAAAGGCTACAAACTTTGATGAGACTGCAAAATCAGACTCTACAACAGTATTTAGTGGAGCAGGAGGAAAAACTAAAGCTGCAAAGCTAAAAGATATAGACCTTGCTATGGCAGATTATAATTCTTGGCTTCAAAAATATAAAGATGATCCAACTTTACCTTCACAAGGTTCAACAGCTCAAATTTCTCAAGCAAATTTTAAAACAGGTGTTCCTCCTACTTCAATTATTGGAAAAGAAGGAGATTCAATAGAGTTGGTAATAAATGGTAATGCTTATACTCAAAAATTTATAGCTACTAAAACAACAACTGATTTTAGAAGTCAACTTTGGAACTCTTTACCAGATGGTTCAGATCCTTTAATGCCAATAAATGAAAGAGCATTGTATAGCTTAGAATATCCAGGAAAATCAACTGATCCAAGCTATCCAGGAGCTCCAGCAATAGCAATAGAAGATATGCCTACTGCGACTGAAGCTGATAGAGCTGCAAAAGATTTAGAGATTGCAAAATATGATAAACTAGCTGGAAAAATAGAGACTTATAAAGCAATGGCTGACCAAATATCAAATAAAGAAGCTGGGCTTGTAGCTTACATGGCAAAAGATAGAACAAATCCACAAGGAGATATTTTAAACCCAAATGGTATGTATGAAGAAAGTACTAATTTAGCAGATATGCTAAGAGGAGTTATTCAAATAAAATCTTTGGTTCCAGGAAAAGAGTTTAAAATAACTCAAGTAGCTGAATACTCAGGAGAGAACTCAAACTTCTCTGTAAAGGGAACTTATCAAACAACAGCAACTGCAGTAGCTGGGTCTGGTAAACAAGCTTTAGAAGATTCAAGAGAAGCATTAGCTAGATTAGTAACTGGAACTCAAAGAAGTGTCTATACAACTCAAGATTTATATGGAGCTGGTGCTACAAGAGAGTTCTCTTTTAGTATAGAAATATTTGATAAAGATTTAGGTATGGTTATTCCTGTTCCAAATGATGGAGGAACACCTCCTAAACCAGTTCCAATTCCAGGTGGAGTTGTTCCTGCTGTTCCACCTATTACTGGAAATAATATAGATGATATTGTAGATGCAATAAATAATTTAAGAACTCCTTCTGGTCCACAATTAGGAGATTATTTAGTAGCAAAAAATGTAAATGGAAATTTAGTAATAGAGACTAATGATCAAAATTATGATGTAGAGTTTGATGCAAAACTAACATATCAAGATCCTGGTGCTGTTCCTCCAATTACTACAGATACTTTAGTTGAAGTTAATCCAAATTACTCTGGAAGAAGAGGTGCTGGTGGAGAGTTTATGGAGATAACTACAAGAGTTGATCAAACTTCTACTCAAAACAGTCTTCAGTTAAGACTAGATGTTTTAAATATCTCTGATAGTAAATTTGGACAATTCAATATTGATGACACTGGACTTGTAACAATAAAAGAGGGTGGTGTAGAGTACGCTGTTGGTCAAGTATCAATTGCAAGATTTACAAATAATAGAGGTCTTGAAGCAGTTGGAAACAATAACTTCCAAAGAACTCAAGAGTCTGGAAATGCAATTTATAGTACAAACAATAATAATACAGCAGGTGTAAAAGGTAAAGCGCTTGAGCTTAGTAAAGCAGATTTAAGTGAAAGCTTAGTAAACTTGATGGTATTTCAAAGAGCTTTTGAAGCAAATGCGAAATCTATAACAACATCAGATGAGCTTTTAAGTACACTTATTAACTTAAAAAGATAATATTACGATTAGAGCAAGATTTTTTCTTGCTCTATTTAAAAATATTAATTATAGGAAAAAAATTGGATTTTTTAATATCAACAGTTTTAGCTATCATTTTACTTTACTTTATTTCAAGTACAAGTGCCTATAAATCAATGTATAAAAAAATAAAAGAAGAAAAAGAGATTATAGAAGAAGAAGTTACAAAGCTTGAAGCTTTAATACAAAGATATGAAAAGCAGGTTAAAATAGGTACAAGTAGTCTTAAAAATAATCAAGAAAATCTACAAGTTGCACGTGATGATTTACAAAATCTTAGACTTGAGAATATTACTTTAAAAAATAAAATAAACGATTTACAAAGAAGAAATGAAGAGTTATTTGCTCAGGTAAATGCAATTATTTAGGAATAATTTGAAAAAATCTATATATAAAATAGTTATAATTTTTTTTATACTAAATAATTTTTTATACGCAAATATTATAGAATCACAACCACAAATAATTTTTGAACTAGAAAAACTTGAAGCTTCAAATGAAAACTTAGAGATACAAGTTGATTTTAATAAAGCAGTTTTACACTTTAGAAAAGGTGAATATAAAGATGCTTTAAGACTTTTTGAGAAAACTTCAAAAGTTTTTGAAGCACCATCACTTTTGAATATGGGAATAATATATTATAAACAAAAAGATGAAAAAAAAGCACAAGAGTTTTTTAATAAAATATATTCAAAAAAGACAAATCTAATAAATCAACCATACTCATTTATATCATCTTGTTACTATCTTTTTGAGATAACAAAAGATGATAAATATATGCTAGATTTAGTGACAATTTTTCAAAATAGCAAAAAATTAAGTGAATACAACGAACTTATAACAGATATAAAAGATGCTATTTTGAAAGAGTTGGCAAATAGATATTTGATGATAGAAGATTATGAAAATGCTCTAGGCGCTTTAAATGCAATGAGTTACTCTTTAGATTTAAAAAAAGCTATGATTTTGATAAAACTAAATAATTTTCAAAAAGCTTCAACAATTTTGAAAAAGATAAGAGAAGAAGAGAAAAATAGTGAAATTTTAAATAAAGTATTGTGGATTTCAGCATATTCTAGTTTGAAACAAAATAATTTTGAAGATGCACAAGAGATACTTGATTTAATTAATGATAGAAAAAAAGATTTTAATGTAAATATACAAATGCCTCTAGAGATATTTTTTAATAAAGATTTATATTCATACAAAGATTACTACAAAAGTATTATGAAATTTGATGAAGATAGAATGTATGATTTTATATATTATTTTGCTCCTTTTGTATTTTCAGATTCAAAAGAGATAATATATGATTCTGTAAAAGGTTTTATATATGGCAAAGCACAAAGTGTAGAGAATTTAGAAAATATGGTTGAATATAATACAAAATTTATTCGTTTGGTAAAACAAGATCCAATAAAACGAGTAAATGAATTAAAAAATATTATAAAAACAGATTCTAAAGCATATATTTACTATAACCTAGCTCTATCTTATGCACAAATCAATGATTTTACAAATGCTTATAAAAACTTTGAAAAAGCATATAAACTAAGTCCTGGTAATAAGTTATATTCTGTTATGTACCTAATTACAGCAAATAAAATATCTGCTGATATTCCAGAAAAACAAAGAGCTATTTTGGATAAAAATATAAAAGATAGTGGAGGATTATATAGCTACTTTGCAAAAGAGTTATATAAATTATTTGTAAATAGTACTTACAATGTTGTTGAAGCATCACAATCTTATGAGAAAACAGTTTTTTATAAAGCTATAGATTTTCTAAAGAAAATGAATAATAATGAAAATTTAAGTAATCATCAACTTCTTGAAGATTATGAGAGAGACCCTTTTATATATCTTTTAAAACTTGTTCAAAAAAATAAAAATGAAGATGAGTATAGATACGCAGCAAGAGTTCAAGATGCAGTAACTTTGAAATATAATAATAATTTTTTAGATAGCTCTTTAATTACTTCAAAATATTATATTGATATTTTAAGAGCATTTGGTGTTTTTTCAAGAGTAGATTTTAATATAGATGGAAATAATAACCCAAGCTATTTGGTAACAAAAGCTTATAGTGATTTATATTTGAGTAAACCACTTAATTCTATAGAGACATTAAAGAGGCTAAAAGATGAGTTTGGATATGAAAATAGATTTACAATGTATCTTTCAACTGCATCTTTTTTAGAATCTTTAAGACCTGAAGAGGCATCTATTCAAATATCTTTAATAAAAGCATTTTATAAAGATAAAGATACAGATTTTTTAACTGCAATTCAACTTTTACAAAATATGAACATTTCAAGTGCAAAGCAATTTTTAGTAAATAAGTATAATAACCCATATATAGATTTTAGAATTGTTGGTTTTGAAGAGTTTATGCTTTCTTTATAATACTATTTAATTTTTTTTTGTTATAATGTTTTAAAATTCTTACAAAGGGGTCTTTAGTGGAAATTGGAAGAGTAGCACAAATTGATAACGCAAAAGAAAACTATGAGATAAAGACAAAACAAGTAAGCAGTGTTGAAGAAAAAGTTAAAACAATACAAGAAGATGAGTATAAAAAGAACTCTTCAAAAGAACCAACAAGTGAGTTGAATGAGGTTATTTTGGATAATATTAAGTTTGGATACAACAGAGAGTCAAAAGATTTTTTTGTAAAAATAACAAGAGGCGATATTGAAAATAAATATCCAACAGAAGATATGATGAAAATAAAAGCTTTTTTAATTGAAGAGCTAGAAAAAAGTATTAAAAATTAAAAAAAGGTAAGATATTTTGGCATCAGATTTATCAAATGTATTTAAAAACGAGCTATCAAATACACTAGAACAGTTATTAGGGAAGAAAGCAAAAATTTCTGAAACAAAAAAATTAGATGATATTTTTGAATCTTCAAGTTTTATAGAAGCAGATGTAAAATTTGATATAAAAGGTTTAAGTTCAGCTATAGTTTTTTATATTCCAACTATTAGTGCTACAAAGTTTGAATATTTAATGTTAGGTGGAATGGGTGATTTAAAAGAAGATATTGATGATGAAACAACAGATGCTGTAAATGAGATAGTTTCAAATATTTGTGGAAGTTTTTGTACTGCTTCAAATGCTCAAGGTATGCCAGATATTGTAGGTATGAAATCAGAGATTAAAGGAACAAAAAAGGTAGAAAAAAGTGCATTAAGTGGAAAAGATATATATCTTTTTAATATATCTTTAGAAGAAGATGCAACACCTATTTTAATCAGTTTTGAAAAAACATTTTCTCCTTTTTTCTCTTTGATTACAGGAGTAAATGACGAAAAACCAGTAGTTTCAACTCCTCCGGCTCCAGCTGCACCAACTATAACTCAAACTCAATCAATTGTAGGAGTTCCAAATCCATCTAAAAATCTTGAACTTTTGTATAATGTTAGATTAAAATTAAGTGTAAGATTAGGTACAAAAATAGTTCTTTTAAAAGATATATTAAGATGGGATGTTGGTGAGATTATTGAGCTTGAACAGATGGTAAATGAACCACTTGAGATTCTTATAAATGGTGTAAAAATAGGTGAGGGTGAAGCTGTAATTGTAGAAGGAAAGTTTGGATTAAAGATTAAAAAAATTATAAATGAAGATTTGAAATTAGATAAAATAGGATTGTAAAATGGAGATAAATAGTAGTAATTTATATAACAAAGATATTCTAAAAACAAATAAGTTTGAAAATTTAAATAGTAGTAGTCTTGAAAAAGTTGAAGATAAAGAACTAAGAGAAGTAAGTAATAATTTTGAAGCATTTTTTATAAATCAAATATTGGAAACTTCTTTAAAATCAACTAGCATCGCAGGAGAAGAGGCTGGTAGTGATATTATAAAAGGTATGTATTTACAATCAATTTCTGATAGTTCTAGTGGTAATTTCGGAATTAGTGATATGCTTTATAACTTTTTATCACAAAATAATAAGAAAGAGCAAGGTTAAAATATGGTTGATAAAATTGTAGATAATATGCAACAACTAATACTCGAGTTAAAAAATGCAATAAATCAAGATATAGAAGATATAAAAGCATCAAAACACGAAGAGCTTTTTGGAAGAAATGATAGAAAAAATTCAATCATAAATGAGATTATGAATCAAAAAGTTGAATTAAACAAAGAGTTATCAACACTTATTCAAAATAACTTTGATGTTAATATTTATAGAGATAAAGTAAATGAACTAGAAGAAGGGTTAAGAACTTTATATGAGCTAAATAAAAAATTAGCAAACATAGTTTTACCAATAAAACAGATGTATAAAGAGCTTTTAGATGAGATAAGTGAGCAATCTGGAGGACAGATTTTTGATATTAAGGCTTAGTTTTTTATCTTTAGTTTTTTCTTCATATTTATTTGCAATTTCTGTTTTTGTAACAAAAGAAGCAATAAAATATGAAGAGAAAATAGATATTTCTAAACTAGAACAAAAAGAGTTTGATACAGTTCCTAGGACTTGTACTCCTTTGACTTTGGAAGATTTGCAAAATGGTGAATTTATAACAACTCATCATATAAATAAAAATAGTATAGTTTGTGAAAAAAGTGTAAGATCTACTGAAAACAATGAGATAATTTTTAATTTTGGCGGAGTTAAAATAGTAAAAAAAGGAAAAATTATCTATGAGAATGAAGAGTTTATAAGATTTAAGAATTTAGATGGAACTATTGAACAAATATATAAAGATGGAAGACAAAAATGAATAGACTCTCTTTTTTAGGGGAAACACCAACAGAAGCCTTAAGAAATGCTCAAATAGAGTGTGGAGAAGATGCTATTGTAATCTCTACAAAAAAAATAGCAAATGCAAATGGTTATAATAAAGATATGTATGAGATAGTTGTTGCTGTTGAAGATGAAGAGATTCAAAAAAATATGGAGTTTACAAAAACAGCAATTACTAAAGCTACTGTTGAATCTCAACCTATAAAAGCACAAGTTTATGACTATAAAGAGGAGATTTTAAAAATGCAATCTCTTCTTGAACAAGTACAAAAAACTCTTTGGAAACCAAAAAGCCAACTATACGATTTGCTTATACCTCCTGAATTTATAGATGTTTACACTATCTTTGAAAAAAATGAGTTCGATAGTGAGATGACATACACTATTATGAAAAAGACAATAAAAGAACTTCCAGTTTCACTAAAATCAAATCAAAAAAAAGTAAATGATTTCTTTAAATTAGTTTTAAGAAGAGTTATTCCTATTAAAATGGAGCAACCTTTAAGAAAAGAGCAAAGAAAAATTATGATGATGGTAGGTCCTACAGGAGTTGGAAAAACTACAACTATTTCAAAGCTAGCTGCAAGATTTGCTTACAAAATGGAACAAAACCATAAGGTTGGAGTAATTACTTTAGACTCTTTTAGAGTAGGTGCAATAGAACAGTTACAAGCATATACAAATATTATGAGGCTTCCTTTAGAAATAGTAAAGAAGCCTGAAGATTTGACTGAAGCACTTTTAAGACTTAAAAATTGTAATTATATTTTTATTGATACAGCAGGTTCAAGTCAATATGATATAGATAAAATAGAACTTATAAATGAGTACAGAAATCATGTATATGAACTTCCTATTGAGAAAACTTTGGTTTTACCTTCAAATGTAAAACATAGTGATTTAATGGAGATTTATAAAAACTATTCAATACTTGATATTGATAATTTAATCTTTACAAAATTAGATGAGACAAAAAGTTTTGGAAATGTTATATCGTTTTCGCATAAAACAAAAAAATCAATAACATATTTCTCTATTGGACAAAATGTTCCTGATGATTTAATTGCAGCTGATGCTTCATTTTTAATAGATTGTTTTATGAATAATGAGTGCAGTAAGGAGATATAATGCTAGATGCTAGACTATCTCAAGCCGAAAAATTAATAAATCTTACTTCAAAAGTAAATAGTGAAGTAAGTAGCTCAAAAACAAAACTTTTGACAATAACATCTGGAAAAGGTGGAGTTGGAAAATCTACTTTTACAGCTAATTTTGCTTATATATTATCTCAAAAAAATTTAAGAGTATTGGTTTTAGATGCAGATATAGGTTTGGCAAATATGCAGGTACTTTTTGATGTAAAACCAGTAGTTACTCTTTTTGACTATATTAATGGGCATAAAAAACTTCAAGAAGTAATAATAGAAACGAAATACCCAAATTTATCTTTAATTGCTGGGAAAAGTGGCTACCAATACGCAACAAATAGTAGTAGTTTTATATTTTCAAGATTAGTTCAAGATATACTGGATTTAAATTTTTATGATATTTTGATTGTTGATACTGGAGCTGGATTAAATGATTATGTAAAAGAGTTTTTAAAAGTATCAACAAATATTTTAGCAATAACTTCAACAGATCCTAGTGCTTTAACTGATGTCTACTCTTTGATAAAAATGTTAGCAATCGATAAAAAGAGTTTAATGCTCTGTTTTAATCATACAAAAAATGATCTAGTTGGTGAAACAATTTCAAACTCTTTGATAAATTTAGCTAAAAAAAACAGATTAAAAAGCGAATTTGTGATAAAATATATAGGAAGTGTACCAAGCAGTGAGAACATTACAAAAATAGCTAGAGCTAGAAGAATATTTGTTAATGAGTTTCCACAAGAGGAAGCTTCTTTTAAGTTGCATAGTATTGTAGATCGTGTTTTAAAAAATATTTAAAAATCGGAGTTTAAGTGGTAGTAGAAAGATTTTCGCAAAATCTAATAAATACTGGAATATTTAAGATATATATAGCAATTGGTTTTTTTGCTACAATAATATTTTTTACATTCAACTCAGAACTTTTTTCACCTCTTCAAATGCTTTTTGGAGCAATTTTAGTTACTGTTACTTTAAAAGGTTTTAGTAATTTAATGTTATCTTTTATAGTTAATAATTTTAGTCTAGATCAAAAGAGAATGGAGTTTGATAATAGATATAATGAAGATAAAATCAACTTGCTTTTAAATCAACTTGTTGTAAAAGATATAAAAGAAGATAAAGAAAATGATGAGCAATCAAATGAAAATTCAACTCAAGATAAAAAAGAAGAAGCTGCAAGCTAAAATAGGAGATTAAAAAATGAGCATAGTAGGTGCTATAAACTATTTAAATCCATTGCAAGGTATTGATAGTGCAAATGTAAAACAAAGTGAAACTTTAAGTGAAAGTCAATATGCTGATAAATCTTTTAAAGATTTGTTAAATGGGGCTATAAATGAGGTAAATGATTCTCAAATAGAAGGATATAACTCTATGAAAGAGATTGCAACAGGAAAAGTTGCAAATCTTCAAGAAGCTGTTCAAAAAATTGAAGAAGCAGAATTAAGTCTTAAATTGGGATTAGAAGTTAAAAATAAAGCTATAAATGCTTATAGAGAAATTATGAGAATGCAAATTTAGTAAAAGGAGCAAATTATGGGTTTTTTTGATGGATATAATGTATCAACTTCAGGAATGAGTGCACAAAGAACAAGAATAAATGTTGTAAGTGCTAATATTGCAAATGCAAAAACAACTCATACTCAAGAGGGTGGACCATATAAAAAGCAACAAGTTGTTTTTGAAGATGTTCTATTAGCAAATAAAACTAGAAGAACAAATTCAAATGATATTGAAGTAAATAATTCTCCACAATCTGATTTAGCTCTTAGAGCTGTTGGAGTAAAAAAGATTATTCATACAGATGCGCAACCTGTATTAAGATATGATCCTACTCATCCAGATGCAAATGAAAAAGGTTATGTAGCATATCCTGATATAAATCCTGTTATCGAAATGGTTGATTTAATAGAGGCTATGAGATCTTATGAAGCAAATGTTACTGCATTTAATACTCATAGGGGAATTGATACAAAAACTCTAGATATATTAGCTGGAAATTAAGGACTAAAAAATGGCAAATCTGGTTGATATTTTTACACAATCAAGTGGTTTAAAAGGTGAAACAACAGTTTTAAGCACAAGTGAAGATTTGCCAAAAGATAAGCCATCTTTATTTGATTCTCTTCTAAAAACTTCAATAGAAGATATTGAAAACAGTTCAGCACAAAATACAAATTCAAAGATAGTATCTCAAAATATTACTTCAAATTTAGAAAAGAGTTCTTTGGATGCAGAAGTTATAGAGGTTAATACAAAATTGATTGATGAAGGTTTAGATTCTGAAGCTATTAATTTAGATGAAAATTCAAATAGTGAAGAAGTTATAAAAGATTTATCAAAAAATATAACAAATGAGTTAAATAAAGATAATACAAAAAAAGATGAGATAAAAGAACCTACAAAAAATATTCAAAATAGTATAAGTAGTAAGAACTCATTATTAGATAGGTTAGTTTTGGAAGTAAAAAATAGTAATTTAGAACAAGTACCTAAAGTTGAGCAAATTTTAAGTGAACCTTTGGAAAATGTTGATATTGTAAATAGTGATAAGAGTTTTATAAAATCTTTAGATAAAGTTATTGAAGGCTTAAAAAATCAAAATAATTTAGAACAAAAAT
>JACCDN010725957.1_pt1 | contig 10822 bp, 9 predicted proteins | sample 7441691 | NCBI WGS metagenome assembly JACCDN01 (sample SAMN15323439, study PRJNA562643) | freshwater metagenome | isolation source: river surface water | place: USA:Blue River Watershed | collected 2017-08-16
GTCCACACTTGGGATGTGTGGTGGCTTGGAATGGTTCAGAAAAAACATGGGACTGTCCATGTCATGGGTCCAGATTTAGTGCGACAGGTAAGGTATTGAATGGGCCGGCTGTGGAAGATTTGGCTCAGCAGTAAGTTTATTTATATTGATCAGCTATAATTGTAGCTAGACAATTTGTCTTATTTGCTGTATCTTCTGAAGTTATTAAAATGATTTAATGTCATTGGAATCTTTAGCTCGTTTGCAAGGGGGGGCAGCTCGTACGATGATCGAGCGTATACTTTTAGCCGGCTTGTTGCTTGGTGGTTGTGGAGAAAAAAGTTCTGAAAATAGGCTCACTTTTCAAGTAGGAACCGTTGCTCAAGCGCGGGCTGGTCATTATTTGGCTTTCGCTATTGCGACACCATCTATTCGGTCAGTGCCAGTGACAGTAACTATTCAAAATGGTGAAGGTGGTCTTTATAATTATGCTGACAGATCAGATGATAACAACACCCTAGTAATGAATAGGTTGTGTTGTCCGGCTGACACTAGTGTTAGCGCTAGTACTCTTGTGCCTTTAATATCATCTGGACGCTGTTTGGTACAGTTAGATAACGATGTCTGTGCAGGTGATTTGAAAGATACTGATACTAGAGTTGTTGACTTCATTGCTTCTAGGAGACGAATTACAAATGGTACTGTTATGCTTGGTTTTTCGTATCCATTTAATGACGATCCCAATGATGCGGGTATTTTTTACGTTGGTAGCCGTTTAGTACTTCCGCCTACGTATACGAGTAATTTGTCGAGATAAGAAGTTGGCTTCAGAGATTGTCATGGTTGGTTTGTTTCGTAGATAGATTAGTGCTAGGTTGGAAATATTATTAATATATTTCTATGCGTAAAGTACTGATTGCATTGATTATCGCTACTTTTTTTGGGGGAGGGTGGGGCTTGCTCTATTATTTTGTAAGCTAGCCTTGCAATTTCAGTTTGCAATCTGAAGAAGCGTGGGATACTTTTGATAGGATTCCACGTTTTTATTTTAACTAAAAATGATATGATTAAATTGTACGGTCCTCGTGCCGGTTCAGCACTTCGTAACCATTGGTTGCTTGCTGAAATCAATGTTCCTTATGAGCATGTACCTCTTGATATGAAGGCTAAAGAGCATAAAACTGAAGCTTTTCTGGCACTTAATCCAAATGGTCAGGTGCCAGTAATGGTTGAGGATGATTTTGTTTTAGCTGAGTCATTGGCAATTAATGACTACTTAGCCGAAAAATATGCGCCACAACTATTGGGCAGAAATCCTCGTGATTGTGCTTCTATTTGGCAATGGAGTTTATGGGCAGCATTTACTATGCAGAAATACTTTGGAGAGATTATGGGACAAAAGTGGTCAGGTACTCATGATGAAAAAGTAATAAGTATTGCTCAAGAAAACCTGGTTAAGTACTTGATTATTCTGAATGATCGTTTGGTGGGGCGAGACTTTTTAGTCGGTGATCAATTTTCAGTGGCTGACATTAATGTGGCTACTGTACTTACGTATGGTGATGTGGTTGATTTTTCCTATTCAGAATATCCAGAAATCGTTCGATACTTAGATAAAATGACTCATCGAGAGGCTTATATTAAAGCACGGGCACAATCTTAAACTAGCGAATTGTGAATTGCGAAGTGCGAATGGCGAATTTTTAGCCTCTGCATCAGGTTTCTGGCCTCAGGTCTTAAGGCTTTTCCTCACTAGACCACTTTGGGCCACTTTCAACTTGTAATTAAAAATCATGTCTGCAGTTATTATTACTGATTTAGTAAAAACGTATAAAAATGGCCATCAAGCCCTCAAGAAAGTTTCTTTGAATATTGAGCAAGGAGATTTCTTTGCTTTACTGGGACCCAATGGAGCTGGGAAGACTACTTTGATTGGGATTCTGACTGGGCTAGTGAATAAGACTGCTGGCCAGGTATCTGTGTTTGGATTTGATTTGGATACGCAGCTAGATCAAGCGAAAGAATGTATTGGTGTGGTTCCGCAAGAGTTTAATTTCAATATTTTTGAAAAGGTATTTGATATCGTCGTCGCTCAAGCTGGATACTATGGCATCCCACGCAAAATTGCTGAAGCTCGCACCGAAGAAGTATTAAAAGCTCTGGAATTGTGGGATAAAAAAGATGTTCCGTCTCGTGCTCTTTCTGGCGGTATGAAACGACGCTTGATGATTGCGCGAGCTTTGATTCATCGACCAAAGCTATTAATTCTTGATGAACCAACTGCAGGTGTAGATGTAGAGCTTCGTCGAGGTATGTGGGAGTATCTACAAAACTTAAATGCTCAAGGTACTACTATATTGCTGACTACACATTATTTGGAAGAAGTGGAACAGCTCTGTCGTAATGTCGCCGTAATTAAACAAGGAGAATTGGTGAAAGTGGATAGTGTAAAAAAAGTGCTTAGTTCATTTGAGAAACAAACATTTCAGTTAACCGTGCAAGTTGCAACGCCGAAACCGCAACTAGCACACTACCTCATCAATGTAATTGATGAGACGACTTGGGAGGTGGATCTCACTATGTCTCAATCTATTACGTCCTTGATTCGTGAATTAGATCAAGCCGGAGTGGAAATCAAAGATATTCGTGCTAAAGGTAATCGTTTAGAAAACTTCTTTTTAGATTTAGTAAAAAAGTAATTATATGAATTTTGCTGGTAATTGGATCGCTTTTTCTACCATAGTGCGTAAAGAGGTGTATCGTTTCTTCCGGATTTGGTCGCAGACTTTGCTTCCACCGGTGATGAATCAAGCTCTTTATTTTGTGATTTTTGGTACATTCATTGGCTCTCGGGTAGGTGATATCGGGGGCGTACCTTATATGGCGTTCATTGTGCCTGGCCTGGTAATGATGGCCGTTATTAATAGTGCTTTTTCCAATGTGGTGAGTTCTTTTTTTGGGTCAAAATTTCAAAGAAATATTGAAGAGTTAATAGTGTCCCCGACGCCTAATTGGGTAATTGTGGGCGGGTATGTGGTTGGCGGTATGTTGCGAGGAATTTTGGTCGGATTAATTGTCTTGATGGTGTCTATTTTCTTTACCTTACCTGTAATTACCTATCCATTGATTGTGTTTTTATTTATTACACTTACTTCTTTAGTCTTTGCTTTGGGTGGTTTAACTAATGCTATTTTTGCCACGAAATTTGATGATGTCAGTGTTTTTACTACTTTTGTATTAACTCCACTGTCGTATCTCGGGGGAGTTTTTTATTCCATTAAAAGTCTGCCAGATCCATGGCAAACAGTTGCTTTGGCAAATCCTATTTTGTATTTAATTGATGGATTCCGTTTTGGCTTTTATGGTGTCTCAGATGTTTCTATCTATACAAGTTTGAGCGTGCTTTTAGTAATGACTGTTGTGTTGGTTTGGTACAATCTTTATTTGCTCAATCGAGGAATAGGGATGAAAAATTAGTTTAGGCTAATATTTTTGAGATAAGAAATATAGCGACTTAGTACCTGCAACATAGTGTCTCTATAGATGGGAGCATTTTGTGGAAATATACCATTGTTCAGTGAGACTAATTGCAATCTGACTGCGTATTCAGCGTATTGTATAAATGATTCATCCGTAACACCAGGGAAACTACTACTATATACGATAGGTGCTGCTTGCCCCTGGAAATAGTAACCGCTACTTAAAAGGATTTTGCTCATTTCGGCATAAGTGACGGCTTGATTGGGGTAAAATTTCCCATCTTTGCCTGTGACTATGCCTAAGCTTTGAGCTGTACCAACTATCAAGGACATTTCTGAGTTGTCCTGAGGCACATCACTGAAGACTTGGTTGGGTGTGAGCTGATTTGGTTGAAGACAGTTGGCTTGTAACGCAATCTTGGTCAACTCAAAGCGGGTGAGTACTTTGCCCATGCCATAGCTTTGATTGCCATACCCTTGGATTATTCTGCTGTTGCTAGCTGTATTAAGTATACTAGTTAAAAACTGTGTTTTCTTTTGGTCAGTCGTGGTCTCAATGTCTATGAAGTCGATACTTCTTGTCCCATTAGCTACTAAACAGGTAAGTGGGTCTTGAGCTGGGACCGGTGGGACTGGGGGAATAGTGGTGGTGACTTGAGATTGTTTATGAGAGCTGCTGCGACGGCTGCTGTTGGTATTATTACTGTAACGCCAGCCGCTATTGGAACTGCTATTGTTACTGCCGTTGATAATTGTAATTCCTCCTGGATTTACTATGCCACCACCACTGCCACCTGAACTATTTGATGTTGATGTTGCGATAGGTGAAGGTGAACTTGATGGTGTCGGGCTTGGAGTAACTGATGGTGAAGGCGATGGGCTGGCTGTTGGAGAAGGTGATGGTGTTGGTGATTCTGAAGGAGTTGGGCTTGGCGAAGGGCTAGGCTCCGGTGTAGGGATCACATCGGCAGTGCTGCTATTGTTGCTTAAGTCTGGATCTTGGCTGAGACTGCTTATTGTTGCTGTATTGCTAATTGTATCGCTATCATCATTGATGGTCGCAGTAATAACTAATGTATGGCTATTATTGATGCCAACATCGCCCACTAACCAAATGCCGGTTAGTGGATTGTATGTACCTGAAGTTGTTGCTTGCGATACAAATGTGACAGATCCAGGTAAGTGGTCAGTGACGGTCATGCCATAGGCAATGTCCGTTGAGGAGTTGTTGCTAGCAGTGATGGTATAGGTGATCACATTACCTAAGCTTGGAGTGGGTGCATTAGCTAGTTTGGTAATACTAATATCTGCTACTGGTGCGGTAGGAATGATAGCTGCTGAATCACTATTATTACTAATATTACTTTCACTTGTAGTAGTGGTTGCTGATGCATTGTTCGTGATAGTGGGTGTGTTGGCATCGTTAATTGTAGCTGTAATTTCTAATTGGGCTGAGGTAGAGGGTAGAAGATCTCCTACTGGCCATTCTCCTGTGTTTTGATCATAAACACCGATAGTAGCTGTTTGTCCTGTGTAGGTGACTTGGCTGGGCAGCAAATCATTTACCGTGACACCACTTGCAGTCACTGTCGGGCTAAGGTTGGTAACGGTGATGGTATAAGTAATGATATCTCCAGAGCCGGTACTTGGTGCATCTACTGTTTTTTCTAATAAGATATCAGTCGCCGTTGGATCTTCACCAATTAATCCGAGATCCATATCACGATTGAAATTGTCGAATTGAAAGAAGAAATTGTTGGTTCGGAATACTCCTGGACTTTCTTCACTAGTAAAATCACTATCCAGTATATTTGAACCTTGATCAGCGGGAGAAACGGTATAGCCGCTAGGAATATCAGAGGCTCTTAAGTAAGCATCGAAACCAATCGGACCTGTATAATTCCAGTTTAAGTCTAAGAATGTGAGGTCTCCATAGTCATCAATGACATTCAAGTGCGCAAGACCAGCTTGATTTTCAGTAAAAGGCCCAAATCGGTAAATGGACTCGGCAATTAATGTATTGGGATAGCCACTGCGATTACAACTACCCTCAGCTAGTACATTGTCATCTGCATCTAATAAACGAAAAGCACTATGGTCTACTAGACAAAAAGTATCAGTACGGAAAGTCAAGTAATACTCGCCACCTGGTTGCACATTACATGGATAGCTAACTTCTACATTGCCAGTACTACCTCCTGCTTGATTCACATTGCGACCTAGACAAGTATTTGGTGGGACGTAACTAATCGAATAAACACCACCTACACCACTATCATCGTTTCCATATTCTAGGATTGAGTCAATACTCATGAGTTCAAGATGTACGCCACCGACCCCAGACTCTTCTGTGCCACTATCTTGGATACCATCTCCATCTGTATCTATCCATACACGATCACCGACCTCGCTGGTAATGGCTACACGGAATCCAATATCCTCAGCCACATGTGTACCAGCAGCAAGAATGGGAAATGCTTGAATATTATTATTGGTAGTCAATCTATTACTGAGTGTTGACAATGCTGTAATTCGATAAGAACTAAAAAGTGAAAAGCCGGGGGAATCATTTTCACCAAAAGCATAATAGCCATTTTCATCGGTGACTTTGCTATTTACGATTGGGTCACTGTTATTGCCAGCTATTTCTTGAATTAATGTTACACCTATACCTGCCAAGCCTAGTTCTGCCGGGGCATGGATGGCGTCCATATTGGCATCATTGAATATCTGACCTGTAATAATATGTCCACCGACTCTGACATATGCAGCATTTCGTTGGTCAGTAAAAATATCATTGTTACTGAATTCACCATTGGCACGTGTAGTAAATCCGATACTACTATTCCCCACACTCAAACCGGTAATACGCAGGTAGACAGTTTGTGCTACTGCTAATGTGGTTGGAAATCCCATGCCGGTAATGGTATAGGAACCATCAAAAGAACAAGGCACACCAAGGGTGTCAAAGTCTAAGGTAGTATGATCTTGCCCACTAAAACTCACTATGTAGCTGCATGTGGCAGTACCAGCCCAGCTGCTATGATTAGTAGTATTTAAAGTAAATGAAGATACTGGGTCATCAGATCCGGTGCTATTACTAAAGTCCACGAAATATGTCACTGGTGATCCTGGGCTCACCAATGGTCCACTTGCAGGACTATCAGCAGTATAGTCAACAGCTGAGTAAGTCACTGTAGTACTGATAAGCACGCCATTTCCAGCCAGAGAAGCGGGTAAACTTTCTTTGGTCAATGGGAGCAAGGTACTGAGACTCATCAATGTCACCAGTACAATCGAAAAGATCTTTCTGTTGAGGAAGGCCTTGGAGAGGGGCATTTGGTTTATTTTTGTTTCTTTTTATTTTATCAGACATTGACATACTTTGGAAGTGTTTTGCTAGTTTGTACTAGTTAGTTTTTATCATTCCATATTTGGTGTGAAATTGGTTTTAAACTTCTTGGTGAAGTGCGGGCGATAGTTCCTCCGTTAGCTAACGTCACCATACAATCTGCCTCAATAGTAGTAAGCCTGCCGCTAATAGTGGGTGAGCCGGTAGTCACATGATCCCCAATTCTGAGCCCAACGCGTAATAGCTCACGCCATCGAGAAGAAGCTGGTTGCCGTTTTTCTGGCTTGTCATTGATAAAACCAGAACTAGCCTGCCATTGTCTAAGGTCAAATGGTTTTTGCTTAAGTGCTGACATTGTGGCTTGGTATAATGCGTATCTGATATCTTGTGCTAGTTGTGCCATTGCACTTATTTGTATTTCAGTATAGGCGGGGGAGCGAAGGCTGTGACGCACTGAGTCACTGCTGTCCATTACTAATTTTAAAAGTAGTCTTCGGTCAATGCGCAAATCAGTGCATAATCGCACAATCTCTACCATGTCGGCTAAATGAGCCAATTGGGATGGGTCTAAAGAAGTGGGGGCTACTAAAGAAAAAATATTTTCTATTTCTGCTGTACGAACTTGCATAAATAATAAGGTTGTTAATTAAGTTGTCGATTGTAAATAAAAAACAATTGTTGAGTCAGTGCAAACGCACTTGGCGTGAGTTTAGCTACTATACTTTGGAGCGTTTTATCTAGTTGAGACTGGCGGGTGACATATTGGAAAAATGGGATGGCTTCTGCTTTGATGCCCTGTGTGTCACAAAATTGATTTCGATTCCATTGTTTGCTATTCCACTCCCATTGCTTGCATAGAACGTTGTTCTTTCGCATGTAGAGTTCTACATCTTCACTCGCAAGGAGCTGCGCATCATACATATGTCTGAGTTGCCAGATGAGATTTTTTTGACTATTTAGGAGTATTACTAGCATGCCGGTAGGGCTAAGCAGGGATTGATAATAGCTAATTTTTTCTTGTTCTACTCCATACCAACTATTTATTGAAAGGATTAAGTCGTACTTTTGATTGCTAATGAATTGGTTGGCATCTTGGTGAATCAATTGATGTGACTCTGCTGATAAGGTATGCAGCTCTTCTTTAGCGGTAGCAAGTAATGGTTCAGAAACATCGATGCCAGTATAGGTGCCAATACGATATTCCTTTTTCAGCTGATGCAAAACGTGCTTAGTTAGAGCTCCGTCGCCACAGCCGATCTCTAGTATATGCAAGTGATCTTTATTGTCAGGGAGAGGCCACTGCTCATGCAGTTTTCCCACCAAAAAGTCACCAGCTTCTTTTTCAGCAGACCATAGGAAGTGCTTGAATCCTTTAAAGATCTCGACAAATTGAGGAGATTCGTAATCGGCGCGATATTGCTGGTGGGAGAGATTCATAGGGCCTGTTTTCGATGAAAAAGGTACTGGTTTTTGGTGGTCGAGACAAGCAGATTGTTGGGTAAATCTAAAATCTAGATTTTAGAATCTAGAATCTAGAATCTAAATTGATTCAGTTAGGTTGATTTCATATTTCTTGTGGGAAGCTTTGAGAGATCTAAAAGGTTCAGTATGAAACCTAATCTTGTTAAAGATAAAAGTTATCATTTTGCTATTTCTATTTTTCCTGTTTACCAAGAGCTTAAAGGAAAACGTGAGTATACTATCGCTAATTAATTGTGGCGGAGTGCCACTAGTGTCGGAGCAAATATTGAAGAAGCTGTTGCGGCTTTTAGTAGAACAGATTTTACTTATCGCTTAGTGATTTCACTTAAAGAGGCAAGGGAAACTAGGTATTGGTTACGGTTGTTGCGAGATGTACGCTTAATTGAAAATGTGGACACTCAGTTACTAGAGATCGAATCCATTATCAATCTACTTACTCGCATAATAAAGACATTGACAGTTAAATCTAGAATCTAAAATTTAGAATCTAGATTTTTGATTTGAGTGCTGTTCTAATGAGTAACTTTCCAGTGTATTTGTGAGACGTTTATTTTGTGTTACAATGCTACTTCTGTTTTGAACCAATGAGAGACAAATCTACTTTTCTGGTTTGCAATTTAGATCGACGTGATAGCAAAGAGTCCTTTGGGGTTTTAACCACAGAGTCGCAAAGTGCGCCTTTGTATCGTGAGCTATTTCGATTGGTGAATTACTATATTAGTGAGCGTCATCGTATCTCTGAGCTTTGTCTGGGGGCTGGGATAGCTACTATCCGTGATCCACGTATTCTTCACGAATGGCGTAGTCTTGATGAAATCTTGAGGCCGCTTGTGTTTAAGAAAATCGGTGAGCTGCCGATTGAGGAGCAATCCGTTTGGTTGGCATTGCTGTATCGAGAGCAGATGAAAGTGTGTTTTGTACTCAATCAACAAGCAATAGTTGATCCCGCGGCTGTGCTGGAACTTAGGCCAGTTATTGATGATGTACGGAGGAGAAGGGGGCGAACAATTAGTTTGGTAGATCAAGATCCTGCGCGGCGAGATGTGAAAGATGTTTTGCGATGCGCTCGTAAAGGAGCTAGATTTTCTTTACGGCCGCATTCTAGTGGTAGACGCGTTCCGGGTGTAACGGTAGTTGATGGTGCTTATCCATTAGCTGCGCATCCCTTGGTCAGTAGATATTTATGAACTAAGTAAATATTCTAGCGCTAATGCTATCCCTAGTAGGACATAGAGAATAAGTTCCCATCTATCGCCATTGCTCAGATAGCGTTTGAAGTTAAACTTTTTGCTTTTCATTTTTGATCAAGCGGTAGTATTATCATAATTATACCCCATTGATGATAAATAGGTTAAATTGAGCGTAGAAAATGTCTCTTCTTTATGGCTGATTTGTCCAGAGTGTGTACTATTACTGGTAAAGCATTTGTGATTACGGAGGCTGAGCAAGCGCTGATTGCTAAATTTGAACAGCTACATCCTTTGTTGCGAACTGGTGATATTCCTTTGCCTACTATTCATCCACTGGAGTTTAGTAAACAGCTCCAGAGTTATGTTACGTTGATGTCTTTATTTGATAGTAAGAGCGTTATTTCCGGTGAGCCATTAATTACTCGTTACAATCCTCAGCTAGGCTATAAAGTATGTACTTCAGAAGAATTTTGGAGTGATGCTGTGGATAATACCAATGTCGGTAAATCTTATGATTTCTCTCGACCATTTTTTGAGCAATGGAATGAATTGATGCATGAAGTAATAATGCTGCCGCTGGTGCAAATCGGTTGCGAAAATAGTCGCTATGTCGACAGTTCGTCTTCACTCAAGAATTGTTACCTTTGTTTTGGAATGGGGGATAGTGAAGATTGCCTGTATTGCCTCAAGACTAGATATCCTCTGCGAAATCGAGATTGTGTTGATTGTATTGGGATCGTGGATTGTGAGCTCTGTTATAGCTGTATTCACTGTGATCATGCGTATGATTGTCAGCACTGTAGTGACTGTATTGATTGTTACCAATGCTTTGGTTCTCGAGATTTGATTGGTTGTAAGTATTGTTTTGGGTGTATTGGTTTGCGTCAGGCTGAGTATGCAATTTTCAATCAAGCTGTGTCTCAAGAGACATATGAGAACTTTATAAAACAAGCCAATTTAGGTAGTTACCAATCACGGCAAGAATATTTGGAGCAATGTCATCAATTTCACAAACAAAATCCTACGATTATATCGACCATTAAACAGAGTGAAAATGCTTCTGGTCGTTATCTACAGCACTGCCATAATGTGCATGAGTGTGAATTTGGCGAAAATCTTGAAGATTGTGGTTGGGCAACCGGAGCTTTTGGTAAAGATATTTGGCGAGGTGAAGTGTATCAAGGAGAGCTTGGTTATCAGTCGGCAGTTTTGTCAGGAAGGTTAGGTTTCTGCAATTCTATCAATACTGGTAGTGAAAATTTCTATAGCTATATGATTTGGAGTAGCAATAGCTGCTTTGGTTGTGTCATGCTCAAGCAAAAATCGTATTGTATTTTGAA
>JACCDN010064663.1_pt1 | contig 10821 bp, 9 predicted proteins | sample 7441691 | NCBI WGS metagenome assembly JACCDN01 (sample SAMN15323439, study PRJNA562643) | freshwater metagenome | isolation source: river surface water | place: USA:Blue River Watershed | collected 2017-08-16
AGCTCCCATCGCTGTCGGTCAGCTGCAAACCCGTTCCTGGCCTCTTCTATGGCCATGAGCCACGCCTTCTGAAATAACTTGGCCACCGGCGGTGGAAACTCCGCTAAACCCTGTTCGGAATTCTTGAAGGTGTCGGCCTGTTCCCGCCGGAAGTCGGCAACCGCCCGTCGAATATCGGCAGGGCTGCCTTTACCCACTTGTTCACGAATAGCCGTCCAGGCGGGGATCTTTTTGCCTTGCCGGGTGGCTTCGCGACAATAAACCAAGGAGCGCTGGTAGGCCGTCATGGTGTCCCAGTCGGGATCAGTTTCGAGTGCGCGTGAAAGCTCTGAATTCATTGACCATCCAACTAAAAGTTTGCAATTTTTAATAGTACATATACCATCATAGTACATTCAATACTGAACTACAAATGACGCCTATTTCCCATAAGCCCCATTATGGGAAGTAAATAGGGGTTTTGATGGGTGGCACAAAAGTGCATGTGAATTAATGCCTGAGACCGCCCATCGCTATCACGGCGCCTAGTGGGCTGCTATATTCCGCCAACCGTTTAGCCCATTCACAACCCTAGGAGAAGCATGATGCTCAACTTTATTATTCTTATTGGTGGCCCGGGTCTGTTTAAGGGGTGCGACAAAGCGCACGACCAATCCTGGCGCAACTACTTTGTTCCTATGCAATTGGCGGCGATTGATGATCTATATAAAAAATTGCCAGATGAGACGGTGCACTGGGTGGTGTACGAGCCTGCTTACAGGGAGCGATGGGGCGACGACTCGGTGATAACACCCGAAGAAAAAAAGCAGGATGACGGAGCCAACCTTCACACCATCCGTTCTACGGCTGCGGACAAAATTTTAAAAACGGGTGCAAACAGCTACCTGCACCGCATTCAGGTAGTCGCTAAGGAGCGTGGCATAACCTATAAGGGAATTCAAAAGCCCGCAGAGTTTTGGTCTTATTTGGCGGGGCAACCAGATGAAACAATTTCACGAGTGTGGTATTCGGGGCATGCGTCTGCAGACGGTCTCATGCTGTCTTTAGTGCATACCGGTGCCTGCGTGGCTTCAGCTAAGCATGCGGAGATGGTGATGGTTTCCTCAATCATAGATAACGCGGTTCTTGTAAAAAAATTCAGTAAAAAATCAGTTGGTTTCTCTAAATTCTACGGATGCACCACGCTGAAATTTGCACAAGCTTGGAAAGCCACTTTTGGCACACCCTCTGCGGGAGCCAAAAACAAGGTTGATTTTGGAGTGGTAGATAGCCCCTATACTGGAAGCGATAACATTCTCGCGCGAATCGAAAAGACACCTACATCTATTGGATCGCCAGAATGGAAGGAGTTTAAGTGATAAAGGCACCTCGTCAACTGCAGGTTTTTGTGTTAATTAGTGTCTTCTGTGTTGCAACTATTAATGTTAATGCGCACGCGGAGGTCGGCAAGAAGCGTCTCAATGAGCTTGAAGTTATATTTGGTAATTTTTCATTCGCTCGCTACGGTTTGGAGTTTCCTCACGACCAAGCCACGCTGAATATGTGTCAAAAAGTAAAAGAGAAAAGCTGCCTTAAAGCGTATAAATTGGCAATGAATGCTAAGAAAAAAATACAGACGATGATTTCAGTGGCGGGCCTACTTGAAACGTTTGAGGTAATCAATCATGCCTGTAGCCCAGTAACGGAGCCATCGAATAGCTTTGCCTGTAGTGGCGCGGTAATGGCGCTTTATTTTTATAAAAAACCCAGCCTTGATGCACTACTTTTGGAAAAGATAAAAAATCTCAGCGTCGAGCACCGTTCATATATTTTTACCCACGATCATGATTGGTACGGCAATCGACCCAATCCAAAGCTCTGGATCGACTACATTCAAAGCGCTCCGATTGAGTGGACTACTTCCGAATCTAAACGCGTGACACTTGAGTATTTTAGCGCTCCAGAAGCGCCACCCTACTGGCTTGCTCCTTGAGCCGTTTAGGCGCGGTAGTGCATGAAACGACCCCGTAAGTGGCTTCCGCGCCAAGATCTAGCAATGTCGCTGAAACAATTTGATTTACTTAGCTCGCGAGGACGCTGATAGGTGACTATTAACAAAGGTTTTTTGAATTTTAGACTATTTGACGTTACGTATTTTATCGTAGCAGTCCTTGTAGGTTCGGCAGCGATTAAATACGTAGCCCCTAAACTCATAAATCAACTGCTGTACATATATCCGATGTCCTCGGTCGTCAACATGCTCGGGGGGCAGCTTGGTTCAGCTTTGGTCTTATCCTTATTTTTAGTTTTGTTTCGGCTAATTAAAAAAATCCCATTAAATTCCTATTTAATCAAAGGTGAGGCTCGCGAATACATCCTGTGCGCTACTGGAGTAGTTGCTCTATTTTGCCTGAATAATGGCCTGGCCTATTTATTAAAATACCCGGTGTCGATATGGGAGGTGGACTATGTACACAACACCGGCGGTAACGTGCATTTGGTCTATTTTACCTCTGGCTTGATAGCGCCCTTTTCAGAGGAGTTGACGTACCGCTTTGTGCTGCCAGCCGTAATTATTTATCTGATTAGCTTTATTGCTCGAAAAGACATCGGAAGCTCTAACTTTGCAAATGCGTTCGCAGTATTTCTTTCTAGCGTTGCATTTGCGATGGCACATTACGGCACTAGAGGTTTTTTAGACCTGGCTTACTTTGGTGTATTAGGCTTATGGTTTGGGTATTGGACAGTGAAAACCTCGGGCATTTCAGTTGGAATCGTCGGACATTCTGTTGCAGCTATCTTGGCAATTTTTACAATCCAATTTTTACACTAGAATCAAAAGGACTTTGCAAAAAACGGTATTTGTCAACCAAGCGTCCTTGCAATTTTGCAAATCTGTCAACTAATGCGAGCAATAATAATTAGATTTGGATCGCTGGCACCATATCCCAGGTCTTACCCTCCAAAACTCTACCATTTGCCTTTTTATTGCGCTTTAATCCATCCGCACCAAATGCACCCCATTGTTTGAAAAAGAAATTGACTCCACGGTCTATGCACTGCTCCTTGACGTTAATGACCCAATCCTCGCTCATCGGTCGGGCACCCGGCCCTGATTCCCCGCCAACGATTACCCAATGAATGCCGCGCAGGCGGATCTGGCCAAGATCCTCTAATAGAGGCTCCACAGAAAGAAATCGTGTCTTTGCTTTAATTGTTTGAAGTACTGCGATACGCGGTTTGCCGTATTTGCGATCCTCAACAGAAACGCCAAGCCAGGCATTGTCCGGCACCCTTCGAGTCTCAAAGTATTCGGCCATTCTCAAGGCTCGTTTAGTAAGTACTTGATAGGTGTGCTGAGGACTCAGCTGTATGGTGTTAAACACGCGATCTATGTATTCAAAAGGCACTGACTCATGAAATAAATCACTCATCGAGTTAACAAAATAAACCGTTGGCTTTTTCCGCAATATCGGTTGCTCCAAACGATCAGGCATTAGGGTTAGAGCAAATCCATTTTCATACCCAGGAGCGCCCATAGCTTGGAGCCTCACAGCCATTGTTTCGGCGTAACAGTGTTTGCAGCCAGGTGACACCTTGGTGCATCCGGTGACTGGATTCCAGGTTTGTTCTGTCCATTCAATCTTGCTATTAGTCGCCATAAAAACACCTCAGTTCGTATATGGATATTTATACAGTTGCAGTAAAAGAAGAATTGCATTCCTCGCAGGTAATTTTAAGCCCAGGTCTACCCCAAACATGATTAGGCTTAGCGCATGAGCAGGTGTATTTAGCTCTAGTTGGAGGCGCTTTGGCCGCGAGCTTCACCGGGAATATCACCGTGCTTTCTTCTGCGCTAGCCCTGATCGTTTGATTGATTGCCTCGACTTCGGTTGCCTCCGCCTGGGCAGGATCGGCCTCAATAGCAAATTGGGTCGAGGATGGTGGCTTGAATTCACTAACCTCGGAAGCCCGCCCCTGCTGTTGAGTTGCCTCCACCGGCGAGGCATTTGGGTGAGTTTTTATACCCAAAATTTTTAATTTGGATGCCGCGACCTTTGAACCATTCTTGTCGTAAATCTTGGGTGGGTAGATCCGATTGCGTATCGGATATTTGTCGATCCAGGGCAGGTCGAACCCTGAGGCTTTAAGGGACTCGATAGCTAAATGCGCTGGCCCACCCGCCAACAAATAGTCATCCATCTTTTGTCCGGTTTTATGGCCGCCCGGGTAGCCTGTAGAGCTGGGGATTAGTCCGATTGACTCCATTTTCGACGACCATTCTCGATCGTGATAACTCTTACGAGAGGGGGCGCCAAAATGAAACTGCCAGACGTGGCACTGCTCGTGGATCATAGTCTGGCAAAGCTCCTCAAGCTGCGAACCGAATAGATATTCCGGGTTGATCGCAAGCTCATCAATTGTCTCATTGCGGCCATTTACCCAGCGGCCGTTGGAGGCATGCCCCATGGTTTTTGCCTGACGCTGAAAGATCAAGATGCATTTCGGCAACGCGCCCGAGAAGAGCTGGCGATTGAAGTAGTCATAGAGATAGGCCAGTGCTTGGTACACCTCATCGGTTGGCGGCGACAGATGCTTCAGGGCATTCATATAGAGGTCCTCATATAGAGTTGACCATTGATTAGATACTTGTATTGTACAATACAAATTTGGGAATACAAAATGATTGCAATCTGATAGTTGGTAAGTTACTTTATGACATCATTATGACTTAGGTGGCTATATGTTTAAGAATTTGACCATTCGGAAGCTTTCACAAAAGGTAATAGATCGTCTGGGCTATTTGGCGACACTAAACGAGCGATCAGTGGAGGGTGAGGCGCGATTTGCATTAACCTCCTGGATTACCGCCAATGAATCAACGGAATCGAAATCGATACGCATGGAAGAGACAGGATCTCGTTTGGCCATCATTCTGAATGACTACAACCAAAAATTAGGCAGTAAAATTAAGATTTCGCATCTTGCGCAAGACCTAGGTTTAAATAGCGCAGATTATCTTTATAGCTGTTTTAATTCTCAGCTAGAGCCAACATTCGACGAGCTTGAGCAAATCGGCCAACTTTTTGGTGCTAATAATAATTGGCTAAAACACGGAGACAACGACATGTATCCTGTAAATCATGAAGATATGCAGAGTAAAAAACCGAAACAAATAACTCGGTGGTTACTTGGATTAAATGAAGGTGATCGCAAGCCGAGTGATATATATTTTATACGATCCTCATCAAAGGATGGAGAATTGGCTATATGTCGAGCATTCGACGATGTAGGGCGAATTAAAAAAATAGAAACTATTTTTAGCGGGCTTCATGTTTCAACAGAGATAGGTGGAACTGGCACAAGGTTGCTGTCAAACCTCGTTGTCGCGCTTGAAATAATATATAAAATTTATACGGGCAAGTCGGATATTGGGCACTGTAAAACCCACATTTTCGGGAGAATTATACCCGATGAAAATTTTCGTTTACTGGTTGGCGGGAGCACACACCCAGCTAATGTACTGCATTTTCAAAACCTGCCATGGTGGGAGGATATTTGGGATGAAGCGATGCGCGTAAAAAACTCATATTGGGATGGGTGGGAAAGGACCATACATGCAGCAGAGTCAGCCATAAAACATTCTGAGGAACTTATTTCCATTCGGCAATACATTAGAAGCAACCCCATTGCGATGGAGTGGCTTTACGAAAGTTAGGCGCCGCCCGCTATAGTTTGACCAGATCAGTAAAAACGGGGCAATTTGCCCCGTGTACAACTAGGTCGAATCAGAGCAAAGTGATAATTAAGAAAATCAATATCGGGCTGAGTTTAACTACAATATGTATATTTTTTGTCGCAAATTTAATTTCCATAAATAATTTCTCCATAAAAGGTTATTTGGAACAGAATTGTTCCATATCTATTTATTATCGAGTTTTAACTCCTTTTGATCAAAATCAGCAAACTATTAGAATATTTTATTATATGCGGCGTTCATTTGTTCGATAATTGTAATATGGGACTTGCAGTCAACAAATGCATACTTTATGTAATTAGACAACTTGAAATTTTAGGGTAGCGCCCCAACACATTTTCAGCATTCAAATGAGTGCACCCCTTTTAATCTACGAGGTTGACTTATGAGTAATTCAACAACCCCAAACCCTGATTTTCAGGCTTGGTTGTTCACCATTTTACAGCAAGCCAAAGACATTGGTTTTGCTCAAGGCTTTGAGCAAGGCTTTGGTCTGGGAGTATTAGCTGGCTACGCCAAATCACAAGAAGAAACAAAACCAGCCGTCTCAGATGGCTTGCGTAATGGCTCGTCTGAATGCGGTAAGAACATGAGATCTCGACACAAGGATCAAGACTAAAGCTTAGAGGCCGAGACCCATCGGCCTATCTCCATATTAGAACTTAAAATCCTCAAAATTAAAGAAAGCCTACAAATTCACCTGGAAAATTACCTCGCAATGTATTAACAGGTTACCTCATTCCTGAGGATGTAAAAAAGCCCCTTTCGGGGCTTAAGAATTACTGTATCAAGCGGTTTGTTGCGACACCAACTGTCTAGCCAACGCCATTTCAACGCTATCACCACGCTGATTTAGCGAATCCAGCCCACTCTCAGGAATGTCCCCCGAGGTAGACTGGCTAACAGCAATTTTCTCCGCCATCAGCGCCAAACACTGGCTTTGCGAAGATTGGCAATACCCCAAAAAGAGCACCTCCACATCCTCGCGCTGCCCGATTCGCCAGGAGCGTCGGGCGGCCTGCATCAGCGTATACACGTTGTAGGATGTTTGGAGAAACAAAATGGAGGGGAACTCCAACAAATCCAGCCCGGTTTTCACCAGTTCAGGATTGGTAATTAGTACATCTATCCCTTTATCCACCTGTTCCGCCACCCAGTCTTCACGCTTGTCGGTATCCACCGACGCCCGCAGCACTGCCACCTTTAAGCCCCGGGCCGATAACAGCGTCTTAAGCCTAGCCGTGGTGTCCCGTTTGCCGGTGTAGCTGGTATATACCAACACCCGGCGCCGCAGGGCCTTTTGCTCCACACAGTAATTTGCCAACCACTCTTCCTTGGGTGATGGCTCGTCACCAAACGCCGGTGGCATATCAGCCAGTACCCGGCGCGTGTGCGGGTGCCTCACGGTTTCCGGCCTAAACGCCGTATCTGGCCAGGCCAACAAAACATTCAGCACCACGCCCAGCAAGCTGGTATCACCCCGCGCCAACCCTTTGCGCAGTTCAGCGCTTAGGGTGTTGCTAAGCCGGTCGTACAGGCTCCGCTGGTTAGGCTCCATGTCGATCTCCACGTAGCGCTCCCTATAGGGCGGCAGCACGTTTTGCCCGATGTCTTTTAACTTCAAAAACACCGTAAATGGCAAAACACACTGGGCAATTCCTAAAGGCCCAAACCCCGGGCCCTTAGTTGTGTGTACCGATACACGCTTACCTTTGGCGGTGCGGTGATTCTCCTCAGAGGTTATTTTCATAATCTCCTTGAGCACCCCGTGATCCCGCATAAAAGCCGTAGACGCCGACGCCATTGAGCCGCGACCATTACAGCGATACCCCAACTCGATCATCCGCTGCGGCATGATTCGCCACAGCAGGAAAAACAAATCAGAGGCATAACCGCCCATTAAAGTACCCGTTAACAGCAGCACCTTTTTGGATAAGGCCGCGAGCACACCCATGGCCTGCCCCTGGGCAGAGCCTTCGTTTTTGTACTCATGGCCTTCATCAACAATTAAAAGATCCACAAATCCGCGCGGGATATAGCGTTTAAAAAACTCCGTCGGCTGGTAGCCGCCCTGGCCAAAACTAAATTCCATTTTGGCTAAGGCTTTTTCCATCCGTTGCGCCTGGCGATCTGAAAACACCAGTTCACCTTCATCATCCATCAAATTAATAAATTCATAGATGTTGTCGGCTAACATGTTTTCCAGCATGGCTTCACCAAACGCACTTACCAACCGCTCAGCCGTTTTAGGGCCAATGGTGGGTAATTGACACAGCGCCTTGCGAATGACTTCGCCGCGATCCTGGGCGCCTTTTCTCGGGCGCATTAAGGACCACAACTGGATATGGCATTTTTTACAGCAGCGCTGATTCGGTGAGGATTTAAATAACTCCTCCGTCAGCATCACCCCCTCATCATCACGAATCCATTCACCACAATTGGGGCAAGCCGGATGCACCGTGGCCACAGCCATTTTGGGTCCTGACTCACCGGCGGTATGATCCACCGGCACCAGGCGCCTAAAACGCCTTAAGCCATAGGCATGGCGCCAGTGATAACCCAAGCGCATGCGCACGCGGCCGATGATAAAAAACTCCGGTACGTCCACCGGCGCCACTCGTAAAAGCTGCCTTAATTTAAGCAACTTAGCGAGGGTGTCCGGGCCGTTAAGCACCCAGACCCGCGCCTGCGGTATGGTCTCCAGAATTTCCCGGCGCCACTTATAAACCAGGTGCGGGGGACTGATCACCAGGTTGTGTTTATAACCCTCCTGCTGCGCCACGGCGGCCAAACAAATAGCCATCATGGTTTTGCCGGTACCCATTTCCGCATTTAAAATCGCGGCCCGCTCGTTGTGGTCAAACAACAAAGCGGCCAGGGCCTGCACCGCATCCGATTGAGCATCAAAGGGTTTACGCAATAAGCCCTGTAAAACAGCATTACGGCGTTCAGACCATTTTGAGGCGTCATAAACCGGTGGGTTATCCCGCTGTATGGCCGCTAATAATCCATGGCCAAATTGACCGATAAAATCACGCAGCGGTAATACATCATTATCCTGATCCTCAGCTTCATCAAAAATTATTGACTGGGCGGGGGGATTGGACTCAGTGTCATTATCTTCACCAAAAATACTGGTAACAGATTCAGGCAACACAATTTCATCAACAGCGTCACAATCAATAGTGGTATCAAACATAGTAAGTTCCTCAATTTAAATTGAAAAACCCAGGGCGCAGGCCTTCCCTGCGGGAAGCTGCACCCGCAGGGTCATGTTGAATAAAATAAACAGCACCTAATTCCTTTTAGGCCAGCCCGTTTGCACTGTTTATGCGGGCTGTAAATAAATATTCACTCCAATTTACGATCAAATTAATAAATCTAACTGACCGCGTTTGCGCTCGATGAGCAGTGCCGATTCCACCGGCGCTGCGTCCTCAACTTCATCCGCAGGTGCTGAATCCAGTGCGTTTAATTGCGAAATGTCCGGCACACTTAACCGTCCATCGCGCAACCGTATCTGCACCAGCTCCACCAAGCATTCCTGCTTAATGTGCAGGTGAATACCCGATACCCCCGATCCACTTAACTCCGTCATACCCATTGCCCTTACTTGCACCATTAATTCCTCAGTCCATTCATCCAGCAGAGGTATTTGGCTTAACTCCTTAACCATTGCCCACTGCCGCGCTTCAAACAGCTCCTGGGGCTCATCCTGCAGCCGCAATAAATACCCATGGCCTGCAGAGCGATCCAGCGCCCGCAGGGCTGGCAGGTACAACCACACATGGCACATGGCACCTAAAATTCCTGATGCCGGTGTTTTAGCCGTTAATTTCTGTAAATCCTTTACCTGCCAGGCTTCCACCACAGTGCGCTCTCCTGGGCGAACCAGGGTGAAATAACGCAAGCCTAATTCATGGTTCGGCAAAGTTAAGCGGGCAAAAAACTCCTGCACCGCCGCCTCGCTGCCCCACAGGCTTAAAAACAACAACCGATTATTCGCATCCAGCAAATAACTATCCGCAAATAGCGGAATTAATGACTCTTCGATGCAATAAAACATCACAAGCACTCCTAAGGGTTTGAATTAAAAAACGCATCAAAACCCGAAGGAGCGCCCCAAGTGGGAGGCCCACTCGGGTAAATTGCTGCACCTAAAGCACACTATTTAATTGTTAAAATACGCCCGAATTGCTCTGAGCCTGACGTAACATCAATGGCCTTAATAATCGGCACAAAGCGATCAATCACCGTGCGTACTTCTTGCAAATTGCCATCGCCATCATCCTGCACACTGGTCGATACCTCCTTGATTTTGTGCGTAGAACCCTTCACCAGCAGTACTTGGCCCTCCTCAGACTGAACAAATCCCGCCACATGGCCTGCGGCCAACGTGAGCGATAAATGCCATTCAGAAAGCGCCCTGCAGGGCCGCCGTTTAATGGCAGGCCTTTGCAAAAAATGCTGGGAGAACTCCGGCCATAAACCCTTGGATTGCTCAGCCACTTCCATGACCTGCTCCACCGTCGGGTTCACACTGCGCAGCTCAAATACCCGCTTTTGAAACTCAGCACGGCCACTTAACAGCCGGTACGTTCGTTCAGGTACTTCCGGTAGCACCGGCGCTAACTCGCGGTTTTCTGCGATAGCGATCAACTGCGCAACTTGCTCAGCATTAACAGCGGATTCCACTTTGCGGCGATAGCCCATAATCACCACCTGTTTAAACCGATCTTCTGGCAGGCGATAAATAGACATATCACTTAAAGAGCGCACCAACTGCTTGGCCAAATAATTATCCAAAACATAATGCGGGATGATGTACACCAGTAAACCTCCGAACGCTAAGCTCGAAAGCGTCCGCGCCAGAAAATGCTTTTCCAACCTATCCCGGCCCGTTTTAGCCTCCTTGGCTCCCATCACCTGATCCGTTATGCGGTCGCCATAAGGCGGGTTGAGCCATAACAGGTGGTACTGGGTTTGACTGAAAAAACACTCATCTAAATTGGCGTGAACCACATGGTCTAACAACTCTTTTGCCTGGCTTGCCCGCTCAGTATTTAATTCAATACCTGCAGTAA
>JACCDN010737577.1_pt1 | contig 10821 bp, 11 predicted proteins | sample 7441691 | NCBI WGS metagenome assembly JACCDN01 (sample SAMN15323439, study PRJNA562643) | freshwater metagenome | isolation source: river surface water | place: USA:Blue River Watershed | collected 2017-08-16
CCACTGGATTTTATAGCAAGACTTGTGGCTCTGATCCCACCACCAAGAGTGAATATGATTAGGTATCACGGGGTCTTTGCTCCGAACTTTAAAGCTCGGCAAGAGATAGTGCCGCAGATAAAGGCACCGATTCAAGACTGTGCAGATATTAATCCCTTGGCGTCCAGCAAGAGGCGAAGAGAACGCATGCGATGGGCAGAGATGTTAAAACGAACATTTGAAATCGACGTAACAGTTTGTCCAAAATGCCAAGGCAGGTTAGAGCAAATAGCCATCATTAAAGATAAAAAGGTAGCCAGAGCAGTTTTAGAAAGCATGGAGCTAATTACGATATATCAGCCAATGAAATGTATAAATGATCGAGGCCCACCAACAGGGAGTGATTTAGCAGAAGATTTTGATCAGCGCGAGTCGTGGTAACCATCACGAAATGGATTGTTTTGCTCAAAGCACAAAAAACATCACAAAAACCCGTTTTATTTTACCTGTAGCCAGACTCTTGCCCGAACCCAAGCTTAGGTAACATAAGGATTCAGGCCAAGAAAAGGCCCAAGGAACCCAGCCCGCCCAGGGGAAGATGAAGAAAAATTGCATTTAAAATTCTTAGACTTTCAATAGAGCCAGGCATGGGTGTTTGTGGCATTACTGATGAATTAGTTTCTTCATTTAAGACCTGATTACGAATCAACTCTAAATTATAATAACAACCTGACAACATTATCAGGGCTAAATTTATAATAAATAAAAACTTAATAATTTTCATCGAATTCCTATCGACAACTTTTGTACAATACTAAAGTTAGCCTTAAGTGCAATACGCAGGAAATTGCATGTGCCAATAATACTTTCTTTAATCGTTATCGATCACTGAATATGCCATACATGCATGATCACTAAGTTCATACCTGCTTGTTGTAGTTTTTTCCTATCAGCAGAATTGTATAATAACCTTACAGCGCTCCATTATTTCACACATTTAAATCGCCCTTTATCTCCAAAAAATCCAAAATTAAAACTATTTTGTAGTATATTATTTGACTGAAAAAGTATGTCCTGCGATGAAATCAATTCGCCACAAGGCTTAAGGCCTGCACATCTAGCTTTAACCATTAAAAAACTTTTCTTGCCATTAGAAAATGGCCATATATCACCGTCCAATTGACTGATGTACTTTACATAACTAAATGTAAAAGAACCACTGGTATTTGTTTTCTGACTGTCTATTAATTGCCCTGCTTGATTATATAAATCCACATCACAACCACTAATCCCTGCATTGTTATACGCTAAAATTTTATGGGTAATATCAAAGTTATTTTTTATATTTATAAAACTTCTTTCGGTCGGATTTACAAAAAATGAATCATTAACTTTTAGATATGACAGTCTTGAATTCACCAATAGTATGCTTTGACTATTTAAAGTATAACCAGGGACAACACTTGTTCTGTTTTTCCAATACAAATTTGAACTGAGATTGTTAACCAATGGGCCTGTGCTTAGATTTGGTAGAACATTTGTTGTATCATTGAAAACTGCAAGATTGTCATAATCTGCCAAACCTAACCTGAAACCAACAGCTAATTGAAACATTCGTATTTGTTCTTTGAACCTTTGTTGATTTGCAAGAAGTTGTGCGCTGGATATTCCTGGGCTATTTGCAGTCAGCTGTTCCGAACTATAAATATTCATAAAATTAGCATTCGCAATCCATAACAGATTAGAATCATTATCAACATCTAAAGCCGTTAGGATTTTAGTTGGCTTATTTACTTTTGTAATTTGCACGGCAAATTTATAGTCAGCCCCAATATATTTTGTAGTTATACTTTGACCAACAAGTGGCTGATCAAAAAATTTTACATTTTCTGGTTTAAATACGAATCTTAAACTTGTGTTAAGATATATTTTTTCTAATTCACGAGTGTAATTTCTAAGATTATTTACGATAGAAGATTCACTTTGTTGAGATAAAAAACTTCTGTCTACATAAAAAACAAGCTCTTTACTGACATAATCACTATCTTGGCAACTATCAAAATAATTTAAATTATATGTGGGGCCAAAACTTCCATTGCTACAGGTAAATATTTTTTTCACATCAGCACAGGTTTGTGGCGCAATTCTTTGACTGAAAGTTTCAATGGATTGACCATTTAAAATAATTTTTTTTGTATCTTTTGTTAAACAGTTTTCATTTTTTGTAACTTTAAAATTGATTGTCCCGTTAAAATGAAAATCACCTTGATCCCCACCATTTAAAAATGCGTAAGCTTGTAAATCAAAAATTGAAATCGCATCAATTTCAATTTTATAACCATCACAATCTGCTTTAAAATAAATTATATTGGAATTATTGCCGTACTTTAAATCAGCCTCTTTACCAATAAATGTAACTTGACCTTGGCTGTCTGTACTACTCGTAGAAATTTCTACAACACCCTTCTTATCTTTTGATAATTTATAGCTAGTAACTTTACATTGTCGGATTGCCATTCCGGAGGCATCTTTGACTTTCACCACAATGTTCATATTATCAAACGCGATCTTATTATAGGGATGCGAATTCTCTTGTAAATACTTTACCCCAACTGGCAAGACTGGTTTATCCAAATTACTGATCTGTCCGGATAAATACATATTTGCTAAATTTCTGCTAAATGATGAAAATTTGATATTGATCAATGGATTTTTAATGTTCGAATAAACTTGAGATCCCTTCATAACGTCAGTAACCATGTTTTGACGGGCCGACCAGTAATTACTGCTTTTTAAAAAAAATGGATCTTCAGGATGCGAATACTGCGAAATTCCTAATAACATTTCCACGGGTTTATTTTCATACAAAGAATAGTATTCAGATAAACCCAAATTAAATTTATGACCCAGTTCATGAGTCACAACTTCTAGAAAACGGTAATATTCACGCCTAACAGATAAGTTAATATTTAAATCGTTTCTTGAGATAAATTTTATTTTCATTCTAGCAAAGAAGCTTAACTGATTACGATCCGTATCTTCGAGAAAACTGGTGCCACCGCCTTCCTGACCTTGTGGCCAAACATAGAGAGCATATTTCCAATCAGATTTTAATTGAATTGATCCGCCTATAGGCGTTCCAAAATACTTTTTCACTTCAAGATGATCAGGATTAAAAAATAGTTTTGTGTTAATTTGATTATTTACCAAAATTGAATTTAAATCATCCACGTAGCCTGCGATATTTGTTTTGATTTCGCTTAAGCTTTGATTATCTAAATAACTTGGGTCAATTTTAAATACAATTTCTCTGATATCCGAGGGTTGCGATGATGTCGCTGAAGACACAGATTCAATTGAAGTAAAATTCTGATATAAAAAACCGATCACACCAAGAACTAAAACTGAAATAGTCTGATACAAACCTATTTTTTTCATTAATCACACCTCTGTTGAAATGATCATTGCAGTTTTACAACCAGCGTTTGAACATTATTTCCATTATACTGAACTTAATAATCATTATAATTATCGGCAACTTTATAAAACAGCTAAAGAACGGCTCTTTATGAAAAAAGTTGTAAAAAAAGCTAAGTAGTTGATTTCAGGTAAATCAAGTGCGTCTCAATCACTGCTGACCGGAAGATTTTAGAATAAAAACAAGAGGTTGCCAGACCTTCGCCGAGTTGGTTTGATTTTTCTACGAAGAAAAAATGAACAAATCAGAAAAGGCGGCAACGATGAAGAAATATCTCAAGGGACAATCTCTATTTCAACTAATTGATCAAAAACGATTCAATGCGCTGGTAAAAAAGTGGGAGATGGATAAGTGGGTCCAGAGCTTTTCGACTTGGGAAATGACACAAGCCTTGATCAGTTGTTTTGTGATGAGAATTGAATCTTTCCGCGAGGTCGAAGCTACGCTTAAAATCCCGGACTCTACTTTTGGAGATGCCCTACGAGAAAGAGCCCATGGGTTTTTCCAGGAGCTGTGTGACCTGATTTTATTAGAGATCCGAGCCAAGACTGACAGTCGAAAAATTAAAAAAGCTATCCGACAAATCTTGGCTATCGATTCCACGGAAATCAAAGTCCACGGTAGTCTTTTTAATCACCCCGGTTGGAAGAAAAAACACTGTAAAGAGGCTCACCAGGCAAGTGCAAAACTTCATGTTGTTTGGAATGTTGATGGCGAGTGGATTGATGATTTTATTATTACCCCTGGAAGAAAAAATGATTCCCCGGTTAGTCTGAATTTGCGGCTATTACAGGGCAAGACCTATGTTTTTGACCGAGCATACAATGACTTCGATTTTTGGCAAAAAATCGTGGATATAAAATCCCACTTTGTCACTCGTCTGAAGGAGCATCCAAGACTACGAATGATGCTGATGAAAGTATTGCAGTTTCAAAGAGACAAAGACGGGGTTTTATATGACGGCCCCTATACTCCATTGAAAGAGAAATCTATAGAGCTTCGCCATATAATTTATCGGGATAAACTGACGAAAAAGATTTTTCATTTTATAACGTCTGACTTCGCGTCCAGTGCAAAAGCCATTGCAGAAATTTACAAACGAAGATGGGCTGTGGAGTTATTGTTCCGCTGGTTGAAGGGTCATTTGAATATCAGGCGGTTGCCGACAAAAACTCCGAACTCTATCAAGACACAACTGGCAGTTGCAGTTCTTGTTCTAAACAGAATCAGCGGTGCCGCGATCGGCTCGTAACATAACGGTTGAGGTGTGGAACTCATCCAAAAGCCCCTAGGACCGGCCGGGGATACTTTGATTTATGAGCAAAAAAGCCTTTAATGTTTCTTAGCCTCTGATTATAAAATATGTTTTCTCTGCTCTTTTTCTCTCTCGATCCAGCTGTAAAGAGTGGTCGGAGAGCATTCAATAATTTTTGCAATCGATCTTTTGTTCACACCTTTTTTTAAATACGACTGAATCATCTCTCTGTGAGGATCGAGCATCACCTTCGGCGCTCGCCCTTTAGGTCTACCCATCGGAAGACCACTTTCTTTTCGTCGTGTCAGGGCTTCCTTGGTGCGCATTGAAATGAACTCTCGCTCAATTTGGGCCGCTAGTCCCAAGATCGTAGCTGTGATGGTGGCCTGAATAGAACCATCCATAACAAGTCCGTTTTTGACAATATGAACAGAAATTTTTTTCTTTGCAGCAAGTTCTAGAATTTCTAAAACTTGCAGTGTTGATCTCGCTAAGCGAGAAATCTCAGAAACAATCAGAGTGTCTCCTGGTAAGGCTTCATTAAGAATTTCACCAATTTTTCGATCACTCCATCCGATTTGAGTTGAAACTTCGTCAGAGACAATCTTCAGTGGCACTAAGTTTTTAGAATTGCAGTAATCAAGAACTCCGAGTTTTTGATTTTCAGCGTCTTGAGAATTTGTAGAGACTCGTAAATAAGTAAAATGTGTCATAGCTTGTGATTAAATCTGAGAATTCCAGAAAAAACCAATACAGAATTTAAATGGACTAATTGCGTTCACTAATAACCTAAAAAACAGCAACGTATCTGTTCATAGGAAAGGGTGGTTTTTTCTGAACGATGGACCTTTAAAAAGAATTATTATGTTAAGTAATGTGAACTAGATTTCACATTAAGCCAAAAATACACACAATTTAGATACGATTACGCAGCCAACACTTCGATTGTTAAATTTGGATAAAGAGTCATTGCGTATTCAAGCAACCGTTCGATAGAATAACGTTCAATTTTGTAGTGTAAAACTCTACTTGTCTCAGGTTCATCAAGTCCGATTTGTTCAGCCAGCTCTTTTTGTGTCATATTTTTTTTAATTTTATATTCTAAAATTTTTTTGCAGAGTTTGTATTTAATTTTATCGCCCTCTGAAGCCCCATCTGGAATAACTGTGCTTCCCATAACATCATCAGATGAAAGTTGCTTAAGAATGTCATTCAGGTCTTTTTCTTCGGGATATCTAACCGAAGATCCGTCTTTAAGCTTGATTTTCCTTGCCATACTTACCTCCGAAAAGCGTTTACAACACCAATATAAATTTCATTCTCTTCTAAAAGCCAAATGAGTCTATAGTTAACACCATTTAAATCGAGCGGATCTGTTTTGAAATACTGAAACCCATCCCTTTCAGCCTCAGGCTCGAATGTTTTACCATCTAGCATTTGGACAAGACTTAAAATGATTTCGTCATCAACTGATTCGCCATGTTTAATCTCGTAATGAGGGTCGATGATCACCCTATTTATGGTTTTTGAATTAACAGTGATAAAAATCTTATAGTCTCTTCGCTCTGTCATAATATATCACATCTTACATTAGTTGTCAAATTTGACAACTAATGTAAGGAAATAGCTATTTTAACGCGGCGACTAACTAAAATTTCTATATTGAACACAAATTAATTAACGACAATCATTTATTTAGGAGGATTTATGAAAGTTTTTTGTGTTTATAACTCAAAAGGTGGCGTAGCCAAAACTACCACCTCTGTCCATTTAGCATTTGGTTTAAAATACATTAACCCTAAATCAAAAATATTATTAATTGATCTCGATGGACAATATTCATTAAAGACTTATTTTCGTATGAAACTTGAGCGAGGCGACTCATATGATTTTATTTTTGGTGATAGTCTCGAGTCTTGCCTATACCCAACGACTGTTAATATTGATGGAAAACCCATATCTATTGATATAATGCCTTCATCCTCAAAAATGAATGCCTTCGATGCCAAGGCCTCTAATCAACCAGGACGAGAGAATTTACTCCGAGTTAGAATGGAGGAATGCTCAATTCAAAACATATACGATTATGTGATTTTGGATTGCCCCCCATCATTAAATTTAAATTCTATTAATGGAATTATGGCTTCTGATTATCTAATAACGCCTGCAAATATGGACGATTACTGTATTCCTTCTGTGAATTATACGAAAGAAAGTTTATCTGTTATTAAAAGAAATATGCGTACAGACAAACCTATATTGCTTGGAATTTTACCAACAATGTATGATCCAAGACAATCAATAAGCAGAGCTGTCTTTGAAGCGCTTCCTACCCAGATCAAAGGCACAAAAATACTTGATCCTATTCGTTTAAACTCATCATTTAGGAAAGCACAAGTGCAGCGATCAGTTGTCTACGGGACTGAAAAATCACCTTTTAAAGCTACGGAAGATTATTTAAAATTTTGTAAATCTATTTTAGAAGTAGTTAAGTCAGAAAATTTAACTCCGCTATTGGAGAGAGAAATCAATGGCTAAGAATAAAAAAGAACTTATGCTTGAAGCTCTATTTGGTGGTGATATGTCGCCTGATTTAAGCAGTCATCATGTGCAAGAATCAGGAAGAGATTTACAAATCTCCATAGAAATGCCTTTAAATAAGGCTTTAAACTTAGAACAAACTGAGAACAAACTAAGTACACAACCCAGAACAGAACTAAGAACAATCTCAGAACAAACTACAAACAAACTGAGAACAATAGAAAGCACTGCATATAAAACTGAGAACAAACTAAGTACACAACCCAGAACAGAACTAAGAACAATCTCAGAACAAACTACAAACAAACTGAGAACAAATTCGTCATTTTCTCAACTTGTTGGTTTACAAAAAAAAATTATCGAAATTGTTTACCGTTTTTGTAGAGTTAATGGAGAAAAAACGACTGATAAAATCTCTTTAGAGTTTTTGGCATCTAACTGCAAAGCATCTACAGCTGTGGTTCAGGTGACAACTAGACGTTTAATTTCAAAAGGTGTTCTAACTAAATTTGATTCAAAAGAGGGCCGTGGCGGATGGACCCGTTATTCCCTACCAGAGATAGTCTATAAAGAGCTTTTTCAGTATGAAACTGAAAACAAACTAAGTACAAACACAGAACAAACTGAGAACAAACTAAGTACGCAACCCAGAACAGAACCCAGAACAAGCGTCCCTTATAGTAGTAGTAATGATTTTGATAAAAAAAATACTATAACTACAGGTGCTGAATTTTTAACCATTCCTGAAAACTTACGTCGTTTTGGAATTTCAACAGTAAACCTTCAGAATTTAATTAATTTAGGTAAAGCAACCCAAGAAGTTATTGAGCGAAGTCTTGGCGCTTTAAGCTTTGATGTTGAAAACGGAAAAACCGGAAACCTTGCAAATATCTTTTTTGGAGTTTTGGGAACTGGTCGGGAATACATCAGTCAGAAGTATTCTGAAACTTTGCAGATAGAGCTAGATTCTGAACTTGCTCGAATAAAGGACACAGAAGAAATTGAAAAGAAACTGCAAGAGACAAAGCTTCAGATGAAGTTTAAAGAGTATTTAGAGCAAAACCCAGAGTTTATTGAATCCGTCAAAAACCGCCATAAAACTTTTGTAAATAGCCCCTTAGTTCTTGAAAAAGTAGCTTTCGAAGAGTTTAAGGGCCTTTTGCAAACGTAAAAGGTTTTAAATCGAATATATTAAGCGCTATCTGAAATATTTATCTTTACGTCGCGACATATATGGCGTATAATTAAGTCTATGGTTTTTATAGACTACAAAGGGCAGAAAATAGAACTTACTACGGAAGCTTGGGAGATTCATATCAAAGAAAATCACCCTGACATTTCAGTTTCCGAGATTGAAGAAACGCTCAAAAACCCTGATGAAGTCTGGGAAAGCCAAAATCGCACAGATGCTGAATTGTATTACAAACGTAAAAAAACATCAGTATCTGGCAAGATTCGATATTGGATGGTTGCCGTAAAAAAAGTCAATTCAGGTTCGTTTGTTTCTTCGGCAATGACAAAAAGTACAGTCGTTGGTTCCAAGCTTTTATACAAAAAAACTGGAGGTGTTGAGTGAATATTTATTATGACAAAGAAATTGATTATGCAGAGATTTTCTTCAAAAAATGTGAAAACTACGGCGAAGACGTTGGAAATGGTGTCGTGGTTTTTAAGAGCGAAGATGATGACAATGTTGTTGGGTACGGATTTGAGTCTGCATTAACGAGCGTGTTTAACTTTCAAGAATTACCATCTAGAGCAAAACTCGCTTTTTTACTAAAGGCAACAAGAGAGCTTAATGGTTACACACAAGAACAGGTGATCAAAAGACTTGAAGGAGCATCAGGGCGACAGTATCAACGAGCTGAGGCCGGCGAAAATATTTCATTAGATGTTTTGGATGAAATTAAAGTAGCAATGCCTGAAGCTGATTTCTCAAAAGTATTTCATCAAATAGAAAATAAAATTGCATAGATTTAACTTCGACAAATTTAAACCCTGATTTTGAAAAAATCAGGGTTACCGAGGGGAAGGGGGAGCCGGGGCTCCCTTTTTATTTGTCTAAGATTACTTTTTAAAATAGCTCTGTTTAGTATTTAAAAGCCCAAGGTTAACTTTTTAAAACACAAAGTATATAGTTTGATGGGCTGAAAATTATTTTTCAGCCTTGAGGCATTTAAGATCAAAAAGCAAAAATGCATATTCTGCTTGCAAAAATTCAATTTAATAACTACATCATCGTGAAAGATTTTACCCCTCAACCCACTTGGAGACCCTCTTAGAGGGGTAAAAAACATTAATTTAAAATAATTACGGATATTTATGAAAGTCACCACAGTCCGCTTTTTTTCCTGACTTCCCACCCTCAACGTGCGGGAAGTCAGGAAAAAAAGCGGACTGTGGTGAGAAGAAGGTTAGAGGAAATAAGGAAAGATAAATTGAGGGTGGTTTTAGGTTTGAAGGGTTAAGAAGAAAGAAGAAGAACAGAAGAAAGATAAGTGGAAATAATGAGCAGTTTAGAAAAAGTCGTATTACAGGATCGGGATTTGGATATTTTAAGATTTTGTCTTGAGATGAAATTTTCAGATATCGAAACTTTAAATTGGAAGTTCTTTGATCCAAAAAGCTCAGATATGTTTGCAGCCAGAAAAAGAGTTCAAAAACTTGAGGCTTGTGGCTTTTTAAAATCCGTTTCGTTACTGTCTGGAACTGCTAAAAAGTTTTATCTGACAACTGCAAAAGGTTACCGAGAGATTTTAAAAAAACAACCAGACCAAATCATTCCGGATGTTGTTACAAAACTCAGTGTTGTTACTTTTGAACATGATTTGGGTGTTTTAAAAATAAGACGTCTACTTGAGGAACAGCAAAGAGCTACTTTTTGGAGATCAGAAAGATTACTTAAGACGACCACGCAAGTTGTATTGCAGAGTCTAAAACGTGAATTTATGCCGGATGCTTTATTTACTTCTAAGCAAGGAAAAGTGATCGCCTTTGAGTTTGAAAATAAACCAAAATCAGAGGCGCAGTTAAAAGAAAAAATATTTCGGCTGAAAGCCACAATCGAAAGTCATGACGCGCCTTTTGAGGCTTGCTTAGTGGTCGCATCAACAGATAATTTAAAGAAGAAAATTCAAGCACTGACGATCCTCATCCCGAATAAATTCATCGTGCAATCAGTTCAAGAAATTGAGCAGGCTCTGGCTATTCAAAAGTCAGAATCTAAGAATTTTAAATGCAATTTTTCTTCATCTTCCCCTGGGCGGGCGGGGTCCCTTGGGCCTTCTCCTGGCCTGAATCCTTATGTTACCTAAGCTTGGGTTCGAGCAAGAGTCTGGCTAGAAAAGCTTATCCGGTACATGGCCCGCGGCCCGATTGCAACAGAAAGGCTGACGGAATCCTTTCCCAATACCTTGCTCTACAAAATGAAAACGCCGTGGAAAGACGGCACAACTCACGTAAGTTTTTCACCACTGGATTTTATAGCAAGACTTGTGGCTCTGATCCCACCACCAAGAGTGAATATGATTAGGTATCACGGGGTCTTTGCTCCGAACTTTAAAGCTCG
>JACCDN011179478.1_pt1 | contig 10819 bp, 7 predicted proteins | sample 7441691 | NCBI WGS metagenome assembly JACCDN01 (sample SAMN15323439, study PRJNA562643) | freshwater metagenome | isolation source: river surface water | place: USA:Blue River Watershed | collected 2017-08-16
GAAGCCTATTCCTACATCTTAAAAGTAGTAGGTAAAAATGGACTTTTGGAAACTCAAGGTAAGTAGTGAATCAACATGCGCTGAATACTGAAATTGAGGCTTTTATCCATCAAAAAGACAAAGCCAAGGAAGCCTACAGCGCGTCTGACAAGACATACATTGCACAATTTGGAGGTGCTGGAGGTCAAGGCAGCAAGGGTGCATCGGGCGAAGGCTTGCTTTATGAGTTTTTTACCCCTGACTACATCTGTGAACTCATGTGGATGCTAGCTAAAAGGTATGGCTACAACTCCAAGGGAACAGTATTAGAACCAAGTCTCGGAACAGGGAACTTTCTCAAATGGGCACCGGATCTTTCGAAGTGCTATGGTTTTGAGATCAACCCGACTTCAAAGCGCATTTGTGAAATTCTTTATCCAGAAGCAAATATCTATGAAGGCTATTTTGAAACTGCTTTTTTAAAAACTCCACGGTTTACTGAGCGCTTGAAAAGCCCCTTGACTTGGCTTAGCGGCTATCCATTTTCGCTGGTAATTGGAAATCCACCTTTTGGTAAATACAAGAACATGTACAGTAGCTATTTTCCAAAGCCGAAGATGCATCAAATAGAACTGTTTTTCATGTATTACTCCCTACAACTCTTAAAGCCCGGTGGGCTATTGGTGTTTATAACGGGTAGTAATTTTCTACGAAACGGCATTAGCTACCAAGGAGAGAAAATGGAGCTAGAAAAGCTGTGTGACTTGGTAGATGCCTACCGCTTACCACCGGTATTTAGTAGCACCAAAGTCCCGACGGACATCATTGTATTAAAACGAAAATAACATGGCATACAAAACAAACCAAGCAAAACCGCAGATGGTTTTTGACAAAGACACTTACTCCGAACTCGAGAAGGAGCTGGATGCCTTAGAGGCACAGTTCAAGGTGCGTGAAATAGAAATCACCTTCAATAAGGAAGCACTGTTCTTTGGTGACATTAAATCTTCAATGGATGTTTACATGTTCTTGAAAAACAGAATTCTAAAAGGCATTGAAGTTCAGGAGCACTTTATTGCCATTTTTTTAAGTCAGGCCAATAAGATTATTGGCTATTACCACCATTCAACAGGAACGATCAATGCTACGATGGTGGACGTTGAATTACTTACAGCCGTGGCGGTCAAAACCTTGGCCAAGGCCGTTATTATCTCACATAACCACCCAAGCGGAAATCTTACCCCATCTGATGCCGATAAGAGCCTCACAAGAAACATCGTCAAGGCTCTCAAATACTTTGACATCTCACTTTTGGATCACATCATTGTGACTAAAAACGGCTACTATTCCTTTAATGAAAAAGGAGAAAGCAGCATCATGGGTTACGTTCCAAAACTAAGCCCACAAGAGCTTAGACTTCGCGAAGAAATCCTTACTCAACTCAAAAGAGTTACTGAAGCCAATGCACCAAACTTGTTTGAAATGATGCAATCCCCGCAAGGATATGAGCAAGTAGAACAAATGGTCATCGACAAGGTGCTGCACGATCAAATGGTGCCAGCAGCTGTCATTCCACTCTTAGAAACTGAACTTACGATGATCTAATGCACGCGGTAAGCCCGACATATCTTCGTGCGCGCTTGGATCTCATCCGTGAGAAACTCACTACTGCCAATGACATGCAAGCTGCCTTGCTTCGCAATGGTGTGTACTATGACAAGAAGGCCATTGAGCAAAAAGCAAAGTCCAAATCATATCCAACCGCGCCTTTGAGTTTTACTGAGCTCTGCACATTTAATACCTGGTTTGTGCTGCATCCTGAAAAAGTATGTGGCCAAGAGGTAGTGACTTCGAGTAAAGAATTCCCAGTTACCATTCAAGGCGATAAGTCTAAAATACTCGCCACAATCCAAAAACAACAAAGCTATTCGCTCATCGAAATAGAGGCCTTGGCACTCGAATATGAACTTCAAATCAATCAATTATGAGTTACATAAAAGGAATCCATAACATACAGAAATTAGGCGCTTTAAATGCATATACTTCAATGAATATAAGAAGTAAATCACAGGCTCTTGACAACGTACTCAAACAGGTCGATGCGCTCAAAGGCTTGGGATCGACAGAAGGCAAGAAACTCTCTTTTGAGGATGTCATGGCCAAATACAACCAAGGCATCACTGAGCCTGAAATCAAGGCTTGGGTGTGGTACAAACAGCACCAAGGAATCCCAATGAATGGTTGGGAGGTCTACCATCTGGAAGGTACTGGTAGGGTCTTAATCTCTCAGCTGCATACACTGGTCAGACAAGGTGCTTTGTTTTACCACGCTGGTGAAATGATGCCTTTTCCAATTTATACCTATGGCAATATGTATGACAGGCTTCAGCAGCTCGAGGTGGACAAAAATGAAATCCTTGAATATTTTGGTGAAGAGGTGTACAATCAACACAAAGAAGCACTGGAAAAAGCAAAGCCAGAGCTGCTTTCAGTAGAAAACCCCGATGAGAAGGAGCGCCCAATTATTACTGCCATTTCTGATTTTGCGGTAAACCCAGAATTGTTCAGCATCACGGGTGTTCGAGAAGAGTTCATGGATTTGGAGAATTCAGAGGAACTTAGAAAAGTCAATGGGAAAATTGAGCGCAAAAAGGACAGTGATAAGATTCGCATTCGCTTTGATGGAGAGACCAAATACACCTTGCAAAACGTGTTTGTTAAATGGCTTTTCACCTTGAATCCAGACACTGATTTTGAAAAGAGTTCCTCTATTGATATAGCAGATTATTACATTGCCAATAAAGCCCTCAGAGATGATCGCTTGACAAAAGAAGAAAAGGCAGAGCTCAGAGCTAATGCACGAATCGAAGGGGAGAAGCTCTTTTCAAGGTTCTTACATGAAGTTTTAGCTTTTGAAGATCAGCAAAAACTCAATTTTGCCTGGAACCGAGTTTACAACGGGCAGTCGGATATCAACTACTCGAAAGTTCCAATTGGTTTTGAGTGTTCGGCTCGTTTCAAATCCGGAATCCTTCAAATCACAGACATTCAGCGCCAAGGAGTAGCATTTATGGAAGCGATGGGCTCTGGCATCAACGCTTTTGATGTAGGAGTTGGTAAAACCATGACAGCCATAGTAAACCTTGCGCACAATTTGTATTCAGGAAAATGTAAACGCCCTTTGGTAGTCGTTCCAAAACCAACTTACAAGAAGTGGATGAATGAGATCATAGGCTACACGGATCGAAAAACCGGTGAGTTTGTGCCTGGTGTGCTTTCCCATACCGGAATCACAGTCAATGACTGGTTCAACTTAGGAACAGACATCGTAGAGAAAATCAATCTCAATAAGGCCGTGCCGGAAAAATCCATTACGATGGTGACCTACGAAGGATTCAAGCGCCTAGGGTTTGGTAAGTCCGTATCAGACGAACTATTCACTGAACTTGTCAATATCCTTGGGCAATCCAAGGAGAAATCCAACCGCGACAAAGAAATCGAATACCAGAAATTTCGAGAGATGATTGGCGTGGGATTAAAGAACACCATTGCTGACATTGACATCTTGGGCTTTGACTACGCTGTGATCGACGAAGCCCACCGATGTAAGAATGTTTTTAGCCAGGTGAAAAGTGATGATGAGGGAAACAAACGCTACAATATTCAGTCAGCTACTTCCGAGACCGGCCAAAAGGCCTTTTTGATCCTAAGTTTCATTCAGCGCAAGTACGGACGAAACACCATGCTTTTGACAGCCACGCCGTTTTCCAATTCGCCTTTGGAAATCTATTCCATGTTATCACTCGTTGCTTATGACTCATTAAGGGATAACGGTATTTTGAATCTTGACACTTTCTTTGATTTGTTTGTGCTTCCAACTGTGGAGTGGACGGCTAATTACAAGGAGGAAATCGTAGAAAAGGAGGTCATTAAAAGCTTCACTAATCGACGCGTACTTCAAAAACTCATCTATAACCACATCCTTTACAAAACAGGTGAAGAAGCAGGAGTGGTTCGTCCAAAAAAGATCAATCTGCCTTTGCTCTATGACTTTGAGAACACGAAGCAAAGACTACCCAAGGACAAGCAGGTCTTGACCTACATTAACATGACACCTAAGCAGCGCACGAATCAGGATGGAATCGTTGCGATGGCCAAGAAATCTACCCAGGGAAAGTTGGATATGGGTAATTTGTTTAGAGCTCTTGCTTACAGTTTGGACAATGCGCTATCACCGTATTTACTCAACGGCACACCAGAAGACTACAAAGAGTTTGTGACAGAAAGCCCGAAGATTGCCTATGTCATGGACTGTATTGCTACGGTCAAAAAATGGCACGAAGACCATAAAGAAACAGCCAGCGGTCAGGTCATTTACATGAACCGCGGAAAGCAGTTTTTTCCACTGGTGAAAGAATTCCTAGAGAAAGAAATCGGCTACAAAAAGGGCGTGATGTATGATCGTACACGCGTAGATGAAGTAGAAATCATCAGTTCTGAAATCAACGACACACGAAAGGAACTCATTAAGGAAGCATTCCTGGACGGTGTGGTGAAAATCATCATTGGAACCGCCACCATTCGCGAAGGTATTGATTTACAAAAGCGCGGAACGGTGATCTACAACTGTTATCCGGAATGGAACCCAACAGACATTCGCCAACTCGAAGGACGCATCTGGAGACAAGGAAATCAATTCCAGTATGTGCGCATCGTCATGCCTTTGGTACAGGATTCCATGGATGTGTTCGTATTCCAGAAACTCGAAGAAAAGACTTCGCGAATCAATGACATTTGGTTCAGGGGAGATAGAGGGAATGTGCTTGATCTGGAAAGTATGGATCCAGAGGAAATCAAACTGGCCTTAATAACTGACGTGGATCGCTTAGTTGCCATGTTCTTTGATCAGGCCAAGGAGAATTTGAACCGTGACTACAAACGCGTAAATCTAGCCATTGACAACCTAAAAGCGGTTCAGAATGACATTCGTGACTACACCACTTACAGAGAAAAGTCCTTGAACTGCATCAAAGCGTTTCATACGACTTTACTCAATTCCACCTTCTTACAAGAAACACCCAAGGTGGCCAACGACGGCGAAGTGGTCAATAAAAGCGTCAAAAAAGCAAAAGAGCTCAAAGAAGAGATTGAAGCACTTCTAAATGCCACAGACCAACAAGACAAGGATATTATTTCCATGGGAAGAAAAATAGATGCTTCCTATGCCTTATTGGGATTGTATTTCTCGCAAGGATACTATGTGTCGTACTTTAAAGAATACGTGAGTAAAGTCCGCAAAACGGAGCGCACCTTGCTTAGACCAAAAGGATATTCACTAACAAGTGACTTAACTCCTGTAATGGCACAATACGAAGCGGACAAGCAAGCCATCATCGCACAATCCGAGTTGTATAAAGGCGAACAGAACTCACCAAAGTGGCAAGAGCTGAAGGTAGAAATCCAAGCCAAAAAATCAGCATTGCAAGTCGAAGGACGAAGTGCTCAGGCGCGAGCTGAAGAATTCAATCGCTTGAATTACTTACTAGAATACCGCACCAATCTCACACCGGTAAAAGCAACACCAGCAATTGCCCTAAATGAACTGGAGCTAGAAGCCCTTGCATTTGAACTCGAATTAGAACTATTAAATTTTTAGACCATGTTAAACACAACAAACTACTTTCAAAAAACATCAAACATCAACTGGGAAAATGTTCCAGAAGCACTTGCAAAAGGACACCGTTTGGTGGAGGGCGCATCACAAGAAAACTGGAGTCCGTACCGAACAAATGAGAACATCAAGCGCGTGGTGGATGCTTATTTCAAAAAGCTCGATGAATTTATGGTTCAAAATCCTGCGAAGCCAATTGAAGTGAAAAAAACATCGGTGAAAGCCGCAACTTCAAAGCCTGTCAAAAAAGTAAGTACTCCGGTTAAAAAAGCAGCTCCTGTAATTACATACAAAACTGATAATGTTGAGCACCTCGATACAGATGTTCAGTTCATCAAACGCTATGCTGCGATGCATGGAAAGGTCAAAAGCCAGGCGCAGATTTTAACCTTGATCCACAGCCTTCAAAAAGCGATTTTGGAAAGACGGATTCGTAAAACGTCAACCTATGCCAAAGAAATCGAAACCATGCAGCAGCAATTGATTTCATGCTATGAGCAAATGGGGGAGATGGTTGAAATCAAAATTGACGCTAAGAACCTCAAACGCTATTTAGAGATTGCGCATAGTCAAGCGGGTATGCTGTCTATTTCGCTTCTTAAGGCTTATGTTTCCTTAAATGGAAAGCGAGACATCAAAGACAAGGCAGAGCGCCTGTTTAATCGCATCAAAAAAGCTGTAGAACAAGGAAAGATTACTAAGTCCGACAAATACGCAACAAAGCTCGATGATGCCTTTCAAACGCTTAAAACGTACATCGATGGGGATTCTAAAATACTCAACATTAACAAGGCACAACTCAATGGCCTCATGGGCATCGTCGGAGGTGAATTGTTTCCCAAGAACAAAGGTATTTCTGGAATGGATGACAATGGCATGATTGTAAACTCTGGAGAGCTCCTAAAAATGGACTTTCAAACCATTGGACTTCAGGGGAAATACCGTGAGCTCATTGGGGATCCGAGTGTTGGCTTCTTTGCCATGGTGTTTGGGCTTCCAAAGTCTGGTAAATCAACCATGTGTTTAGACTTTGCTAATCACTTAGCAGCAAATCATGGAAAGGTGTTGTACTGCGCCATAGAGGAAGGATTCGGCTACACACTCAAAGAGAAAATTGAGCGCCTAAAAGCCAATCACCCGAACTTGTATGTCACAGATCGTGTTCCGGAACACCTGGATCAATTTCAATTTGTATTCATCGATAGTGTTTCCAAAGCAGGACTAGAAGTAAGCGACATGGACGAAATGCGCAAGATGAATCCGAAGACCTCATTCATTTTCATTTACCATACTACCAAGGAAGGAAAATTTAGAGGGGTGAACGCTCATGCGCACGAAGTGGATGTCATTATTGAAGTGGAGAAAGGCAAAGCAACATCGACGGGTAGATTTAATGCTGGGGGGAGTGTGGGGGTTTGAAGTTAATCTTTTATACATCATACTGAATTTCCTTGTTCTCGATTAATTTCTTTAATTTATCTTGTTATCCTCTATTGGATCTGATTAGCCTTGTTTTCATTGAAATTTTGTAGAGCTCCAAAAATAAGTTGTCGTTCCGATCATGGAACATATTTCCCTATATCTTTTTCCGAATGATAAACCATTGAATTCAATTGTATATTTTCTATATTTTTCTCCATTAATGGGGTCGACTTAAATATCGTTTCTGAAAATTAATTGAAATGGTTTATAGTAGAAAATGTGCTAGTTTTAATAGAAAGAGTTCTATTTTTCATTCATTTCTGAAAGTTAAAGCATCATTTAATTAATTATAAAACAAGGGTTTGATTGTAAATATAGATGTGTGCTGAATTAATGCGGTGTTGTAATCGTAATTCAATTGCATAACTTAGTGAAATTGAATTCATTTCCTGAGCCTCGAAAATGCATTTCTTTTTCCAATTATTATGGATCTCGGAAATATTTCAAAGAATAAATAATCTTTTTGAAATTTACGTTGTAATTATTGAATAATATTTTCCTTATATACTTCAATTGACACTATTTGATTAAAACAAGATTATATTAAATTATTTGAAATTTAAAGTGTCAAATGTCTTTAACAATAACAAGTAAAGCTGTGAGCAAATGTTCGAAATACGAATTTAGTATTTATGAACATACTTTGACTTTAGTAGAATTGGATAATTTTATCCTTGAATCAATGTATGAAGAAGAGAAGTTAAATTATTTATTTCAATTAAATACACGATTTAATAGAAAAGATAGAATAAAACAACTTCAAAGATTTATTGGGAACCCTTTTGTAAATAGGGAGGAGAATGTTGATGATATAGACATTAGAGCTAATATTTCAGACAATATTTCTAGGCAATCATATTACACTTTTTTCGCAGAGGCATTATTGGCTAGATTAAATATCGATTTTATTGACAATAATTTGGTTTCGGGAGTTCTAAAAATCGGCGATAATGTTAGTGTAACTAGTCACGGTGCTGATGTTTGTATGTATTCTAGTGATATTTTGGTGTTGGGCGAAGCAAAATTTTATGGGAATTTGTATGGTGGCACATATAAAATCTTAAAAGACAAATCTTTTAAGAGTAAACTTGAAGATTATATTGCAAGATTACAAGGCGCTAATACAATTACTCTGAAGAATATTCATGGTGACATTACAAATAAAACTGAATGCGAAATACAAAAGTTGCCTTTAGTTTTGTCAGGTTTTATATTGCATACGGCTGAATCCCCAACAAAAAAATATGATAAATCGTATAAATTAATTGAAAAAATTTCCATTTCAAATTTCCCCTCTCATTATAAAATCCATTTATTTCACTTACCGATTGAATCAAAGGCTGAACTAATCTTTAGAGCACAAAGAAAAGCCTTGGATTTAATCATTCAATTAAAACATTATGATCAATCAAAAGAATCGTGAAGAACTAATTAAATTACTTGATAATGCTAGTGATGAGGTCAATCTTGAAGATTTGTTTTTATACGATTTATCTCCATACTATATAGAGAAAGAAAATGAATCCTTTTTTTCAAAACAAATTGAATTTATTCAAGAAAAAAATAGACTAAATCACGATTCTAAAATTTCATTTACTCTTGAGCAAATCTCTGTATATCAAGGAATAGTTAAAAATGAAAGGTGTATAGTTTCTGCACCAACAAGTTTCGGTAAGACAATGCTTATTAAGGAGTACATCTTTAATCACATTCCTGAAAAAGTTGTTTTTATTGTGCCTACAAATTCATTAGCTGATGAGCTTCTGGATGATTTTAAAGGATTGTTTGAATCACTTGGATATTTAATATTTGACTCAATTAAGAAACTTGACAAAATATCGAATAAAAGTATTTTCATAGGAACGCAGGAGAAGTATTATAATCTAATTGAATTCTATGACAAAATAGATTTGTTTGTTATTGACGAGGCGTATAAACTTACAGACCCAGTTAAAGGTAGTCGTGAGGTAATTCTAAATCGTTCGTTCATTGATACAATCGAAAATTCAAAAAAAATTATTTTATTAATGCCTTTAGTGAATTCTATTTCGGGACTAGAACAATTGAATTTTGAAATATTAAAATCAGATTATGCTCCAGTCGCCAAAAGTTTCCATGCAGTAAAAAATTTGAATGAAAAGATTGTAGAGCATATCAAGGAAAATAAAAAAACTAACTTAATTTATTTCAGTTCTCCATTAAAACTTGAAAAATTCTATTTGAAGTATCTTTTTGAATGTAATATTCAAATTGAACTTAGTGATAAATGGATTAATAGAGTTGCGGAAGATTTTCACCCAGAATGGTTACCTATTCGTGCGTTAAAGTCAGGTATTGGAATTCATTATGGTCCAATGCCGAAATTTATACAGAAAAAAGTAATTCAACTCTTCAAGAATAGGGCGATTCTTAATATTCTCGCCACAAGTTCAATTATAGAAGGTGTTAATACTCCTACAAAAAGTATTTTCATAGCCAATTCAAAAGATGTGTTAGGAAAGAATGATTTAGTTAAATTTAAAAATCTAATAGGTCGTGCTGGAAGATTAGGCGAACATAAGGTTGGTGAAATTTATTACAAGGAGTCTGAGCAATTAAAATTTGAATGCGCTAATGTTCCTTTTGAAGAAATCAATATCCAATTCGTAATTAATAAAAGAACTGAAATTTTAGAAATTAATAGAGAGGATGATTTTTATGAAGAACTAGATTTGGAAAATGAAAAAACGAATGAGCAAAATGAAACTTTAAAAAGTATTTTAGACGATTCAAATTTTAAAAATGTTTCTCATATCGAAGTTAGTAAGCTATTAAACACTCATGGTTTCACCGTAAATCAGTTTCGGATTTTAGTTGAATATTTAAAAAAGAATAAAATTTATTTGATTGGAATTATTGGTAAGATTTATATGGGTAGTATTGATAGCAAAGCTTATAATATTGCTTTAAATCATAGATATAGATCATTTAAAGAAATGGTAGAAGAATTATGTATTAAAAAACCAAATGAAAATATTTCAAGAAATATTTCAACTTTGATTGAGATGATTTACAGTGTTTTACCTTTTAAAATAATACCCTTAATAAATTTCACTTTGGACTTGAGTGCCTTATATCAAAAACATAACGATAAGGCTCTAATTAATGACAAAATTACTTCTGAGGCGCTTAAAAAGAAAGCGCAATTCTATAGTAAATTTATTGGAGTTGATAATCCAACTCATGAATCAATCGTCATAGTAAACAAGTTGTTCGAGTTCGGAATTCCTTATCAAAGATTGAAACCTTTTGTAAATGAAATTGAAGAAAAACTGCCGAATAATTTTTCCATTCATGATATAAAAAAGATAATTTTTGAATCAGACTCAATGAATGATTTAAGAATTTATTTTGAATGATTTATGAATTAGGGGGAGTTTATAGATATGGTATTTTAATTCTGCTAGAATAATGAAAACAGGCAGGAATGACCTATTTAATAAAGACTGAACAATAACTACCCTAAATTTTGTTATTCAGAGTTATCTCCCAACATCACCTACCATACTTTTATATAATAAGTACGCCTTATTTTAACAACACAATTAAGCAACCATCTTATGGTGATAGGCGTCTGAGCACTGTACTGCTCAGACGCCTATCACCAATACAACAACTACATTTTCTACATCACCCTTAATATATGTC
>JACCDN011173644.1_pt1 | contig 10817 bp, 9 predicted proteins | sample 7441691 | NCBI WGS metagenome assembly JACCDN01 (sample SAMN15323439, study PRJNA562643) | freshwater metagenome | isolation source: river surface water | place: USA:Blue River Watershed | collected 2017-08-16
ATTGGAGTTGATTGAATGCCTAGCGTTCGCGTAAAAGAAAACGAGCCGTTCGAAGTCGCCATGCGCCGCTTCAAGCGCACTGTCGAAAAAACCGGTCTGCTGACCGAGCTGCGTGCCCGTGAGTTCTACGAAAAGCCGACGGCTGAGCGTAAGCGCAAACTGGCTGCTGCCGTGAAGCGCCTGCACAAGCGTCTGCGCAGCCAACAGCTGCCACGCAAGCTCTACTAATCGACGCCTAGCGCCGATCCTCGAAAGCCGCCGGCCTCCGGCGGCTTTTGCCGTTTTATCAGCCACGGATTTTAACCATCATGACAACCAGCCTCAAAGACCGTATCCAGGATGATATGAAAACCGCCATGAAGGCCCGCGATAGCGAACGCCTGAATGCCATTCGCCTGCTAATGGCCGCCATCAAGCAACGCGAAGTGGATGATCGCATCACGCTCGACGATGCCGCCGTGGTCGCCGTCGTCGATAAGCAGATCAAGCAACGCCGTGACAGCATCACTCAATACGAACAAGCCGGCCGCGAAGAACTGGCCGCCGCCGAGCGTGCGGAAATTGAGGTGCTGAGCCCCTACTTGCCAGCCCAGATGTCGGCGGCAGATGTTGCTGCGGCCGTTCAAGCAGCCATCGCCCAAACCGGCGCCAGCGGTCCGGCCGATATGGGCAAGGTGATGGGAATCCTGAAACCGCAGCTCGCCGGCAAAACCGATCTGGCCATGGTTTCGCAACAGGTCAAAGCCGCCCTGCAGGGCTAAGTACTACAACGGCCAAGCACAACGATGATTCCCGAATCCTTTATCCAGGAGCTGTTGGCCCGGACGGATATCGTCGAAATCATCGACCGGGTCTTGCCGCTGAAGAAAGCCGGTGCCAATTACGCTGCTTGCTGCCCGTTTCACAAGGAAAAATCTCCGTCGTTCACCGTCAGCCAGGCCAAACAGTTCTATCACTGCTTTGGCTGTGGCGCGCATGGTACGGCCATCGGTTTTCTCATGGAGCACCAGGGACTGAGCTTCCCGGATGCGATTGAAGAGTTGGCCCGACATTGCGGCCTGACGGTCCCGCAGGAAGACAATGATCGCGGCTTCCGCAAACCGCTGAGCCAGAATGACGAGGGCCCATCACTCTATGAGGTGATGCTGACGGCCCACAAGCTCTATCGGGATGAACTCAAGAAGTCTCCAAGGGCTATTGCCTATTTAAAAGGCCGCGGGCTCACGGGCGAAATTGCCGCCCGCTTTGGCATTGGCTATGCGCCGGAAGGTTGGCAGAATCTGCGACCACTGTTCCCGGATTACGACACGCCCGGTTTTCAGTCGCTCATTAAAGCCGGCCTTGTGATCGAAAACGAGCAGAAGCGCCGTTACGACCGTTTTCGCGATCGGGTGATGTTTCCGATTCTGGACCAAAAAGGCCAGGTAATCGCCTTTGGTGGCCGCATCCTGGACCAGGGCGAACCCAAGTATTTGAACTCACCGGAAACACCGCTCTTCGAAAAAGGCCGCGAAGTCTTCGGGCTGCCGCAGGCCCGCGAAGCCTGCCGCCAGACGGATACAGTCATTGTGGTCGAAGGCTACATGGATGTGGTCGCCCTCGCCCAGCACGGCATTGGTAATGCCGTCGCCACCTTGGGCACAGCCACGACCACCACCCATATTCGCAAATTGTTGCGCATGGTTGACCGCATCGTGTTCTGCTTTGACGGAGATACTGCCGGTCGCAAAGCCGCCTGGCGTGCTTTGGAAAACAGTCTGGAAGCCCTGGCTGAGCAGAAAGTGCTGGCCTTCGCTTTTTTGCCGACCGAGCATGACCCCGATAGTTACGTCCGTGATCTGGGCAAAGAGGCTTTCCAGGCAGCGATAGATCGCGCCACGCCGCTCTCCGAGTTTTTACTGCAAACGCTGACCAGCCACGTGGACCTGACCAGCGCCGAAGGCCGTGCCAAATTGCTGGCCGAAGCCAAACCGCTGCTCCAGAAAATCCCCACACCCATGCTGCGCCTGCAGATTGTGAAACAACTCGCAGAAAAAACTGGGCTCCAACCCGGTGAGGTGGAGCGCGGTTGCGAACTGAAACGTCAATCCATGCCGCAACAGGAAGCCCCGGCCAGAGCGCCACGCCAGGCGCCCTCTATCCTGCGCCGCCTGCTTCGCTTGCTGGTGCAAGCGCCGGACCTGGTTTCCACCATTCAGCCATCGCTGCTCAACAGCCTACCAACCCATGATCCGTTGTCCGCCAGCGTGCGCCGTTTATTGCCGCATCTCGCTACCTGTCCGCAACCCTCGGAACTCTTGGAACGACTGCGCGGCTCGGAAGATGCTGCACTATTAGCCGAAATTTTTGCCAGTTTGCTCACCGAGCCTCTTGAAAAAGAGGCCCTGGGCGCAGAACTGGAAGGCATTGTGGCGCAGATGGAGCGAGACCAGCTCGACAGCGAACTGGCTTCACTACAGCAGGCGGCACAGCGCGGCGCGCTCAATGCCGCTGAAAAAACCCGGTATGCCGCCTTGCTACAGCGTCTGCAACAATTAGGGCGAACCGGCCGCCGACGCTGATCTGGCACGGTTCTTGCCCTAAAGCCTGGGTGATTTTCGTGTATAATTAAAGGTTTACTGTATTTCTATTGACTCAAGAGGTGCGCACCATGTCCAACTGGAAACTGACACTCCGCCCTCATGTTCAACCTTCGCGCCGCAATGACGCTACGGATGCTGCCATGGCTACCAAACCCAAGACTGCTGCTGCCAAAAAAACGACCAAACCTGTCGCCAAGAGTGCGCCAGCGAAAAAACCTACGGTCAAGGCCAGCAAGCCCGTCAGCAAGAGCCCTACAGCCAAGAGCGCCAGCAAGGCGGCCGTCCAACCTGCCGTAAAAAAACCCGCAGCAAAACCTGCCGCACCGGCCAAGAAACCGGTCGCGAAAGGGGCTGCCGTAAAACCGACAAAAACGATTAAACCTGCTACCAAGCCAGCCGCCAAGAAGGCAACCGCCAAGGCGCCGGCCAAAGCCTCTGCACCCAAGAAAACTGTGACCAAAGCGACGACGACAAAAACAACTGCCAAACCGGCAACCAAAGTAGCGGCTAAACCCGCAGCAAAACCCACAACGAAAACAACCGCAAGCAAAGCCCCTGCAAAAAGCACCGCTAAAACGACGCCCGCGCCAGCTGCTAAAAAAGTAGCCGCGAAGGCCCCGGCCAAAGCAGCAAAAGCGCCGGCCAAGACCCCAGCCACCAAATCCGCTCCGGTAAAGGCTGCAGCAGCGCCCACCAAAGCCGCTGCCCCGGTGACCAAACCGCAAGCGAAAAAAGCTGAGCCGGCTCCGGTTATTGACCTGGTTGCAGCGCCGACACTGGTTGCCGATGACAACACACCGACCAAAGGCAAAGCTAAAGCCAAAGCCAAGGACAGCAAGCGCCTCCTGGGTACGACCACCGTACAACAGATCTCGCCGGAAGAGCGTAAGGCCCGCATTACCGCCCTGATCAAAATGGGTAAGGAACGTGGCTACCTGACACACGCCGAGATTAACGACCACCTGCCGGACACCGTGATGGAAGCCGAGCAGGTGGAAGCCATGATCACCACCTTCAACGATCTGGGCATTCAGGTGTACGACGAAGCCCCGGCCGCAGAAGACCTGCTGATGAACGACGGTGCCGCACGGGTCGCCGATGATGAGGTGGTTGAAGAGCAAGCCGAACAGGCATTGGCAACCGTTGATTCCGAATTCGGCCGCACGACCGACCCGGTACGTATGTACATGCGTGAAATGGGCACCGTCGAACTGCTGACTCGCGAAGGCGAAATCGCCATTGCGAAACGTATCGAAGGCGGTCTGCGCGATATGGTCCAGGCCATCAGCGCCTGCCCGATCGTCGTGGCGGAAATCATCGACATGGCCAAGAAAGTGGCCACGGATGAAATGAAAATCGACGAACTGGTTGACGGCCTGGTCGATGTGGAAGCCGAAGAAGCCATGCTGGCTGCCTCTGCGACTGACGACGATGACGACATCGACGATGACGAAGAAGATGATAGCGGCGAAGCCAAAGCGGCCGCGAACGCGGCCTCCCTTGCCAAGTTGAAAGATGCGGCTCTGGAGCGCTTCGCCAAAATCGAAGCCATGCATAGCAAGGAAATTAAAGCGCTGAAGACAAAGGGTACGACCGATCCTTCGTATCAGCGCGCCCGCAAGCAGATCTCTGAAGAGCTGCTTAATATCCGCTTCAACTCGCGCACGATTGAAAAACTCTGTGATCGTGTTCGTGCGCTGATGGAGCAGATCCGCCGTGCCGAACGTACCGTACTCTCGATCTGCGTCGACAAGTGCAACATGCCGCGCGACCACTTCATCAAAACCTTCCCGCCGAACATCGTCAACCTGACGTGGATCGAGAAGGAAGTCGCCAACGCACCGAAGCACATGCAAGGGATCCTGGAACGCAATGTCCCGGCAGTGCACGAATGGCAGAAGAAGCTGATCGATATGGAAGAAGCTCTGGGTATCACCCTGGCAGAAGTCCGCGAGATCAACAAGCAGATGACCAAGGGCGAACGTCACGCACGCGCCGCCAAGAAAGAAATGACCGAGGCAAACCTGCGCCTGGTCATCTCCATCGCCAAGAAATACACCAACCGTGGCCTGCAGTTCCTGGATCTGATCCAGGAGGGCAACATCGGTCTGATGAAGGCCGTGGACAAATTCGAATACCGCCGCGGCTACAAGTTCTCGACCTACGCCACCTGGTGGATTCGTCAGGCCATTACGCGTTCGATCGCCGACCAGGCACGCACCATCCGTATCCCGGTGCATATGATTGAAACGATCAACAAAATGAATCGCATCTCGCGTCAGATCCTGCAGGAAACCGGTTTCGAACCGGATCCGGCAACCCTGGCCATCAAGATGGAAATGCCGGAAGACAAAATCCGCAAAATCCTCAAGATTGCCAAAGAACCGATCTCGATGGAAACGCCGATCGGCGACGACGACGATTCGCATCTGGGTGACTTTATCGAAGACCAGGCGACCCTGTCACCTCTGGAGGCAGCTATGAACGCCAGCCTGCACGAAGTAACCAAGGACATCCTGGATGGCCTGACTCAAAGGGAAGCCAAGGTTCTGCGCATGCGCTTCGGCATCGAAATGAATACCGACCACACGCTGGAAGAAGTCGGTAAGCAGTTCGATGTGACCCGCGAACGTATTCGTCAAATCGAGGCCAAGGCATTGCGCAAGCTACGCCATCCGTCTCGTTCGGATAAACTGCGCAGCTTCGTTGATACGAACAATTAAAGCTTTACCGGGCCGCTAGCTCATGCTTGGTTAGAGCAGCAGACTCATAATCTGTTGGTGCTGTGTTCGACTCACAGGCGGCCCACCAAATACAACGATTGAAACAAGGGGTTAGCTAACTGGCTAACCCCTTTTTCATTGCTTGTAGCTTGGGTTGGGTAAAACGGCGCGCAATCACCAACCTATTCCGCAAAGGCTGCCGTCAAACTGAAATAACCGCCCCAGCCTTGTGGACTCACCGGCGTGTTCGTAACCATATACGTTGGTCCGATTTGCCATTGCCAATGCACGCCGCCCACTTTAAACGTCTTGCCGCCACTAAAAATCAGCTGATTGGTGTTGTTACTCTTACCGGAGGTAGGATTCCCGTTAATCCAGCTTATCAGGCTATAAGTCCAGGCATTGTCCGTCGTATAAGCAACAACGGGGTTCACAAAATATACGTTGGCCGTGCCGGCCGACAGAGTGTGACCTGTGCCCCAGGCGTTGAAAGCCGTTGCCCCGACCACCCAGTGTTTAGGTTGGTAAATTAAGCCGTAGGAAACCCCCAGGCCAGTCTGCTGCGACCCTGAACTTGCATTAGCAGTGGGCATTTGTATGAAAGGACCCGCACCGTAAACAAAGTTGGTGGTTTCGGTAGCGAAGTAAGTCGCCAGCTGTAATGGCATCGCCTGATTCGTTGTGTTTTGATTCTGGACGTTCACGTTATCAGTGAACATCGGATTCAGAATGAATGCACTCTGCGCACCCAGCGCGACGGGAAGGATCGGACTCAGTTGAAACTGCGCCTGCGTGTAAGACTCGCTCGGTTGGCGGTTCTGGTTGTAGTTGTATGAAATCGGAAGCTGAACCATCGGTTTCAGCCTGACCTGAATGCTGTGTGCAACTTTGGCCGCGTGCGTCATCGTATCTTCGTCATCGGCCAATGCCGCTGCGCCGTGCAACAACACAGCACATCCGATGCAGCCGCCCACTAGCTGGCAACAGACCGATGAATCCCTCCGAAACATACGGCTCCAGATCATTTGTAATTCTGTGTTTCTACCGAAGTTTTAACCGGTAACAGATTGCAAGCAAGGCAAACCAGCCGGGCAATAGGTACAAGGCAATGCGTGTCACACCATCAAGTGACAGTGCATATATCACTAGCAAAAAGAAGGCTAGAACGACATAGGGCATCACCTTGCTCATGGGCATCTTAAAGACGGAATGCGCATGCGCTTCTGGATAGCGCCTTTGATAGACCAGATGCGCCCATATAATCATCGTCCAAATATAGATGAAAATTAATGCGGCGACGGCACCGACCATTTGGAACGCTTCCATCATGGAGTCAACCGCCGTCAGAATCACCGACACAAAAAACATCAAGAGCGTTGCCAGGAATACGCCACCTGCCGGAATCTGATGACTGCTCAGCTTCCCGAAGATGGCAGGCGCTTTATGGCTCTGGGCTAACCCATACAGCATACGGGATGTGGCGAAGATGCCGCTGTTGCTGGATGACGTTGCTGAACTCGCCACGACAAAATTAATCAGCGACGCGGCACTGGCTAACCCCACCAGGGAGAACATCCCAACGAAGGGACTGTGCTCTGGCGATATGTCCACCCAAGGCGTAACCATCATCATGACGGTCACTGTGCCAATATAGAAAATCAGAATTCGCCAGGGAATCTTGCGAATGGCATCGGGGATCATTTTCTTAGGATCCTTGGCTTCAGCCATCATCGTGCCGATGATCTCCATGCCGGCGAACGCAAAGATCGTCGTTTGTAACCCCGCCATCACACCCGCAAAACCATTCGGAAAAAAGCCGTTATGTGTCCATAAGTTAGCGACACTGGCTTTGGTGCCATCGGGAGAAACAAACCCCGTTACCGATAACCACAGGCCAACAACAATCAAGCCGACAATCGCAATAACTTTGACAATGGCAAGCCAGAACTCAAGCTCGCCAAATGCCTTGACGGTCAATAAATTGATGCTTGTTAAAACAAAGATTGTCGCCATCGCTGAAATCCAGGGCGAAAGCTCGGGCCACCAGAACGAGGCATAACCGGTAATCGCAATAATTTCTGCAATCGCTGCAACAATCCAGGCAAGCCAGTATGACCACCCCACAAAAAAGCCTGCCTGCGGACCAAGAATATCTTCGGAAAAATCAACAAACGACTTGTATTCCAAGTTATGCAGCAACAACTCACCCATGGCCCGCATCACAAAGTAGAGCATGAGTCCCGTGATTGCATACACAAGAATGACTGCCGGCCCAGCAACAGAAATAGTTTTCCCAGAACCCATAAATAGTCCGGTGCCAATACAGCCACCGATGGCAATCATTTCTATCTGGCGCTGGCCAAGGCCACGATGCAACTGTTCTTGATTTTTCATTGGCCTATTTTATCGGCGTGGGTACGAAAACGGACGAACAATCTGTTGTTGTGGTGATCAACGCGCGATGGCGCGCAGCCCCATCAACCGCATCGAGCTTTAGGCCAGAATATGTCTATGTAATATTTTGCACCCGATATGTTGCGCCGCACAATCTGTACTACAATCTTCTTAGAAATTCTAGTTCAACAACATAAGGAGACACACATGAATAAGACCTTTAAAACTGAAGACCTGATCGCCGCTAACAGCGCTGCACTGGCACATTTCCAATCGGTTGCTAACACAGCTCTGGCCGCTGTTGAGAGCCTGGCCGCACTGAACCTCGGCTTTGCCCGTGAGTCGCTGGAAAACTCTTCCAAGAATACGCACGCCGCACTGGGCGCCAAGACGCCACAAGAGGTTGCTGCGCTTCAAGCCAAGGCCATTCAACCGGCTGCTGAAAATCTGGCCACTTACACCCGTACCGTTTACGAAATTTCGACCGGTGCCGCTAAGGAAATCGCCGATCTGATCAAAGGTCAATTTGACCAGCTGAACCAAGCCGCCCAAGAAGCTGCGCTGAATGCAGCCAAGGCTTCGCCGTTCGGCGCCGATGTCGCGCTGGCTGCTGTCAAGCAAGCAGTTGCCGCTGGTAACACTGCCTACGAAAATTTCAACAAGGCCTCCAAGCAAGCGACTGAAATGGCTGAAGCCAACATCGCCAAAGCAACTGAAGCGGCTGTACGCACCACCAAGGCCAAGTAATTTCTAGCCTCGCCTCCTTCGGGGAGCGAAAAGCCCGTTGCTGACGCTGTCACAACGGGCTTTTTATTTTGGTAAAGTGGATGTCTTTATTGAATGCGTCAACCTTCCAGAAATCGCTGCTCTGAATGCCTCTCAAGCTCACGATACGTTTCTCTGCATGCTGCTGGCTCTGGCTGGGCTTTAATCCCTCGGTCAGCGCGCAGGAAATCGAGCCGCGCACTTATTCGAATGCGCCGATTGGCATCAACTTCATCGGCCTGGGTATCACACAAGCACAAACAAGCAACTACACGCTAAACAGCCAGGCACTGAGCTATAACCACATCTTTGATTTTTTTGGTCAATCTGCCAAATTCAATGTGGTGACACCGTATGCCGAGGTACACGGCACGGCGAAATCAGGCAATCAAGTGGTCAACGTGGCTGCACAAGGATTTACGGATCCGGTGATTCGTGTGGCTACTAATTTATACGGCGCCCCCGCACTTACGGCAGAAGAGTTCAAGACCTACGTGCAGGATTTGATTATCGGCGCCAATCTGGCAGTGCTCATTCCCTGGGGCGAATATCACAGCAACCAGGTGCTCAACGTCGGCGCCAATCGATCCTTTATTCAACCTGGGCTAGGTGCTTCGCAAGCAGTTGGGCCGTGGCGCTTTGAACTTGCCAGTGATGCAACCTTCTTCTCTAACAACAATAACTATATGGGCGGCAACACGCTCTCTCAAAAACCCATTTATTCAACCACCGGCCACGTGATTTACTACTTTCCTTCTTCGGCCTGGATTTCGACGGATGTCACTTATTACTCGGGTGGACAAAGCGCCGTTAACGGCACGATGCGCAATCACTCGCAAGAAAACTGGCTGATGGGCGCTACGCTGTCGATCCCAATCAACAAGCGTAACGCCATCAAGTTTCACGGCAGTGAAGGCACTTACAGCAACCCCCACAAAAACTACACGCTCTATGGCATCGGCTGGCAATACCGCTGGGGGCCTGGTACCTGAGCACGCCTCATGCAGCTAGGACGGGGTAGTCTGTATACCCTTCTGCGCCACCGCCGTAGAGCTTGTCGGCACGGAGCTCATTGAAGGGCAGGTCATCCTGCAGACGACGCACCAAATCGGGTGTGCTGATAAACGGACGGCCAAAGGCCACCAGATCGGCATGCCCACTTTCTACAGCAAGCAGCGCTTCATTACGCGTGAAGCAATTGTTCACCATCCAGGCCCCTGCAAACAGGCGGCGTAACGCGTCGTAGTCAAAGGTGCCGGCATCAACGTCACGTGCACTACCCGTTTCTCCCTCAATGACGTGCAGGTAGGCCAGACCTAGCGGCGACAACTGCTCAACCACATAGCCATAAAGCGCCTGCGGGTTACTATCCAGTGCCGTTGTGCCGCCAAAGGTGGTCATCGGGCTTAAACGGACACCCGTGCGTCCTGCCCCAATTTCCTGCGTAATCGCACGCGTCACTTCAAGTAACAAGCGGGCGCGATTCTCGATCGATCCGCCGTAGGGGCCACTGCGGTCATTGACGCTGTCACGCAGAAACTGCTCGATCAGATACGTATTGGCGGCATGTATTTCTACGCCATCAAAACCCGCCTGGATCGCGTTGCGTGCAGCCTTGCGATAGTCTTCAATCAACGCCGGGATTTCGTCATCGCGCAGAGCCCGGGCTGGCGATACCGTCTCGAAGCCGTTGCGGGTAAAGGTCATGGCCTTAGATGGCAGATTCGATGAGGATACGGGGGCTGCGCCCTCGGGCAACAACGACGAATGAGAGATGCGGCCCACATGCCAGAGTTGCAGGACGATGCGTCCGCCGGCTTGGTGCACTGCATCGGTCACTTTTTGCCAAGCCGCGACTTGTGCGTCTGAATAAATGCCCGGGGTATCGATATAACCCTGCCCCATCGGGCTAATCTGACTCGCTTCGGCGATGATCAATCCTGCGGCTGCACGCTGTCGGTAGTAATCCACCATCAACGGACCGGGACAATTACCGTCAACCGCACGGTTGCGTGTCAAAGGTGCCATCACGACACGGTTGCTCAGCGAGATATCGCCAATCTGGATGGGGTCAAATAATGTAGTCATGTTTTAGCCTAGTGATTTCATGTCGATAACAAAACGATACTTCACATCGCTTTTCAAGATGCGTTCGTAGGCGCTGTTAATGTAATCCATTGGAATCATCTCGATGTCCGATACCAGCCCATGCTTGGCACAGAAATCCAGCATCTCCTGCGTCTCGGCAATGCCCCCAATCAAAGAACCCGCCAATTGCCGCCGCTTGAAAATCAGGTTGAAAACCTCGGGTGACGGATGTGGCTCGGCAGGTGCGCCGACCAAGGTCATGGTC
>JACCDN010229162.1_pt1 | contig 10816 bp, 9 predicted proteins | sample 7441691 | NCBI WGS metagenome assembly JACCDN01 (sample SAMN15323439, study PRJNA562643) | freshwater metagenome | isolation source: river surface water | place: USA:Blue River Watershed | collected 2017-08-16
AGCACGCACCGTGGACTGTCGTGAAATCGCACGACAAACAGCGTGCCCGCATCGAAGCCATGCGGTGCGTGCTGCGCCAGTTCGACTATCCGGGCAAAAACGTGCTTCTGGTGGGCGAACCTGATTCACTGATCATCGGCAAGCCCGAAACCATGTACGACGAAGGCGAAAACCCCACGACGGCGTTGCCGCAGTTGCCCCGGGCCTGACAGATGACCCACCGCATCTATTCCATGCCGTTCGCGACGGTCTACCCGCTGTATGTGACCAAGCTGGAACGCAAGGGCCGCACCACCGAGGAACTCGACCAGGTGATCTGTTGGCTCACCGGGTTCAGCGTCGACGAACTACACACACTGGTGCGCGACGGGGTCACATTTCGCGAATTCTTTGACCGCGCCACCATCCACCCCAAAGCGCCACTGATCACGGGCGTCATCTGCGGTGTGCGCATCGAGAACATCGAAGACCCGCTCATGCAGAAAATCCGTTACATGGACAAACTCGTCGACGAGCTGGCCAAAGGCCGGCCGATGGTGAAGGTGCTGCGGGGTTAGCTTCAACCGTCTGATCCGTAGTTATTATCAGCCCAATCAACAATTGACTTGTTCCCAGAAACTTAGCGGATTACTGGGTCTGATTGTGTCTCGATGTTTCACGCTATTTCGTCGATTTGACTGACATATCGACAGACATTCGTTTCGCTCTAGGCGCTTGGTTAGTTGTCTGTCAAGCCAACAATCTTCAGTTTTGAATTCCGTGGAGCTTCAACTTGGATGGAGAACAACAGGTCATCTTTCTGCCCTTCGGATAGAAATCCGAGAATTTCGGACTCGCCTCTTAGCCGGAGGGCCGGCAACACACCGCCCCAGCCGCTTGAATCACCAATCCTGATTGCTTTCGCAATTTGGCGCTCAAGAGATTCCCCAGAATCGGAAACGCCCATCAACGAACAAACCTTAGAAGTGATTGAGTTTTCAGGGTTTCTGATTGGTATCAGGTCTATTCGATTTTCTTGAAATTGCAGAAAGACAAGATCTCCGATTTCGACATCTACGTCACCCAGCAAGCTTCGGATACTTCCGAGCGAAGGCTGAGTATTAGCCCAAGAGACTGATATCTCCCTCGTTCCAGCGGATAACTGGGCGCGGCTACCAAACTCAAGACCGATGGCCTGAGCTAACGCTGTTGGGATCGCCATTCCACTGCCGCGCAGATGATCGCGAGTTATTCGAATCCGGTACAAGGTTGTATTCGCGTGGGCGAACAGACCCTTGGTTTCTGCAAAAGTTCTTTTCGGAGTTGGCTTCTCGGTGGCAAATTGAACTAATCCATTTTCGAGTTGCAGCGGCCAGCTAGATGCATACACCGTCACGCTCCTTGGCGAAACTTCAAATTGTTGGGTTATCTGTAGAACCAGATCGTCAATCAAAGTTGGTCCGTTTTCCCTAATTGTCTCTATTACTTTCTCTCGAATTGTTGTGAACTCTTGAAAGTCCCAATCCCGGAGTCCCCACTTCTTCTTTCCCACTCTGAGCAATCGCGTATCTGCCGAAAGTGCATTTTTTATCGAGCCAATTGAGTGACTTGCCCTCAGAGCCTCGGAAATTTCCTCGGCGCTAGCCGGCGAACCTGAGATTTCAAAAAAGGCGAAAATTTTGTCTTGCAGTGAGTCGATCTGCGGGCTTGCAAGGTGTCCGAAAAACTCAAAGTATCCGAGAGATTTGGCATAAGCGAGAAGCTCATCGTCGGCGAGCGACACCCAATCACCGAAGACCGATTTCAGATTTTCAAGCGAAATCAACCCAGGTTCGGTTGCGTTTTGGCTGAATTGCAGTGAAAAGGCCGACTCAACTGCCGCCAAAGATTCTTTGGCAATCCACGTACCGTCGGACTCAATAGAATTGTCGAACTTGTCAAAAATGACCCACACTGGCTCTTCGAGCGAGTCCACGTATTCACTCAATCCGGAGAGTGTCTCTAGGACTTTTTGGACCGAGGCGATTGGCTTTAGCTGGTTTCTAATCGAAGCGGAGTGGTATGCGAATTCGCCCCCGCTAACGAACAGCGCGCCAATTTTTGAAAGCAGCGTCGCTTCGATTTGTCGCACCCGCTCGCGTGAAATATCAAATTCACTTGAGATTGCCTCCAAGGTTTCCTGCTTTTCTGCAATAATCCTGCGGTTGATAATCGCCAATTCCCTAGAATCCAGCGTTTGGACAAATTGTCCTAAATGTTCGACGAGCGGTGCCATGCATTTTTCATCGGCCCAAGACGATGTGGCGAGTACTGCCAACCGATCAAGTGCGCCTCTAACGATGTCGGGCGCGTCTGGAACATCTAAATCAGGTGCGAACAATCCAAACTCATCTTTTCTGTTGGCAGCCGCCCAATTTGCGACGAGTTTTATATTCGTAAGCAACTCGGTGATATTCGGTTCTGAATCTTCACGTTCGAATTCTGAGGGATCGGCTAGCGCCGTATCAACTCTTGGGAGCTGCTCAGGCTTGATGCTTCCGCGCTGCGATCCCACTTCGGCTTGAAAGAGTATTCCAATCAATTCGCTGATGGTGTTGAACCCAACATTTCGAAGATTCATGAGATCGTTGATGGACATAGATTCGAGAACATCGAATGTTTTGATTCCATTTCGCTTCAACACATTGGTGAGGCGGACACTTTCTGCGAGAGAGAAGACGTCGAGACTAATTGGGATTGTTGAGAACAGTTGGCCGACTTGCCAGTGGCCAAAGTGCGCCAAAACCTCTGCGGCAATTGCCTTTCGAAATTGCGATGACGCAAGGAACGAGTCGTCGATTTCAGCATCCCAATGACGAGGCTGAAAATCGTGGAGCTCGGTTGCCCCGGGTCGTACATATTGGGCCAGCCATGGGAAAGCCTTTGCCCAGGTTAGCGGAACTTTACTATTCTCATCACTTTCCATGTCTTGAGGATAATTGAGAGCTACCCCTCAAGGGTGTTGCTGGGACTATTTTCAGACAATCCGTCGTATATTTACCTTGGAGGATTGATGCAAAAAGACGATGAGCTCGTTGCGAGAGTGATTGAGCTGATTTCTCTCCATGGAACCGCGGAAATTTCGACCCAATTGAACGTTTCGTCTAGGACGCTTAGTCGATGGCAAAAGGGCGAAACGCGCATCCCAAAACACATTGGGTTCGCACTTGATTCCATTTTCGGCCCTGGAACAAATTACGTTGAAACTAAGTCCGAAACGGGTGAAATTCGTTTCATCGACTTGTTTGCCGGAATCGGTGGTATTCGACTTGGGCTGGAAAAAGCGGGAGCAAAATGTGTTTTCACAAGCGAGTGGGACAAGTTTGCTGCGCAAACATACGCTGCAAACTTTGAGTCAGGTCATCAAATTCGCGGGGATATCAACAAAATTGCGATCGACGACCTTCCAAGCCATGAGATTCTTGCGGCGGGATTTCCCTGCCAACCCTTCTCGCTAGCTGGTGTTTCGAAAAAGAATTCGTTGGGTAAAAGCCATGGTTTCCTGGATGAAACTCAAGGGACGCTTTTTTTCAACATTGCCCAAATAATTGCGGAAAAGAGGCCTAAAGCGTTCTTGCTCGAAAACGTGAAGAACTTGATCTCGCACGATAAGGGGCGAACGTTTAACGTAATTTTGCGAACGCTTGTCGAACTTGGGTACAACGTGACATACCGAGTGATTGATGCGAGAGCATTCGTTCCGCAGCATCGCGAGCGAATTTACATCGTTGGGTTCCTTGACGAAACGACGTTTTCATTCAAGAATCTCGAAATTGACCCGACCACAGGACCAAGACTTTCCAGCATTCTGCATTCAACGGAAATTGATCACGCAGTTCATCCTTTAGATGGTCACAGATTTTTCGATTCCATAACGAATGAAGTGAATGATAAATACACCTTGAGCGATAAGTTGTGGATGTATTTGCAGGGATATGCCGAGAAACACCGTGCCGCTGGAAACGGCTTTGGCTACGGGCTCGTACAGCCGGATTCGACGTCACGAACATTGTCGGCTAGGTACCACAAAGACGGTTCGGAGATTTTGATACACCAAGGCGAGGGACGAAATCCGAGACGTCTCACCCCGAGGGAGTGTGCGAGGCTAATGGGGTTTCCCGAAACGTTCCAAATCCCTGTCAGCGACACACAGGCTTATAGGCAATTCGGAAATTCGGTTGCGGTACCAGTTATCGAGATGATTTCTCGAGAGATTGTCAGTGCACTGCGATAAGTTGTAATCCGAGGGCACAATGAATTGGGAAATTGATCGGAATTTGCGTGTCGTCGGCTACACCGACGAGTCGGGCCATATTGTCGTGCCCAGCGCGCTTGAGATTTTTGATCTTGAATTCGATGGAGTTCAGTTGCTCAAAGCCCCATCTCTGGCTCGACCGAGTAGTGAGTTGACCGAACTGAGATTTCAAACAACCTTCGCCCCGTTTGAATTCAAACTCAAGAATTTAGGGCATGGCGTTGAATTACGCCTAAGTGCCAAGGGGATTCCAGAGGATGAGCTCTCAGAGTTTCCAACGTTTGACCAGGTCGTGGTTGGAACTAGTTGGTACGCCTGTTCTGTCCCAGAAATTCAAGCGTGGGTTGCCGAGTTGGGAGCTCAAGGAATTAGCTTGAACAGTTCACTTGAAGTTTCTCAAGTGGTTTGGCTCCTCAATAAATGGGACGTGCCAGTATTTTCTGAAATCGAAGGCACAGAGTATCAAGAGGCTTTCTCAAGCACTGGTTCGCTCGCAATTGACTCAAACTTGCTTGAATTCCCAATGTTTGACTACCAAGTTGACGGTGCCATGTTTCTAGTTAGGAACGCATTCGCTGGCTTAGGAGGAATTCTTGCCGACGAGATGGGGCTTGGGAAAACGCTCCAAGTGATTTATTTGCTTGCGCACGTTCGACAAGCCAAACCCGGATCCACCGCACTTGTAGTAGTGCTTTCTAGCACTCTTTCTAACTGGGAGCGCGAGTTACAAAAATTTGCACCTCAGCTTGATTTTGTGGTCCATTCGGGCAGCCGACGGTCCGGAGACCCGGCTTACTTAACGGAATTTGATGTCATCTTGACTTCATATGATCTGCTCCAACGTGATCGATACCTATTCGAAAGTTTGCGACTGGAGGTTGTAGTACTCGACGAAGCGCAATCAATCAAGAATGATGAGGCAAAACGAACGATTGCGGCGAAGTCCCTCAACAAAGTGGCGGCGTTCGCAGTTACTGGAACACCAATTGAAACATCGCTTACCGACCTTTGGTCAATCATTGATTTCGTTTCGCCCGGATTGCTGGGAGATTTTGGAGAGTTTACATACGAGTATCCCGACGAACACGAAGCTGCGCGGAGACTATCTAGGAAGGTAGCCCCTCTTACGATTCGACGGAAAATCTCTGATGTCTCGGAAAGCCTTCCGCCACGAATTGACTCAGATGTCCCTGTACGGCTTTCCCCGTCAATGGTTAGAGAATATGAGGCTTTGCGTTCGTCTGAGGCGATGCCGCTTGTCAAAATGCAGCTTCTCAGGAGCTATTGCGCTTCAGCCACAAAAACTAATTCCGCTTTAGTGTTTCGAGATGTTCCTAAGCTTCAACGGCTCGGTGAACTTCTGGAATCGATTTTTGCCAATAGATCGAAGGCGATTATTTTTGCGCCCTTTCAACTAACGATTGATCTGATTGCGGAAATGGTAGCCAAACATTTTCCGTCAGTTTTCCTAGGTGTAGCGGACGGCCGCGTATCCCCAGCATCTCGGCAAAATCTGATTGATGACTTTACGGCAGCTCTCGGTGCTGGAGCGCTGGTGCTCAATCCCAAAGCTGCCGGAGTTGGCCTGAACATTCAAGCAGCCAACTACGTTATCCATTTCTCACCAGAGTGGAATCCGGCTGTCGTGGCGCAGGCAAGTGCTCGATCGCACCGTCGCGGCCAAACGAAGACTGTTTTCGTTTACAACATGTTCTACGAGGACACGGTAGAAGAACTAATGATGTCTAGGCTGACGGAACGGCGTGAACTTGCGGAGCAGGGGCTTTCAGAATTCTCAAGCGGGCCAAATGAAAGCGACCTTTTGGCAGCTTTAGCACTCAACCCAGGAAGAAAGGGCACTGATGAACCCGGTTGAAATTCATAAGGTCTTGAGTGCAAATGATGTTGGTTTGACTGGCGGGCACCAATCAGGGATTTTGGTACCTAAGAGCATTATAAAAACTGATTTCTTTCCCGCGCTTCCAAAGGAAATTGCAAATCCGAGGACTCGAGTTGCGCTGAGTGATGCCGGGGAGGATATCGAACTGGTAGCAACGCTCATCTACTACAACGGCCGTGAAATGGGACACTCAACTAGGAGCGAATTCAGACTCACTGGAATCGCGAGTTATCTGAAGAAGCTCAACGCCAAAGTTGGCGATACTCTCGTATTTAAATCAACAAATAATCCTCGATCCTTTGCGGTTACACTTCACCACCAAGGGTCCAATATTCAAGTTTCAGAAGACGTTGTGAGAATCTCCCTAAGCGGAAATTGGACAACTCTCAAACAAGGAAAGAGATGATGAAAAACAATCGCCACAATGTAACTCCTGATCCTTCAAGAATTACGTCGGGGCTTCGGGACACCGGCTATGTTTTGAATACTGCAATTGCCGACATTGTCGACAACTCAATCGCGGCAGAAGCAGAGAATATTGAAATCGAGCTGACGTTGGACCCGCACGGTCGAGTCCGTTTCAGTGTTGCCGATGACGGAATCGGCATGTCCCCCGAGGGAATCATCAACGCTCTAACATACGGCTCAGAACAACGAGCTAACCGGGCAAGCCTCGGGAAATTCGGACTAGGACTGAAGACCGCTTCGACAGCGTTTGCAAAACGCCTAATGATCACTTCGCGAGGTGACCTTAAGGCTCCGGCATCAACGTTAGTTTGGGATTTGGATGATGTTGAAACCTTCGGCTGGACAGTAGAGGAACTTCCATCGCCTGACGATTCGGATGTTCGTATCTTGGACACGATCAGCCCCAACGGAACGGGGACAGTCGTTAGGTGGCAAAAAGTCGACCGGGTTTTCGATCGTCAATATCGATCACCCACAGGAACCCATGCAGTCAATGCGGTCTCGAAGAAAGTTGAATCGTTAGTCCTTCATTTATCGATGGTTTTCCAACGTTTTCTTGATCATGCAGACGATCGTGCCCGCAACGTTAATATTTCAATCAATGGTCAGGCTGTTAAAGGCTGGAACCCATTTGGCTTTGAAGCACAAGTCCTACTGAGTAAGACCCTCGAAGTTGAGTTTGCGCCGGGAGAACAGGCAAACATGCAATTACGCGCAGTTGTTCTTCCCCGAAAGGCCGAACTTCTTGATATTTACGGTGAATCTGGCCCAAAAGAGGCGCGATTAGAAAACGATTACCAAGGAATTTATGTCTACAGAGAGAACCGACTGATTCATGGGCCCGACTGGCTGGGAATTTGGATCAAGGAACCTCACTTCACGCTTTCACGTGTCGAACTTTCATTTGATCACCAGCTTGATGAAGCCTTCCAAGTCGACATTAAAAAGTCCAGAATAAATCTCGACGATACTTTGGTCCAAGCGATTCGACAGATGTTGAACCCTCCGCGAAAAGAAGCGGAAAATCGTTATCGTGACGGACGGCGCACTGCGTTGGCGAAAGTTGATAGCCCAACAATGCACTCACAGTCAAATGCATCTATTTCGGAAGTTTCACCCCAAATCCCGCAATCATCTCTTCAAGAAGTCCACCCAGAAGACGGTACTGCGGTGATTGAGAATAACTATGGACCAGTGCGAGTCAAGTACATTGACAACCACGATGGAGGGGTTTTTGTTGAGGCTGTCGACGAGTTGGCGCACGGAGTCTTCTACGAGCCAGCGTACATTGGGCAGAATCCGGGAGTCAGGATTAGCAAAACCCATCCCTATTACGAGAAGGTCTACCTACCAAACAAATCATCGGGAGTTACGATTCAAGCTCTTGATTCTCTGTTGTGGGCTTTAGCGTCAGCAGAATTCCGCAGCACCCAAGAATCTACGCGCCAAATTTTTGAAGACATTAGGGTTGATGTTTCTCGGGCGCTGAATCGACTCGTGGCAGATTTGCCTGAGGCTGAAGAGCTGGATTGAAATTGAAAATCGATGCAGAGACGCTCGCGTCTCAAGTGTCTGCAGACCTATTGTTTGACGTTCGAGGAACCTTTCGTTTCGCTGATGAGTCAATAATTCTGAGAATTGCGGGTTTGGATCGTCCGAATGGGGTCTCAATTCGCTGTTGGTCCGGCTTAGCGCTGGCATTTGCCAACATCGAGATTGACCATCTCGCCGCACCACTGCTGCAAACTATCGCTGCTGCGAGTACTCGTGAGATTCAAGCTTTTTTAGATGCCAAAGCTGTATTTGAGTCATTAGGAATCGTGATCGAGTACAGTCCGGACTTGGAAGACGAGGAGAGCCGGGCGAATTTGCGCCGTGCGGGTCTTAGCTTGACGGCAAAGATGAGAATGTCGGAGGACGAAGTCGGCGACACACGCAAATTGGCAAACTCGGTTGCTGTTTTGCTCCTTGCGCTCCTTCCAGTCGAAGATCAGATTGACTCGATATCGAGCAATAACGTCAATTATGACGTCGAAGGCGAAAAGCGCACAAGATTATCGAATTGGTACGAACGGAGCCGGAAGAATCGTGCCTTAGCGATTCTCATGCATGGATATTCATGCGTGGTGTGTGGTTTCAATTTTGAAAAGATTTATGGAAATGCGGCAGCCGGTTTAGTGGAAGTTCACCACCTCACTCCGGTTCATTTAATGAAGGAATCACGTCAGGTAAACCCGGAAACTGAGCTCGTGCCCTTATGTTCCAACTGCCACAGTGTCGCCCACAGAATTGATCCACCGTACACTCCTCAGCAAATTTCGAACATGATTTCAGATTCTTCCCGAGAGCAGGAATAGGGGCCATACCCCTTCCCCCAAGACAACGACTGAGCGGCGGGGTTAGCCGGCACAAACTGTCGCGAAACCCCCAGGGGGTGTAGCAAGCTCCTCACGTCTAGGCGACGTCTGAATCAGTGATTTGTGGCGAGTTGTCTTTCAGCATCTCAGCTTGTTTCATCTTTTCGGTGAAAACAACGTCATCAAGCCCAATCGAGAACCTGTCATTGAGATTTTGTAGGTTCGGCGCATAAATGCTTTTGGTTGTGCCCAGTTGGCTATGCCCGAGTGCCTGACTCACCGCAACAAGCCCAATTCCTTCGGAAAGGGCAAAGACTGCAGCTGTGTGGCGCATGTCATGAACACGGATTACTCGCAGGCTGTTCTGTTTACAAAACGTCGCGAACCGCTTGTGCATGTTGTTTGGGTTGGTGGCGGTCCCGACTGCCGACGGGAAAACCCAGTCGTTCCTTTCCCAACGTTTGCCCGCGGCCTTCTGAAGGGAGGAAATGTATTCTTTTTGCCGCTGTAGCGCCTGACCAATTTCAATTCCATAACGTAGGGAGCGTTCAGAAGATTTGGTTTTGACCTGATCGGTAACTAGCTGAACAGATACATTGCCCTTTGAATCGAAGCGTCGCTCTTCCTTGAGGGTTCTGCGGATATGAATCAAACCGGAATCAAAGTCAATGTCGCGCCATCGCAGTCCAAGTGATTCGCCACGTCGAAGCCCTAGGAGGACGCCAATGTGAACGAACAAGTACATGTCTGTCCCCTCGGCCGCAGCCAAGGCGTTTAGAAGTTCAACCTTGTTCCATGGTTCCTTCACAAATGTCTTTTCATCGCGTCGGCGGCGATGCGGCTTGGCCAGGGCGACGGCATTCCTTTGCAAGAGTCCGGTCTGGTAAGCGTGGTCCATCACGCCGAACAAGATGGTTCGTGCACCGTTTACCGTGGTCGTGGCAAGACCGGTTCCCTGCAGTTTGTTCATCCACAGCTCTATCACTTTGGGTTCAATCGATGAGAGCTTCAACTTCCCGAGGTGTGTAATTATCCAGCGACGGATTTGGTCTTCATAGTCCGTGGCCGTCGAGTAACGGACGTGATTCGCCTTGACGGAGCGAACCCACCACATTGCGTAGTCACCGAGTGTTTCTTCACGCGCCGGCGTGAGCCGGTTGTTTTCGATTTCCGATACGTGTTGGCGTTGCAGAATTTTTGCTTCTGCGCGTGTGTTCGCGGTGCGGCGAATGAACTTTTGGCGACCGTTGAGGTCGTGGCCGTTGGGAATTTCGACTTTCCAGACGATTTTTCCGCTGGGGTTTGTGTGCGGGAATATCGACCCGACGCTTGCTTTGGTCATTTGGTGCCTCCTTCAGGGCGTATGAGTCGTTTCGGGTGGCGTAGCTCGTCGATAAACCGCTCGATGGATTCGTCGGTAATTCGTGGGCTTGTTCCGAGGTAGACGCATTCGAGCTTCCGATCGCGAATTAGTCGGTACACCGTGGAACGTGAGGCGGCGAGACGGGTTTGGGCATCGCTGATGCGGAGCAACGATGTCATGGCCTTCACCTCCCCAAGTCCGCGGCAGGGTGCTGCGGTGAGAGCAAGTGTTTCAGCGAATTTGACAGCCAAATCACGCGAATAATTACCTAACAAGGGGGTTGTGAATAACCCGCTTACGCGCGGTTTCAGTAGCTCGACGGCCAGCGTTGGTGGCGTCTTCCGCGCCATCAAAGGGATTCGAGCGAGTCGGCCAGCCAAAGTGAATCTATGAGGGCGAAATACCCTCACCCCCCACCCCCGCCCACCCTAAGTTTTTTTCAACCAAGTTGTTTA
>JACCDN010254287.1_pt1 | contig 10814 bp, 8 predicted proteins | sample 7441691 | NCBI WGS metagenome assembly JACCDN01 (sample SAMN15323439, study PRJNA562643) | freshwater metagenome | isolation source: river surface water | place: USA:Blue River Watershed | collected 2017-08-16
CTACTCTATGCGACTTAACGCCCTATTCAGACTCGCTTTCGCTTTGGCTCCAGACATTGCTGCCCTTAACCTTGCCACATAGAGTAACTCGTAGGCTCATTCTTCAATAGGCATACAGTTACAGATCATCTCCAAAAAAGAGAGTCTGCTTCTGCTCATTGTAAGTACACGGTTTCAGATACTATTTCATCGCCCTCACCGGGCTGCTTTTCACCTTTCCCTCACGGTACTCGTTCACTATCGATCATTATTGGTATTTAGCCTTAGACCATAGTCGGCCTGGATTCTAACAAGGTTTCACGTGTCTTGTTATACTCAAGAACATAACACTGCGAGATTTATATATTTCGTCTACGGGTCTATCACCCTCTATGGTGCTCCGTTCCAGGAGTCTTCGACTATACATAAACCATTCACAGCCGGTATAGCAGGTAACCGACGTTATGTCTTACAACACCTTTTACTGCAACAGCCTGACTTTTCGATACCTGTCCTAAAGAGTCCGAAGACTTTTCACTTCAAGTATCTTCACAGTAAAGGTTTGGGCTTTTCCCCGTTCGTTCGCCACTACTAAGGGAATTTTGTAACAATCAACTCTCATGCTCCCAAATCTTGCGACAAGGAGCTGAAAGTTGAAAGTTATCACGTTGTTTTCTTTTCCTCTGGCTACTGAGATGTTTCACTTCACCAGGTCTTCTTCATGCACCTATGTATTCAGTACATGATAATCACTCTTTCGAATGATTGGGTTCCCCCATTCGGAAATTTCCGGATCAAAGGTTGCTTGGGACCTCCCCGAAACTTATCGCACCCTGCAACGTCCTTCATCGACCAATAATGTCAAGGCATCCACCGTGTGCCCTTTTGCACACTACGAAAACACAAAATTGTGCTTCTTTTTTTGTTACTTACAATTTGCTTGATTCTCTAACTTATTCAATTGTAAAGACCTGTCAGATTCAACCTCACAGCTCGTTCGGATACTTCCGACTGAACTGTGAAGGTAAATTTTTGTTCAAAAAAACCGCACAAAGCGGCTCGTCGATCAACGGTTCGCTCTTGGGATCCTACAGAATGTATTGTACTTGGATATACATTATTTTTGTATTTTTAAGTACCATTTCAGAGGTCCAAGAGAAACTCAGGGACATGTGTATTGAAAATCAATTGTAATCTATCTTCGTGAACGGCATTTTAACAGATGGGTAAAGGCTTGTCAAGTGCTTGTCTTTTGGGTAAACTGTGGATAACGATTATCCTATGCTCAACATCAAAATTATAGCTCTTGGAAAGATCAAAGAATCCTACTGGAAAGAAGCTGAATCCGAATATCAAAAACGCCTCAAACCCTATGCAAAAATAGAACTCGTTGAGATACCCGAAGAGCCTTTTCGGGACAGTGATGATCGAGAGAAAATCAAACTCAAAGAAGCAGATAAGATTCAAAAAAACCTCCCAGAAGGAGGACTTATTGTTGCTTTGCACGAAGCTGGAAAACAATTTTCTTCTCATCAATTTGCAAGCTTTTTGGAAGAACATTCCACTCGTGGTGAAACCATAACACTTATTATTGGTGGTCCTCTTGGGCTACATCAATCAATTTTGCAATTGGCAGAAGTACAACTTTCTCTTTCGCAATTGACTTTTCCACATCAGATGGTCCGCACGATCCTCCTCGAACAAATATATCGCGCTGTCACCATCCAAAAAGGCAAACAATACCATTACTAAAAATTCACAATTGCTTCCCATTCTTTTTTTGTCACAGGCTGAACAGATAATCGAGATTTTTTGAGAAGCACCATTGCATGACACACAGAAATATATTTTACTTCTGTCAAAGATACTGACTTTTTTAATTCTTCAACAGGTGCAATGTCTACACATTCCCAAACTCCTGTATCATCAGTAGAATCAGGATGAGCAAAAGCAATAACTTTTCCAACACCAACAATTTGTTTTTCTTTTCCACTGTGATAGACAAACACCAAATCCCCTACCGACATTTTCTTCATATTATTGCGTGCCTCATAGCTCCGCACTCCGGTCCACTCGGTCCTGCCATCCTTTTGAAGTTGACTCCAAGAGTATGTCTCTGGTTCAGTTTTTAGCAGCCAATAGTTCATAGCAACTTTACAAAATTACAAAGCAACTTCCCCCCTCTAGTGTTTCTTTCCATTTTTCTACCAATGGATTGCATGAAAGTTTTTCATGTACTACCTGTGCCAATCTTCCACTCCCAATACCATGAATGACTTTACAATAGGGTATATGATTTTGTGAAAGATAAAATAATTTTTGTTCTAACAAATCAATCGCATCAGGAATATTATCACAAGCATGCAAATCTATTTCAAAAATATTTTGATCAATCTCTGCAGCAAAAAATACATCATCAGACATATATGAGTGTTAGAATCCAGGTACTGGAATAAACACAGGACTTCCAGCAAACCCTACTTCAACCGTCAGATTATCTTTAAACTCAAAGTACTCATAGCCAAGTGGCGCGCTTTTAGTACTTTCAGGAAAATTTATTTTTTTCACTTGTAAAAAATTCGTTATACAAAGCTCGAGCCCACAGCGAAACAAAAGATTTTTTGCATTTTCAGAAACAGCCGGAAGAAAATTGACTCGATCAAAACTTCTACTTGGATCAACAAAAATAACCTTATTGCTCAGAGGATCCAAAATTTTTCCTCGCAAAAAATTATTTGGATTACTCTCTCCTTTTGGATCTTTTATAAACCAATTATACGTTAAATATTTTCCATTTTGAATCTGCCGTGGCAAAAGATCTTCTTCATAAAAATCTTTTTGCAATGGCCAATCATTGGAAACAGTGATTTTTTCAAGAACAAAGTTTTGTTTTTGTGCAATATCTATTTTATGAAGATAATACGTTGAGCTGACATTACTCGTCTCAACTTTGAGATAAAAAATGTATTTATGATCCGGTGTCATCTCAGCCAAACGAATAAGAGAAGTATCTGGAAGCAAAAATGTATAGTTGGGATACCCTTCTTTTGGTATTTCGCAATGACTGCCTTGCACATCCTCGAGAAGTGCATTGAGGAGTTCCACAGGATAGCTCAAAATCATTTCATTTTTGCTGGGATCTCCACAAAATCCAAAACTTTTGAGAACTTTTTTGGTATTTTGTTCTTCTATACTAAGAGCAGCCGGAAGTGCTGGCAGAGCATCTATTACAACCTGACGAACAACTGTCCTAGGAGATCCTTCAGCCGTATTTGAAGTTACAGTTGGTGTGTTATTATTTTCATGTACAGCAAAAAAATTTTGACGATGAAATAAAAATGCAACACCTGCCAAAAGCAAAAAAAGTCCGACAACGAGAAGAAGTGAATTGACTTGTCGATAGCCCATAGAAACTATTGTACAAAAAAAGAAGTGTTCACTTCTTTTATTATATGCTTTTTTTGTGAATTTTTCAATTTGAGTGCCGACGGGGAGACTCGAACTCCCACACCCGAAGGTACGTGCTCCTAAGGCACGCGTGTATACCAGTTTCACCACGTCGGCTTAATTGACAAGACTCTATCATAAAAAAAACATTTTTTCAATATTAAAAAAAGCTACCAAAGAAGGAGCTTTTTTCTAAAAATTTTCCAAAAACTTATTGTGCTTGCTTCACGATAAACGTATTACTCTCCATACTATACAAAATTTCTGGTTGAGGCACTTTTTCTAGAGGTTGCGAAGCCTTATCAGAATCACAACTCACATAAAAGTCACCATCAGAAAAACACCTTTCATTTGGTACAAAGCGTATTATATCTTTTTCTTTTATAAATTCTTTTACATAAAAAAGAATATTGCTCGTTGTTTCAAAAGATATTTTTTTATTTTGAACAGAAAATTTTGCAACCCCAAAAAACATATCAGAAATTTCTGGTACATACTCTGCAAAAAGATAAACCGTATCTCCATCTTCACAGACAGAAAAAATCGTAAAATTATTCGAGCTTTCCCAAGGAAAATGCAATGTCTTATGCTCTGGGACAATAAGACCAGAGGCTGGTTTTGTAAATGGTTGTTTAAGAGTTTTGATCGCAGAAGATAAATCATTGAAATACGGCCTTGTAAAAAGGTCTCGACTCCCAACAGGCTTCATACCTTTGCATAAAAACGCAAAATTTTTTTCTCCACTTCGATAGAGTTTTTCCTCTTCAATCATGCGGACTTGTGCCTGGCTTTCTGTGAGAGTCTGTCCCAAAGTCTTTACCGTATTTTTAAGTTCATTCAGTTGCCCGCCATATTGTTTCTGTGCAATTTCTTGAAAAGCAAACTGATCCTTCGAAATTTGTTCTGTTTGTGTTTTAATCAAGACAATTTCTTGTTTAAGGGTATTATTCGTTTGGTATTGTAAGATGAGACAAACAACAGCAATGACAAACCCAAGAAGTGCAAAACCAAAGAAAAAATGTTTCATACAAAAAGAAAATAATTATTGTTAGTATAACATAACAAACAAAAATAAAAAAAGCCTCTTTTCTTGAGAGGCTTTTTTATAAATTTTATTTACACTTCAATCACTACGGGAAGTACCATTGGACGCTTTTCTGTTTTTTGAAACAAAAATTGTCCAATTTTATCGCGAAGTTCATTTTTGATTTCATTGCTATCTACCCAAGATTTTGGATTGGAATCCTCGACCATCTTTTTTACTTTGATACGAAGATCTTCAATCAATTTTTTATTATCTTTGAGAAAGACAAATCCACGAGAAATAATATCAGGATTTTGGATGAGCTGACCAGTCTTGGACTCAACCGTTGCAATCACGACGACCATTCCATCTTCTGCCAATACCTGTCGATCACGGAGTACCACATGCTGCATGTCACTCACTCCAAGTCCATCAACAAACACATAATCTGATGGTGCCTTTTGAGCCATGAGTCGAATGCCTTGCTTGTCTGTTTCAATAATACTTCCATTATCTGGCACGACAATTTTTTTACTATCAAACCCAATTCCAATAGCAAGATTACGAGCTTCTTTGAGGAAGAAATGATTGCCGTAAACTGGAATATAATAATCTGGTTTTGTCTGCGTAATCATGTCACGAATATCCTGACGAGTCGAATGGCCAGAGACATGCACATCCATAATATCACCGTGAATCACATGATCACACTGACGATAGATCGCATCTTTGAGCCGCTGAACACTTCGTTCGTTTCCAGGAATAATGGATGAAGAAAAAATCACCGTATCACTGGCCTTGAGGCGAATCTGTCGATGTTCTTTTTGGATAATACGAGAGAGAACAGCATTTTGTTCACCTTGTGCACCAGTACAGACAACCACAATTTGACTATCTGGGTAGTCATGAATTTTATCTACATCAATGAGTACGCCTTTGGGAGTTTTGATATACCCGAGCTCTTTGGCAATTTCAATATTCATTTTCATACTAAAACCATCGAGAGCAACCTTCTTGCCAATTTTTTCTGCCGCATAAATAATCCACTTCACACGTTCTACCTGTGAAGAAAAAGTTCCAATCACAATACGCCCAGGAGCAGATTCGAGAATAGAGTACAAATTTTTGTACATTTCTTCATAAGTTCCATGACGTTTATCATTGAGTGCACCAAGACTTTCAAGCATCAATGTAGTCGGACGTGTAAGATTTTGCAATTGATCATACTTGAGATTGGTATTGCCTTGTTCATCACGTTCCATAGTCCAATCCCCTGCATGAATAATTGAACCCGCAGGTGTTTCAATCGTCACTCCCATAGAATCCATGATCGAGTGTTCAACTTGAAAAAATCCAATGGTCATTTCACCAAGACGAATTTTATCGTTTAAGTTTTGGACACGAATAATTTTGAGATTTTTACTACTCCCTTTTTCATAATCTTCTTGCTTATGTTTGACAAGTGCGAGAGTCAGATCACGAGAAATTACTGTTGGATAGCCAAGCTTTTTGAGCAAAAATGGCGCAGCACCAATATGATCAAGATGTCCATGAGTAAAAATAACACCTCGAACACGCTTTTCTTTTCCTTCAAGGTATTTGATATTTGGGATAATATAATCAATACCCGGCATGTCTTCCTCAGGAAATTGCAATCCCATGTCGACAATCACAATATCTTCTTTGTATTCAAAGATTGTCATGTTGCGACCAACTTCTTCACATCCACCAACAGGAATAATACGAAATGCACCACTATTTGAAATCGGAGCCACCGGCTTTGGCACCAGAGGTTCTCGTGGACCCATGTACTGAGTCTTTCGTCCTTTAAAATACGAATTGCGAGTTCCTCTTTGACCAGCAAAAGCAGGCTTTGTCGCAGGAGCCGCAGCTCCAAATGTTTTTTTCACCGGAGGAACACTTCCAAGCGGTGCATCAGCACTTTTTGAATTTGGATTTGTTCCATATCTTCGTACGGTTCGACCAAACGTTTTTGGTCTATAATTTGTGTTTTTCTGTTCTATCATAAAATAGATTCACTAAAAAATATTTTTACATTCACACCGTGAGATATAAATTATTTTTTATGGAGCTGCAATACGTTTTTACTTTTTTTGCCCGCAGGCACGTAAAGTAAAAATGTATAAAGCGAATAAAAAATAATCCTATTCTCAACAGAATGTATAGTGTAAAACAATAAATAAAAATAACTACGCGAGAATGTTCGCCCTGCACCTTTTTGGAGAAGCAAAAGATACAAAAAGAAGTTACTATGTGCCTCGAGGGAGATTCGAACTCCCATGTTCTTGCGAACGCTAGCACCTGAAGCTAGTGCGTCTACCAGTTTCGCCATCGAGGCCTCTATCATCAAATAAATACCATACTACCAATCCCGTTTTGTGTTTTTATACCAATTTGTCACCTGCATCAGACGATCCGAAGGCTCAGTAATACGATTGAGCACAATCCCTTTTATAGAATCATCGACAGCATAATGATACTGCGGTGAATAGAGAAACACAGCCGGTATATCTTGTAAAATCTGATCTTCAAATTGTCTATACAACGAACCCAATTCTTCAGCTTTTTCTGTTTCTCGTATTTTTTTCAAAACATCATCCACAATTTTGTTACTATACTGTGACAAATTGAGTCCAGGATAATTTGACTGCGATGAATGCCAAAATGGATATTGATCTGGATCACTTCCAAGCAATACGCCGTACAAGAGTACATCATATTTGCGATCTCGCAAAATATCTCTCGACAGTGCCTTGGCACTAATATAACTCATCCGCGTTTTTATACCAATCTCTTGCCACGCACCAACAATAATTTCAGCTGCTTTACGATATTCTGGAGTATCCACGGTTACCATATCCAGAACCAAAATATCACCACCCTTTTTTGATTTTCGAAAAAATGTTTGCGCATCTGCAAATTCTTGGCTCAGGGTATTTTCCACAAACTCAATCATTTCAGGGGTACTGGTAGAGACAACAGGAATAGTACTGGTCGTACCGCTCGCTGGCATATTTGCATTCATCCATTCTTTTTGCAGTTCGACACGTCGCTTTTCTTTTTGTTCATCCGCGTTGACTCGATCAAACAGTTTATCAAGACGAGTATTTGCCGAATCAAGTGAATGAGCAATCGTCCCGGTCGCATCAGATTTGAATCCAGGATAGTCTGGCAAAATCGCCCCACCAATCACAAGTGCACTTCCTTTTTGCGTATCTTTAATAATTTTTTCTTTATCAATCGCTTCTGACAGAGCAATGCGAAGTTCTTTTTCTGCAAGGACGGTTTGTCTTTTTTGATTAAAAAATAACGCAGTGTATTGTGGAAGTTGAGGATTATACAACACGACGCGTTTGCGTTCAAGTTTGTCTTTTGCATTGACTGGTACAAAGTTTACACCCTCAATATTTTGCTGACGCATCGCTTCAATAGCTGAAGTAGCAGGATCTTCGCCTTCATAACTGGCATAAAAACGAAAACTAAAATGATCCAAATACGCAGGACGCATATAATAACGATCAAATCGCTCGAGCGTATACTCAGAAATAAATCCCGAACGATCCGTCACCATCCGAGAAAATTTGAATGGTCCTGTCCCAATCGGTTGAAGGTTAGTACGAGCCAAACGAATCTGCTCCACAGGAATCTCACTCCAAATATGCTCAGGCAAAATCCCAACCGTCAAACTCGAAGGAAATGGAGTATAGACTTCTGGCAAAGTAAACGTCACCGTATAATCATCAACAGCAGCAACCTTTACCCCCTGAAAACTCACCAAAAGTGGACTATTGACTGTACGATTTTGCATGAGATCAAAGGTAAAGACCACATCACTACTCGTAAAAGCTTCACCATCATGCCAAACAACATTTTTTTTCAAAACAAAAGTATATGTTTTTTTATCTTCTGACAAAGTCATGCTTTCTGCCAAATCTGTCACAAGATTTCCATTTTCATCGACTTTCATCAAGCCCGAATAGATGAGACGTGTAAGATCTTTGTCCACATCACTGAGTGATGCATAGAGTGGATTGATCAGAGATGGTGCACCGACTGTTCCTTCAACATAGTCACCACCCTGTGCTGCTACCTGTGTCGTATGGTGCAAAAAGAGCGTATATCCAAGCCAAATAACACCAATAGAAAGAGCCAAAACACCCACACGATATACCATGCGTTCCGTAGGACTCAAAAATCTTTTGAAATGCTTGATCTGACACAGTCGTGGATAGGGCTGCTGACGCACAGATTTAATCATCGCAATATCAAGGGTAGAAGAAATAAGAGGTTTTGGAGAACCTTTTTTTGAAAAAATTTTTTTCCACCACGAAGCCAAAAATGTTTTCACAGAAGAAGACACTTAAAAAATACTCCCTCAATCAACACATATTTGAGTATTTCTCTCCACTGCGAGAGATAAAAAAAGAAGAAATTGAGACAAACGGAAGTATACAGGGCTTATTGCAAGATAATAAAGCTAATACCAATTGCAAAGAAGACCACAGACAAGAAAATTGTTGCTTTATACAAAAACAAATCAACACCACGACGAGTAGACACAATCGGACCAGCGCCTGCACCAAATCCAGCACCCATTCCAGACCCTTTTTGCTGAAGGAGGATGGAGATGATGAGCAAAACTGCAAATACCATTTGGACAATCTGAAGAACTTTGAGAAGCATAACAATAGAAACAATGTTAATTTCTTTTACTCTACCTGAAATCGGAGAAAAAAGCAAGGGTTTCTAATGAATTTGACTAAAATAACATAAAAAAAACGCTTTTTTAGTAAAACCGAGCTCATATTGACAAACCTCCCCTCCTCTGCTATACTCCTTTTACTTTATTATTAGCCATCCTTAAGCAAGCCAGGTATCTATTCCTGGGAAGTCTTGGGAGCAAACTTTATGCAAAAAGCAATCCATCCAAAGGTAAACAATGTCATCTTTCTTGACACATCATGTGGCGCTGAATTTTTTGGTACTTCAACTCTCAGCTCAAAAGAAACTCGCACAGTAGACGGTGTTGAATACATGATTCTCAATATTGAAATCTCTTCTGCATCTCATCCTTTTTATACAGGAAAACAAATCCTCGTGGATACTGCTCGCCGTGTAGAAAAATTTACCGAACGCGCGACCCGAGTGGCTGCAACCGCAGAAACCCGCAAAGGAAAAACTGCCAAACACGCAGCAAAAACTGCTGCTCGCAAAGCAAAAATGGCTGGCGAAGAAGCAGCTCAGTAGCGAATCAAAAAAACAGATTCCTTTTCGGGTCTGTTTTTTATTTTGCATTTTTTGTATACTGTCTACCATATGCTAGAAAAATATATTCAGCTCAAAAATAAATTCGATGCACTTGAAGCAGATCTCCAAAATCCTGCTGTTATTAATGATTCCAAAAAACTCAAAGATGTTTCGAGCGAATATACTGATATCAAACCAACGGTTGAAAAAATTATTGAGCTTGAACAAGTCGAAAAACATCTTCTCGAAGTGGAAGCCATGCTCGCAGCAGACGATGAAAGTATGAAAGAGCTCGCTCAAATGGAACAAACCGAACTGCTCGAAAAAAAATCAACTCTAGAAAATGAACTTTCAGAAATGACTCGCCCCACAGACCCGATGGACAAAAAAGACGTGATTGTCGAAATCCGCGCTGGTGCTGGTGGAGACGAAGCAGCACTGTTTGCCGGAGATCTGATGCGTATGTATATGAAATATGCAGACAGTCTGGGCTGGAAGACAGGACTCATCGATGAACACCAAATCGGAATAGGTGGCTACAAAGAAGTCATCTTTAGTATGAGTGGACGCAATGTTTACCGCGACATGAAATATGAAATGGGAGTGCACCGCGTACAGCGTGTTCCCGAAACAGAAAAAACTGGACGCATCCATACTTCGACCGCTTCAGTTGCCGTCCTACCCGAAATTGAAGAAACTGAAATGGAAATCAAAGAGAGTGATCTGCGTATAGATATTTTTTGTTCAGGCGGCGCTGGTGGACAGAGTGTCAACACGACCAAAAGTGCTGTGCGCATTGTGCATATTCCTACCGGACTTATTGTGCAGTGTCAGGATGAACGCTCACAGGTACAAAACAAAGCCAAAGCTATGGATGTATTGCGTGCACGCCTTTATGAGATGGATCAAGAAAAAAAACGCAGTGAACTCGAACAAAAACGCAAGAGCCAGATCGGTACAGGTGATCGCAGTGAAAAAATCCGCACTTACAATTTTCCCCAAGATCGTATCACTGATCATCGTATCCACGAAAGCTGGAATAATATTCCGACCATCCTCAATGGTGACGTCGGCAAACTTATTGAAGCACTCAGAG
>JACCDN011191422.1_pt1 | contig 10814 bp, 8 predicted proteins | sample 7441691 | NCBI WGS metagenome assembly JACCDN01 (sample SAMN15323439, study PRJNA562643) | freshwater metagenome | isolation source: river surface water | place: USA:Blue River Watershed | collected 2017-08-16
CTGGTCGACTCACAGCTAGGGGGCACTTTGAGGCCTGAAGCTAGAGGCCCGAGGCCTCAAATCTAGAATCTAGATTTGAGAATTTAGACCTGAGTAAGTCTCGTAATTTCATGCCTCAAACATCATACCGCTGACCTCAAAATTGAGTTGAGTTCTTTTAAAGTTCCGGATAGATAGCGTTTTTTTGATCAGACTTAATTTTGCCTGCTTCGAGAAACAGCACACGCTTTTGGAAAAAATTCACTACCTCTGGATCATGGGTTGTCAAAATAATCGTAGTACCTTCTTCATGAATATCGCTCAATAAAGACAAAATAATTTTCGTACTTTCAGGATCAAGATTACCGGTAGGTTCATCAGCTATCAAAACTTTTGGCTTGTGCACTAAAGCACGAGCAATAGCAACTCTTTGCTGTTCTCCTCCTGACAAAGTAGGTGGGAAGCTAGCAGCCAAAGGTGAAAGTCCTACACGGTAGAGTACATGCTGGACTCGCTCTTGAATTTCTTTTTCACTAAAGTCACCAGATACCTCCAATGCAAAAGCAACATTATCAAAAACTGTTTTATCAGGAAGTAAACGATAGTCCTGAAAGACAACACCAATACTTCTCCGTAAAACCTGTAGTGTACGAGCCTTCATATCAGCAATCAGCAAACCATCAATACTAACAAAGCCTAAATCAGGTTTCTCCACACCTAAAATAAGCTTAGCAATAGTAGTTTTACCAGCACCACTTCGTCCAACAATAGATACGAATTCCCCTTTTTCAATTTCAAAAGACACATTGTCTAAGACAGCCTTTTCACCATAAATTTTTACTACTTGGGAAAAACGAATCATAGCGCCTACGCTTGTAAAGTATGAGGAATGATCTGTTCTGTAGCCGACCAATCCGCGCTTTTGAGCGATAGTGTAGTAGTAGCATCAGGAGCTGGTGGCAACAACTCTGCACCGTAATGTAAGCCTGTACCAACATAGATTAAATGCGCTGGCTCTAAATGATCAATCAATTTTTGCACATCAGATTTAAAAGCAGCATCCGTTAACCAAACAATCACACCTTCAACCGTATTTAACTGCTCAGTATCATTATCAAGACTAGCGACGTGATGATCCTTAATAACTAACCACGTTTTTCCTTCAAGAGAGGCTAAGAAAGCTCCTGCTGAAGGACCAATAATTGACACGTCACTCTTCTCATACTCACCAGGCCAATCACACACAAGCACCTCACGATTGCTACGCTTAGTGACAATAGTCTCAAAAGCGATAACGACAGCTGGTTTTTCTTGTGAAACTACTTTTTCATATTGGTTGACATCAGCCAATAGAGCCACGACAGCATGATCGGTAGTAACTAACAGATTTTGTTCAGACAATAAACGAAATTCCATAGAAAAGGTTTAGACGCGCGTATCATACATTACTCCTTGAGCACAGCCAATCGCACTGAAGCTACCCCACTTGATAAAGAAGCAATCTGACTAAATGCACCAGTGGAAAGATCAATTACTCTTCCGGAAACATAGGGCCCCCGATCAACAATTCTCACTACTACACTCTTACCGCTCTTTACATTAGTCACCTTGACCAACGTACCAAAAGGCAAAGTTTTATGCGCTGCTACAAAAGCATTGAGATGAAGAATTTCCCCGGAAGCTGTACGTCTGCCCTCAAAAGATGATCCATAATAACTAGCAATCCCCTCCTCAATTGACTCTTCTTGCTCTGGCAGCTTAGTACCGACACGAACTATTTCAGTGACTGGTTCTTTCTTAATCAGAGTTTTAAGTAATGTTTTTTCTTTCAAAATATCACCTGAATAAACCAATCGATATTGCTCGGTTTTTTCCCCACTTTGCCCAGCTTGCTCCACCACTTTTTTACCATAGGCTAAAGCGGCATCTTTTTTTTCTTCAGTAGCAAAGGCAATCACCACATCTCGCTCAAAAATTTCTTCCCGCTCTGCTAGAAGCTTAATCTCCATATTCGGAGTAATCCAACTATTAAGAGCTGGCGTTACTCTTTCTGTTGGTTTCAAAATGACACCAATTTCATTGATTACATCACTTACTTGTAAACCCCGAGTATTGATAGTAAATGTTTCCCCGACAAAATTGATCACGGTAACAGGCACAGCCCTTCTCACAATAATTTGCATACCACTGACGAGCTGATCGGTCATCAATGGAAATAGATAATCTTTCTCCATAACCACAATCCCTTCCTTGCTCAGACATTCACCTACTGTTGACTCAGTACAATGCATTGAATAATCAACACCATCGATAGTCAGTGTGTACAATTTATTGACTGGGTCAGTTTCTAAAAAGTATTGATAACCAGTCCAAGCACTAGCGATAAAGGCAAAAAAAGGCAAAGCAATAATGATTAGCTTACGCATTTTTTTTAACCGACGCTGATAGAAACGAGCATGCATAGTATTCAGGATACTTTTTGCAATGGGGCGATTGATGCTGCCAATTTTTTTACTCCTTTGCCTGGGAAGGCAACACTGACAACATCACCTCTTAATTCTACAATAATCCCTTGGCCAAAACTTTGATGTAATACTTTATCTCCCACTTTATAAAGCTGTTCTGCTGTAACAGGCGCATTGTTATCCACCATTCTTCCGCCATGAGTGGCAGCCAGACTGGGTGTGCGACTAGCAAATCGCACTGGTTCGCCTCCGCGAGAACCAAATTTCATCATATGGCCAGGAATATCAGCCAAGAATCGAGATGGTGGATTGGCTTGGAAAGTGCCATAGAGGGAGCGTCGCTTGGTATAAAATAAATAAAGATTATTGGCTGCGCGAGTCATTGCTACATACATCAGTCTCCGCTCCTCTTCTGCTTGCTCAGGATCCAATTGGCTTCGAGAGTGTGGGAAAATATTTTCTTCCAAACCAGCTACATACACTGAATGAAATTCCAAACCTTTGGCTGCATGCACTGACATTAATGTAACAGACTCTTTTCCTTCCTCAGTAAGATTATCTAAATCTGAAATCAAAGATACTTCTTCTAAGAATGTTGCTAATGAAAGTTCAGGTACTAAATGATCATATTTCTTCGCCACAGTGAGCAATTCTTTCACGTTCTGATATCGCTCTTCACCTTCTTCAGTACCATCAAGTAAATACTCTCGATAACCAACACGATCAATAACTGCTTGTATCACCCCACTTGCGGGTAAGGTTCTACCCAATTCTTGAATCTTTTCTAACAAAGCCATAAAAGCAGCAATCGATTGCTTTGTAGCTGGTTTCAATTCTCCCATTTCATATGCCCGCGCTAAACCGAGCTGAACAGCAATTGGTTCTACTCCAAAAAACTGGCGAATCTTTTCCCAGGCCAGACGACCAATTTTACGAGGAGGGACATTAATGATGCGCTGCAAAGCAATAGCGTCTTGATTGTTCACTACCAATGATAAATAAGCGAGCACATCTTTGATTTCTTGACGCTCATAGAAACGGACACCACCAATAATTTGATATGGCAGCCCAGCTCGCAACAAAGCTTCTTCAATAGGACGAGATTGCGCATTAGTACGATAAAGCACTACCTGATGAGAGAGAGACATCTTTGCCGATTTGATCTTGTCTACAATGATCATAGCTTCATCTCTTTCATCCTGGGCTTCAATGACTTCAATCAAATCTCCCTGCTCACGATCTGTCCAAAGCTTCTTCTCAGTACGTTGGCGATTCTTCTCAATAATTGCATGAGATGAGTCAAGAATGAGCTGAGTAGAACGATAGTTTCGCTCCAACTTAACTGTCTTTACTTCAGGATAATCTTTTTCAAAATTCAAAATATTACGGATATCAGCACCACGCCAACTATAAATCCCCTGCCAATCATCACCTACTACCGTAATATTACGATATTTTTCAGCTAGTAGATGTAGGAAAGTATATTGTGAGTGATTAGTATCTTGGTACTCATCAACTAAAATATAATGAAAGCGTTCTTGATAACGATCCAAAACTTCTGGGAAACGTTGGAAAAGAAGCACCGTTTTGTAGATCAAATCATCGAAATCCAAAGCATTGTTGGCCAGCAGGCCTTGCTCATAGATCGGATATATTTTCGCCACAGTTTCTTGAAAGTAATCATTGGCCTTGCGAGCATAAGCCTGAGGGTCAAGTAGTTCTGATTTTGCTTGAGAAATTTGAGCCAACACTGCTTGTGGTACAAATTTTTTAGAGTCCAATTTGAGCTTCTCGATTGCCCCTTTGATTACTTGCAGCTGATCATTGGTGTCATAAATGACAAAACTATTTTTGAAGCCCAAATAATGAATATCAGCTCGCAAAAAACGTGCACAAATAGAGTGGAATGTTCCCAGTAAAGGTTGCCCTACATAGCCAGTTTGAGTAGCTAAAAGCTTCTCTACACGACCACGCATTTCTTGAGCTGCTTTATTCGTAAATGTAACAGCTAAAATATGCTCTCCTGAAATTTGTTTTTCAGACATGAGATAGGCGACACGATGAGTCAATGCTTTGGTCTTGCCAGAGCCCGCACCTGCAAGTACCAGAAGAGGTCCTTGAGCATGAGTAACTACCTGCTGTTGTTCGGGGTTGAGCACATCAAGGATCATAGATAAAAATTGGTACGCGAGGTGATTTTACTTAATTTAGGAGACACGGTAAACTCTCGGGGTGTATTTTCTAATTTTATCCCCTATGCGTCGATCATCGATAGCTGTAATTAGTCTAGTCATCGTTGTCCTTTTAGGTGGCACAGCTTATGGCTATATGGCCAATCAAAGAAGCTGGTGGCCATTTGGTAATGTTTCACCAATTACAGCCCTCAATAACCCACTAGGTCGCTTTGTCGATTTAGTACCTCCAGAAGCAGTACTCTATGGTCATTTTGATCTCAACAATGCTGCCAATATTGCTACTGTAATGGCCACTCCACAGCTCAGTGCTAGTATCCAAACAATTAAGCAAGGTTGGAGTAAATTGCTCACCCAAGTAGAATCAGAACAACCAGTACCAGCTGAAGTAAAAGCGTTGTTAGAGCTCATTGGTACCCATGAAGTAGAATTAGCCTTGATCCCCCGTGATATTAGTGGCAATGCTACTAAGTTTGCCGACACTACTAGTATTCTTGGCGCTCTCACACTCAAAGCTGGTGAAGATGCCAACCAACAAATGGTGGCAATTAAAGGTGGCATCAAAAGCGGTTTGAAGAGTAATCAAGACATGGTTAGTACTGACACTACCATTGGCACTCACACTGTTACTGCAATCAAGATTAGCGACAAAAATGATGCTTCAGCTCCTGCTCAAGAATTATTTCTGACCAATCTTCAAAATCAACTCTTAGTCATGACTAGCGACAATGCTACAATGACTCAAGTATTGACCAATAGTGACAGCAGCAATCATCCATCCCTCAGCAATCAAACCAGCTATCCAAAACTGCATTCTCAACTAGGATCAGATCAACTGATCACTATTTACACCAATGGTGAAAAACAATTGCAATGGCAAGAAGCTTTGAACAAGAGCATGGGCGTAGAACAAGAACCAATGATGGAAGAGTTTAACAAAAAAATGCAAACAGCATTAGCTGGCTCAAGCCTCCTCAAGTACCAAGCAATTATTGGAGTAAACTTCACAGCCAAAGGTTTGATGATGAGTGGATTCACTAGTTTCACTGACCCAGAGACAGCTAAGGCTTATAGTAATAGCGGATTAGTATACAACACATTAGTACCAGAAAATGCATTGATGTATGCAGAAATGCACAATATCACTGCCCCAACAGCTTTGTTGGCACCTCTTATGCAAGCAATAGATGAGTCATTGTCTGTAGCCATGAATGAAAAAACTACTGTTGTAGCTCAAATTGAGCAAGCTACTGGTTTGAGCGTAGCCAATGACCTTGCTCCTCTTTTCCAAGAGAATAGCGCTTTTGCTATCCTCCCTCACCCACTTTCAATGGCACCAATAAGTATTAGCTTACTCACTCAAGTAAATGATACTGCTAAAGCACAAGCAACGATGGAGAAAGTAACTACCGCTTTGATGCAAAGTTTCAATGCAGGATTGGATGAAGCGGACGCAGAGAAAGTGAATCAACAAACTGTTGGCAATGCAACAATCAACTCTTTGGGTCAAATGATGCCCGGTGATTACATTTTCAACTACACAATTCGAGCTAAGGATCTCTTGGTCAGTAGTTCATTGGAAGCACTGAAAGGCCTCTTAGCACCTACTAAACCTTTAGCTAGTTCAGCTAACTATCCCACCTTCCTCAAGCAAGCTGGAGCAGTCAACGGTGCGACCTTCATCAATGTTCGCGGCATTGTAGACTTGGTAAAACCAATTATGCTTGATCAACTCAGCATGTCAGCAATGGACTTTAGTGATACCGAAGCAAGTTTCGAAGAACAAGAGCAAAAAGCTCGTACTCAAATCGAAACTGAGGTAATGCCATATCTCAATATTGTGCGCAATATTTCAGCTTTCAGTCGTCAAGAGGGTGAATTGGTTCGCAGTGATGTATTAGTGCAAATGGTTGACTAGAACTGCTTTGCAGTTCTGAGATTGAGACTAAGACTGAGACGAAGGTAACGCTTTATCTGATTCTTAGTCTTTGTCTTAATCTCACAAAATGTCAGCTCCCCTTCGGGGCGGTAGAGACCCACCTCCATTACAAAACCACATCTTCTATTCTATGCCGACCTAGCTCAACGGTAGAGCGACAGTATCGTAAACTGTAGGTTGAGGGTTCAAATCCCTTGGTCGGCTCCAACGAATCCTTCAGGACGAGTCTTATCCTCATCCTGATTCTTTTGAATTGTGTTTATTATAGAGCTGCTATTTGTACTCGAAGGATAGAAGTGACTTTACTCTTGAAGTGTCATAATTTATTCGGCTTGATTGCTAACTTATTTCAAGTAAGCTATTTCATGAAATTGACAATCAAGTACTCTAAAGTATAATTAAAACTTATTTTCAACTAAACATGCACAACACTTTAAATGAGCACCCACCTTACCGACGACAACCACTCATCCCACCAACCGGCCCGGCCCTTGCTATGTGGCCACGATGGGTTAGAACGGCACTGGCGGCCATTTTAGCTATCAATTTAAACCGACCGAGTGACGTTAATGAAAAAACCGCACTGTATAGAGTATTGGCATTACCAGTACACCACCAAACACGTCGAGATATGGCGAATCAGCTCTTCGAAGCAGGGATTGCTGCATTTGGTCAAAATGATTTTGATGATGCTGCGAGAGACTTTGAAGTAGTTGAACAGCTAGTTCCGGATCTAGGCATGGTAAATAACATTATAGCTACTGATTGGCGTGCTATAGGTTATCAAAACCCACCTTTTCATCCTTTGCGAGCTCAAGTTATTGGTAGAAGAAATGCTGAGTGGCATAACATGGGCCCTGAAGAATTAGCTACTTTTCCTGAGTATTCTCAAGTATTAGCAAAATATGAACGAACTTTAGCTGAAATTACTACCCAAAACCGATTAACTACATTGGCTATCGCGACACATAATCTTGATGAAAGACAAGCAGCCTTTCGTAGATTAAGCCATATGCGCCCATTGATTCTGAACAATATTGAAAATGCAAAAAAACGGCTCAGAAGCTTAGGTCTTGGCAATAATGAACACGGCATCACGGCTGAAACTAATTGTAATCACCTGCCACTTGAAAATAATCACCTTTTTGCCTGCAGAGACATTCTGCTTGATCTAAGAAGAGATGAGGATCGCTTAAAAATAGTCGATGAGGCACTAGCAGTATTAGGCAATACCCTCTAGCTTTTTACGGGCCTTTCAAAGCTAATAAGTAGATATGCTAAAGGTTAAAGTTATTATGCAAATTGACCCACCGCTAGCCGCATATAGTAATTGCCACTTTCTTTTGACATTACCCGTCTATTTCCCTATATTCCCATTGCCTCATGCAAATGGGCAGTGACAATGTAATTTCTTGTGCGAAACATATCAGGGATTGTAGCTCAGTTGGTTAGAGCGTCCGCCTGTCACGCGGAAGGTCACGAGTTCGAGTCTCGCCAGTCCCGCCACGAGCACGTAGTGCGAGTCTTCGCCTCCGTCTCCGTCTTTCCTCATCCCTTCTTTCTAAAGAAGGTTACTTTGCGTTGCTCGTGGAAGACGAATCACCAGACGTAGACGAAGAAAAGAATGGAGAATGAAGGTTAGGGTAAGATTTCATTTTTTTGTTGATACAATCACAGGACTAAAATGAACCTGTATGTTTACATTTGAACAATTTCCTGTGTATCAGAAGGCAGAGAAGTTATATGCAGAAGTATTAGGAGAAATAAAACAGAAAAAAGCACCTAGTTATCTGATTGATCAGTTGAAGATCTTTATCGAGTATTGTTTTGAATATTGCTGAAGGTGCAGGGAAGTATAACAAAAAGGAGAAGCGAAACTTTTATCTTATCGCACGAGGTTCTTGCCATGAGTCAGTAGCAGCAATGGCATTATTAAAACACAATGGTTTAAATTTAGATGTACTTCAAGCTTGGTATGACGAGCTAGAGACTATAAGTAAGATGCTCAGTGGACTGATAAGAAGTCTTGAGAAATAAACACACTCACTAATCATTTCCGGCGTCAGTACCTGAATCAGCCCTATTTTCAACTGGTACAGCAGTCGTAGTAATACGAGCTCACTTGAAGATATCGTAAACCTGATGATTTAGCCTCCTGCTTGAGAACAAACTTACTGATCACGATGAACACTCACAGCCGAGTCAGCATCATTGTCTAAAATGGCATAACAAGCAAACACTAATGTACAGATTGAAGCTGTCACATTTGATTCAACAGAGGCTGGTTGTAATAAATCTCGCATTCACATAATTATTTTTCAAAAACCAGCTATCCCATATTACTAATATTCAAATCAACGCCTAAGCAGCAACATGAAATTTCACTATAGCAAGCGTATTCGTTGTTCCTTTCATAGTTTCTAACAATTCAGCTTCTGCTTTTTCCTCTAGTTGTCGAACTCGTTCACGGGTGAGACCGAAATCACTACCTATTTCTAAAAGAGTATCCTCTTCACGATCAATCCCATATCTTCTAACAAGCACCTCTCTACTAACTGCTGACATATTCCTTAAAGCTTCACGGACATGATTTGAACGCTCTTTATCAGCCAAAAGAACATCAACAGGTGAACCTTTATTTTCTAACAAGTCTCCGCGAGTAGCACCAGGTTTATCGCTATATTCACGCATCGGAGCATCAGTAGAGATCTCAGTGGAAATGGCCCCTCGTACTGTAGCTAATTTTTCTTTGTTCCAACCTAAGACGGCACTCATTTCTTCATCAGTGGGATGGCGATCATATTTGTGCGAAAGTTCGGCGAATATTCGATAATATTTGTTAATCGATTCCAATAAATGAACAGGCATACGAACGGTACGCCCATGATCAGCAATAGCCCGAGTCACCCCTTGCCTAATCCACCAGGTAGCATAGGTCGAAAAATGATATCCCCTTCTAGGATCAAATCTATTGATAGCAACAATTAAGCCCAAATTCCCCTCTTGAATACGATCAGGAAAAGGAAGCTTACTATAATTATATCTTCTAGCGATACCCACCACCAATCGTAAATTATGCTCCCAAATTCGATTGCGAATGCGCGTCATTGCTGGAGTCATCAATGTGTTAATCACATCAACATTCAGCTTCTGGGGCTCTATGTCTTTATCTGGATGTTCATTGGGCAAAGTAGCCTGATATCTAGTCACCACTTCAACCAACAACGCTTGGTACTTCGTCGATAGGGCGACAATCTCTTGATGAGAAAGTACTGGCAATCTCCTAATTTCAGTCAAATACCCAGTAATAATGTCACGGTGTGCAGCTTCTCCCCGGCCCACTGGCATCACGGCTAAACGCTCTACCTCAGCCAACTCAGTAGCATCAACACAGCCATCACTGGGTTCTTCTTGAGCAGGAGCATCTTCTGCATCATCAACGCCCTGGTCTTCATCATCTGATACTTGAGGGGGATTTTTAGACGGAGAAGATTTTGCCGGTGCTACACCTCCAGCTTTAGGCTTTGCATTTTCTTTTGGTGCAACTAGCTGCGCAATCGCCTTACCCTGATTATGATCAGGCGTATTGTTAATTCGATAATATACCTTTTCAACTTTTTTGTTCTTAGTCAACCATACCAAAGGTTCAATTGGAGCCTCACGAACCATTTGCAGCAAAGCAAAGGCAGGATTTTCAAATGCTTGACCAAACGCATATAGCAAATAAGCCAGTTCTGCGAAACTGACTTGAACAATCAAAGCTCTTACTATCTCTACTTGCTCTTCATAAATTAACATATCTGGAAGACTCAGTATCACCTTCATCCATAGTCCAATATGAGCATCTATTAGCTGTGGAATAGCCCGCAAAGCAAGTCGGTTGGTATCAACTATCCTAGTCCCTAATACTATTTTCCCACTGATTGAAGCCTGAACTACTACATGCTCATAAATTGTAGCTAACATCTTCATAAAAACAGCTTTCACGGCACCTCTCTCTCCGACACGTTGCTGTTGGAGATAATCAGCAATAGCCAATCGCAGGCCAGCAATGTCTATGGATGGTAATCCCTCAATACCTGAATCGTCTATAAAACCTTCATGTGTTACTTCATTTGGAACCGCCAAAACCAAAGACGATGATCCCCTCAACTCGGGGCTTGTTAGTTGCACTCCTGCACGCACCACACCAGGAGATACAGAAAGTTGAGTTACAGGAGATTCAACTAAATTTGGCTC
>JACCDN010788238.1_pt1 | contig 10813 bp, 11 predicted proteins | sample 7441691 | NCBI WGS metagenome assembly JACCDN01 (sample SAMN15323439, study PRJNA562643) | freshwater metagenome | isolation source: river surface water | place: USA:Blue River Watershed | collected 2017-08-16
GCCTTTTATTTTGGCAGAAAGCACTCCCAAATACATTTTTGTTTGCTATTGACAATAATACGCCTGAAGCTATGCATCCAGACTTCAAATTATTACTGGGAGACGGTCGGATAAAAGTTTTGTTCGGTGATGCTTATCAAGGAAACCTAATCCCTTTAAATTCCTATGACGTTATTATCGATGACGGGCCACATACGTACTCTTCACAAATAGAAGCGTTAACATTCATCGATATGTTAAGTCCAAATGGGATACTGATTATTGAAGACGTTCCTGATGTAGCAAAACGTTATTCCACTCTCAAGTCCATGATCCCCAAAAAGGATATGTGTCACTTGAGGGCTATTTCTTTCAGTCATCTATCGGGAAGATTTGATGATTCGCTTATAGTTTTCAGTAGGAATGCCAAAATAGCAGATTGGCTTGAGAAAGAATTCTCAGGAAAAAAACTTAGCTATGCAGAGAATCAATTCTTGTGCTTAATTGTCATGAAATCTTTAGTTTTTTTTCGGATTCTGAGAAAGATTCGTGGCCGATCCAGAAAAAATGACCACTCTAAAAAAGTACAGGAAAACAAATTTAGCGGCGTAAACGACTCTTAGATATAGAAAAATCAAACCATAAGAAAAGTGAGACCTTTTCTTCAATCTTGAATCTATAACCCATCGCCTCCAGGATTCTGCCAGAGAGATTCTGAAAGAACTTTTGCCCGTCCTTCTTGTGGGCTGTTGCCTGATAGAAATCGAAGTCACGTGAAAAAGTTTTCCATCGAGATAAGTAAAACCTAATTTTCCACCATACCCTGGCTTGGGTTTAAGTAAATGTGAAGTGAAACCCAAATTACTCAACTGTAATCCTATTGTTCGACCAGTGTCGATTTTCAGACTTACCATACCTTCCATAAAGTCCAAACTACTAGCAGCTTCGATGGGAATAACCATGAAGCACGGATGTGTCAGGTAGTCTGAAACTGGATCTAAGGCCAAACAAGACTCAGCTTTAGAAAGTATCTCAAGTACATGGTCAATCCAGTTGTCGCTTTGAACTATTAGGTCAGAATCCATAATTACTAGATGAGAAGTCTTTATCAATCCTTGAGCCAAAAATAAATTCAAGGCATTTGCATGATGAGCATTGCCCGAACCACGTGCAGGATATTCAAGTATCTTCACCTTAGGAAGCTGTGAAGTCCATGCACGTAACTCAGAATCCCCATGGTTGTTGTCGATGACAAAAATATCTTTTATTGATTCGAGTTCAAGAAGCTTGGCCGAACCGATTGCCTTTTTTACCCAGTACGGATCACCATAGTGAGTCAACAGAACTGAAAAAGTATAATTCTGCAAAATTACCCCCTAAGTGTTACTGGTACCTTTACATCGTGAATTCTAGAGTAAGAGCCTTGGATCATGGCCGGGGTGTTGCTGCGCTAGTTGTTGTTTTTTACCATGCAACTACAACGATAAACATGGGGGATTGGCCTTCAGATTCTTCCCTCAAAAAGATATCTGAATTTCTCTTTTTTCCCTCAAAATTTGGAGAAGCTTCGGTCTTCTTTTTTATGGCTTTAAGCGGTTTTGTGCTATCAAGAGTAGTTCAAAAGACGCATAAGGAGCATATGACTCACTGGCTAATTTGGAGAGCAATTCGTTTGGTACCACTGTACTTGGTCAGTTTGATAGCAGCATTTGCATTACTCACACAGGACATCACCGAATTAGATAGCCTAACCCTATATCTCACGCCTTACTTTTTGTTCAGCAATGAAACAGTTTATTCGGGCCCTAACCCAGTGCTATGGAGCTTGATGATAGAAATAGTTCTGTCATCGATTTTTTTATATCTATACAAGCTGAAAATTCATCAATGGAAGTACTCATTCGTAATTTACACATTCTTCTATTTTCTTACTTATTTTGTTCCGACTTGGGGTGGTCGAGCCTTTGTGAGATGTTTGATATTTTTCTTGATTGGAATATCACTAGCTCGACTTCAGAAAGAGAATAGATTTTGGAAAAACACAATGAAGTTCCTAGTTCTGTTGTGCATATTTGTGGCTGGGATTTCGCCATCTTGGGGACGACAGTTCATAACGTTTAGTCAGATTTTTGTCATTCCGCTCTTAGTTCATTATCTGGCAAATATCGATAATCCGCAGCCTAGGGCTACGCGAATCCTGGATCATTTAGGGAAAATTTCGTTCACCTTATATGCATTCCATTGGCCAATACTCATGTTTGTAAAAAGCAATTTGTTAATTCCAGCAAATCCACTCCTAAACTCAAAGCTAGTTTTAGTTCCTGTTGTGTGTATATCAGCTATAGGAGTTTGTTCCGTGCTTTATCAATTGATAGAAAAACCATCAATAAAACTTTCAAGAGCATATCTCAATTGGGCATCGAAGAATTGAGCAATTCCTCCAGAGAATCTCGGCTAGATGAAAAGAATCTTCGCATAAATCCATTGAACTCTAAGTTGTCCCTAAAGTAATCTTTGATCATTAACTGAGTTTTAATGTATTTATCATTTGTTTCTATTTCATTCCAATAAGCCAAAAGGGTATCCTCGAAACTCTTCCGGGAGAGTAGAGAGAAGCTTAGTGGCAAACCTAGATCGAATTGACTCTGCGATAATGGATTCGGCAGAACTTGATTTGTGTTTGGTAGAATTGGAATTCTTCCCGCGCTCAAAGTTTCGTATAACCTAGCGCTTTGGTTTGCATCTCCTCGAGGTGCAAGAATGAAGTCACTTTCTGCCATACTCCGAATGTATTCATTACGAGTGTTTACTAAATTGCCATCCGTTTTCTTGTTGGCTCCGTAGGTATCTCTCGAGACGATATTGATATCTAATTCGGAAGCCTTGAGGTTTCTCAACGTAATTCGTCTAACTAATGCACCATTCCCAGTTAAGGGGTGATGCGGAGATTGTTGTAAATTCTTTATGATTCTGCCGGCTGAAACCCTTGGGACATATCCTACGAATGAAATTTGAGGTCGAACTTCATAAGGCCTAACCGGAAGATCTTGCAAACTAAGAACATTGTAAGGAACAACAAGCTTTCTTTTGAAACTCTCTCCGGGGTTCAAAGCAACTCTTAGTGCTAGACCATTCTTGATTTTCGGCTTCTTGGGGAAATCTCCTCGATCCGAAAAGATGATCGGTTTATTTATGGATAATTGATTAAGATACTGAATATATTCTGAGTATTTCGAAAAATTGTATGCATCATGTGGAACTAGAATTGCTTCACTTTGACTGAGACTTTCCACTGTCTGCAGTAAATTACCTTGGATAGGAGTTTGGTAGAGTCCAATCTCTTGAGTGAGTAATTCAATGATTGGAAGGCCAGGAATGCTATCTGCTACAAAAAGACGCATTGGCGACTATCATTCTTGAAGATAAAACAATAGAAATGTCTCTAGATATTTTCGGTATTCATTCTGGGGATATGCTGAAAGCCTTTCTTCCAAATCCTTTTGAGATAGGAAGCCTTTCCTAATTCCAATTTCTTCTGGTACACCTATTTTGATTCCTTGACGTTCCTCCAGGACCCTTAAGAAATTTGATGCATCGTTTAAGGATTTGATTGTTCCGGTGTCAAACCAAGCAGTACCTCGGTTAAGTATGCGACAGTCAAGCTCACCCTTATTCAAATAAATTAAATTAAGGTCAGTTATCTCTAACTCTCCTCTACTGCTTGGGACTAGAGATTTGGTCAGTTCAACCACATTCTTTGGATAGAAATAGATGCCTGGGACGGCAAACTTACTTTTTGGAATAACAGGTTTTTCTTCAATCGATTTAATATTTCGAGATTTATCAATCTCTACAACTCCATACCTCTCGGGATCAGTTACTTCATAACCAAAAATAGTGGCACGCGAATTAGCACTAATTTGTTGTAACTGCTCACCAAGTCCTTGTCCATAAAAAATATTGTCTCCAAGGACTAAGCAAACCGAATCATCGCCAATGAAGTGTTCTCCAATTAAGAAAGCTTCTGCAATTCCTGATGCTTTTTGTTGAACCTTATACTCAATATGTATTCCAAATCTTGAACCATCACCAAGGAGGCGTTGGAATTGCCCCAAGTCTTCAGGTCGGGTAATAACGAGGATCTCACTAATGCCCGCCAACATTAGTGTGCTGATTGGGTAGTAAATCAAGGGCTTGTCATAAACCGGGAGTAGTTGCTTACTAGTCGCCGCGGTAAGCGGCCATAGCCGCGTCCCATTTCCACCAGCTAAGACAATTCCCCTCATGTCACTACTTTACTACCAAGTCGAAAAATATCTTAAAAATATGAAAGAGACACTTAAATCAATAGTTCAACATATACTCATGTCATGAAAGTAGGAATCCTGTTAAGTGGTCGATTTCCTACCGAAAAAGCATACGGTGTAACGACTAATGGAACCATTAAGAGTTTATTAGAATTGGGACACGAAGTAGTGGTTTTTGGAATCAAGTCAGATTATCACGGAGAGATTCCTGAAGATAATCAATTCGCACTTGAAAACTACCGGGAAAACTTAATTTCAATGTTCTTGAAAAAGCTTTCATTTAGCAATTACGGAAAACTAAATCAGATTGCTTGGAGACTTTATTGGTTCCTTGCAAACCATCTCAATAAGGAAAAGATTTCAACGTTTGACTTTGATTTGATTTGGATTCGAGATAAACACATGTTGAGATTCTCGCGCGGAGCGGGCAATGTTGTTATTGAAATTCATCAAAGAATAAAGGAGTCCGATTGCTTACAACTAGCCAAAATTTCAAAAACAAAGAAATTATTGGTCGCCCCAATTAGCCCTATCTTAATTAAAAGCATAAATGAGATTAGACCTGATTTAAATATAGTTTATGCCCCAATGGGTATTAATCCTGAGATGATTTCAAATCAGAATTCAAGTAAACTCTTTGTGTCCAATCTATTGAATAAAATGCAGACTAAATCTGGAAAATTACAAATAGGCTATGTCGGAAAGTTCTACCCGAATGGTTATTCTAAAGGAATCGAAGATCTTCTTAAATTATCTCGAGTCAAAGAGCCATTATCAGAAACATTTAACATTTCTCTAACTGGCGGGACAGAGAAAGAAATTCTAAAATTAAAACGAGTAATTTCAGAAGAACAACTTAGCATTCAAAATCTTGAAGTGAATCCTCATGTGCCGCATGCTCTTGCACTGGAGAAAATGAAGAATCTAGATGTGATCATTCTACCAAAGCCTGATTCAGAGGACTATTTAGGATTTCCCCTAAAGTGCATTGAAGCCGTCGCGAGCGGTCGAATTATCCTTGCAGCAAAGTGCAGAACTTACACCGACGTGTTTTCAGACTCATTTCAACCGTATTGGTATGAACCGGGGGATGCCAGCTCTCTCTACAATTCTATTGTCCAAGCGTTATCTGATTCTGATCTGGAGACAAAAATCAATACAGGATTGGTTTTTGCTGAGCAGTTTGGCTGGGAGACTCGAACGAAAAATATTGTTTCTAATTTGTTTGAAGATAGTATCGATTAGTATTCACAAAAGAAGGAGTATGCGTGAGAATTTTGGTAACTGGTGGGGCGGGTTTTATCGGTTCGCACTTTATTCGCAGGCTGCTCTCAGAAAGAGATGTGCGCGAAGTAATTGCTTTAGACAGTTTGACCTATGCGGGTAACCTTGAGAATTTGTCCGAATTTGTTTCAGATTCTCGCTTTAGATTTGTAAACGGGGATATTTGCGATTTGCCGCTTGTGCGTAACTTGATTCAGGAAGTTACACATATCGTGAATTTTGCAGCAGAGTCGCATGTTGATCGATCCATCTCTGATTCGGGAGATTTTATCAATACGAACATTGTGGGTACTCATACATTATTGACCGCGGCAAAAGATAAGAGTGGTATTCGGTTTCTACAAGTTTCGACAGATGAAGTTTATGGTTCTATAAATAATGGTGAATGGGATGAGGATTGTCCTCTACTTCCAAATTCTCCATATTCTGCCAGTAAGGCAAGTGCAGATCTAATTGTCAGATCTTTTCACAATACTTATGGAATGGATACAGTTACCACACGTTGTAGTAATAATTTTGGTCCAAACCAATATCCTGAAAAACTAATTCCTCTTTCAATTATTCGTTTATCTCAAGGGAAAAATATAAGCATTTATGGTGATGGATTGAATGTAAGGGATTGGTTGCACGTTAGTGATCACTGCGAGGGAATTTATTTGGCTTTACGACTTGGGAAAGCAGGTTCCATCTACAATTTTGGAGCCGGAGCGGAAAAGAACAACCGTGAAATTGCGCATGAAATTCTGACAAGCATGCAATTAGGAAGTGATCGAATAGACTTTATTGAGGATCGAAAAGGTCATGATTTTAGGTATGCCGTTTCATTTTCAAAAGCTAGCCGCGAGCTCGGATTTGCCCCGAGAATTGATTTTAATCAGGGGTTGAAGGACACCGTTAACTGGTATTTGAATAATAGGGAGTGGTGGCAAGGGATTATTAAGGAGTGAGAGTTCTGATTCTAGGCTCTAAAGGTCAATTAGGGTCTTCCATACTCGAAAAATTCGACGATAATGCCGCGGGTGCGAGTTATATGACGGCTTTCTCCCGCGAAGAGCTTGACGTTACAGATGTTGAACAATTGCAAAAAAATTTTGAAATTTTTAGACCAGACACAGTTGTAAATTGTGCAGCCTGGACAGATGTTGAAGGCGCTGAATCGAAATACACCTTGGCGAGAGACATAAATTATCGAGGTGTAGTTAATGTTATGCGTGTAGCTGAAAAATATGATGCGAGAATTATTCAAATCTCAACTGATTACGTCTTTGATGGATCACATCAATCCCCAATTAGAGAGTCAGAGATTCAAAATCCAATTAATCGCTATGGTGAAAGTAAAGCTGATGCAGAAAGATTCCTCTTGCAGGAGTACGAGGAGAAATCCATTATAATTAGGACAGCCTGGCTATATGGTCCCTATGGCAAAAATTTTGCGCGAACCATGATTAGAAAAGCTCTAACGATTAAGGAAGATACTATTGGAGTTGTGAATGATCAACAAGGTCAACCAACCTCGACACTAGATTTGGCTACAAGAATATTAGAGCTTGCTGATTCAAATGTTCAGTCTGGTGTTTTTCATGGTACAAATTCAGGCTCAACAAGCTGGTTTGGATTTGCAAAATTGCTGCTTGATTCAGCTGAAATTGATTCTGGGCGCCTAGTTCCTGTTGCAACTTCAGATTTTCCAGCCAGCGTTAACAGACCGAAATACAGTGTCTTGGGTCAAGAGGGTTGGAGATCAATTAGCTACAAGGCTATGCGGCCTTGGGAAGATGCCGTTAAGGACATTGCTTTAAGGATTCGTAGGGAAGTGGAGGAAGCAAATGGAATTTGAAGAACTCGAAATTGAGGGTGTTTGGTTAGGGAAATCGCTCGTACATTCTGATTCCAGAGGTTGGTTTCGAGAGTGGTTTAAACCGGCAGAATTCAAAAGTAAAACGGGAATCGCTTTTGAGACTTTTCAATCTAACTGTTCTACATCGCAGGAGAACGTTGTTCGAGGACTGCACTTTAGTAATTCTATTGGTGGACAGGCCAAGTTGGTTACTTGTGTCCAAGGTTCGGTTATCGATTTAGTCGTTGATTTAAGGAAGAGTTCAACTTCTTTTCTCAAATCCATACAAATCGAGCTAAGTAGTATGAATGGAAACTCAATATATATTCCCAATGGATTTGGACACGGATTTAGATCCTTAGAGCCAAACTCTGTAATTGTCTATAATCTAACGAGTGAATATCAGCCAGCAAGTGAATTCACCATAAACATATTCGACAAAAGTTTAGATATTGGCTGGGACGCAAGCAATTCATTTTTATCTCAGCGAGATATAGAAGCGCCACTGCTAAATGAAGTATTCGAACTCTTGCCAAACTATTAGAATTTCCGAAGAACCCACAGCAAATGAGTCGGCTTTCTAAGGGAGGCAACTATCATGCGGGCAGATTTGAGCGAAGAAAAACCTCTAAGAAATTGAAAAACCATACGTTTCCGACCAGTATCTGCAATATCCAAGGGACTCTTTGCCCAAACAAGACTGAGTGGTCCCACCCACTCTTGGGATACTAGTTCAAAACTTCCATCAAATCCATACCCAAGATTTGAAGCTCCAGGATTCACCCCAATAAAATAATTTACAGTATTTTCTGAAATAAAGTTAACGTGAGTAGGGTCTTGAAAAGCTGCCGGACTTGGATAAGCGGGCGTTACAAGAACCAACACGCCACCCTTTCTAAGAATCCGAGATGATTCATTCATGAATTTGATGAACAAATTACTTTCTAAGGTGGAACCTCTAGGCAAATGCTCCAAAAAATCATAACCAGAAATACTATCTACCGATTCAGAATCAAGTGGAATGACTCCATTTGATTCAACTTTCAGATACCTAAAATCACTTCCAAGTTTTAATTGACTTGGCTCTAATATGTCGGCTCCAAGTAATTTTTCCGCCCCAAAAGGATTTCTTGGATTAGCCCCACAGCCCATATCAAGGTGTACTTTACTGACCACCCCCCACTCATTTGGTTTAACTGTATTGTACTTTGACAGAAACCAGTTCGGCTTTTTCATTTGGTTGACTCCCTCCTTAATGATTTAGAACGGTGTTTAATCTTATAGATTAAATATGAAAGTAGTGTAAAAAGAATTTCTAAAGCGGGAGGAAAGAGCCAAAGCCGTAATTTACTGTGAAAATAGATTTTTGGTTTAATAAGTTTACGTTTCATTCTCGAAATGTAGGAATCACGCACGTAACTTGAAACATAGATAGATGCATAAATTCGAAAGAGAATATTTGGAAGTTTATCTTTTGCATCATAATGCTGTGGGAAGCGATTAGATATTGAATCTATAACAGCATTTTCACCACGAGTGACGATTCGAAATAGACCAAAACCAGGATTTCGGCTCCTGCCAAGATGATCAATTCGAAAACGGTCACAGAACTCGAGTAAATCTAAACTTTTCCAAAACTCCTTATCTAGCTCTGTGTGAGCCAAGGCACTGTATTTTTCGGCGATAAGAATGCTATCGACACCAAAGTAAGAAAGATGTGCACCAGATGAGGATTCCAGCAATGCGAGCTTTTCGAATCTTCCACCATTTGAAAGTTGGCATAAATGGCTGACTTGTCCCATAACCCCCAGTTTCCAATCCAAATGTATGTCTGTCAATTGCCAATTTGACTTGCGGTACGAAGTTGGAGTTTTAAAATGGTAAACACCTGAAGATTTCTTTAGCTCAATAATTTGATCAGAGGAGGGAATTTCATCTAAATCACTAAGGATAAATAGATCATTCGGATATTTATCAATAAGGAATTTAGCGAGAAGTTCTCGAGTCGCAATTTCTCGGCCCCAACTAGTATCGTCTGGAGACAATGGAATCAACAGGATTTCTACTTTTTCTTTAACCCAAGCTTCACAGGTTTCTAGCCATTCAGAAAAATATAGCGGCTTGGGTTTTCCGGAATGCGTCAAATTACTTTCAGCAATTACGATACGGTCAACCCAGGAAGAGAGGTATTCAATTCGAAACTTAGCTAGATGAACTTCATTGAATCCTGGGAACGCATCGATTACTTTGGGTTCTTTCATTCATTCACCCATCTCGAGCGGAGTGCTAATGTCTGACCATGAAAATGTTAGTGCTTTGCCTAGACAATAGTTTTGGGCCATGGCATGAAATGTATCAAGGAGGCACCCTAAAAACCTGGTGCAGTCCTTCTAATTCTCAGATTATTTGTCTTAGATTTATGGGTCGGGATTCCAGATTGCCGATTTTGAATCGAATTGGAAACAGATTACTTGTAAGCCGTTCCCTCTCCAAGCACTGGAACCTATTTCAGTCAAGAAAAGATTTGAAGGCAGTCAACGTATCTGAGGTAGATGGAGTGATTAGAGTCGATTTGCCAGAACTGTGGAGCAACATCACATTGAAGACATTAGCGGCTATGAAATTTGCTTTAGAAAATTATGAATTTGATTTCTTGTTGAGAGCAAATTCAACTTGCTACTTGGATATACACTCTTTAGAAGACTATCTGAGTAAAAAACCACAAAGCACTTTTTATACAGGTCCAATCGCAAAAGGCAAAGAATTCGTTTCAGGATGGGGAATACTTTTGTCGAGGGAATCAGTTAAAGTATTGGTTACGACTTACTCACGAGCTGACCAACGATATTTTGATGACGAAGCAATCGGGAGGGTTCTCAAGAGAGGCAACATTGCACCAGAAAAACTTCCATTTATTGAAATCTTGTCAAACCAGGATCTTAATCAGATTTCTAATGAAGACTTACTGAAGACACCTTTTTTTCGTATGAAGTTTACGCAGGATGGCAAACGTCAAGATGATGTCTTGATGAGGGCCCTTCATAGTCGATTAATGAGTCAACCCAGATGATTAAGCACGCTGAGAAACACTTGGTTATTCTTACCGCAACTGTTGTACCTCAGGTTGAACAAGGTTTAGTTAGAAATGACCCAAAGCTCAGACTAATTGACTACCTAAACAGCATAGAGAAAGTTGAAAAACAAATTAAGAATTTTGATGCCGATGTATTAGTGGTAGAAAATTCAGATAATTCAAACTTAATACTTGACGGGCTTATGGAAAAACATATCGATACCAAGCGGATCAGTTTTCTCTCGTGTCCAATTGACAAGAGCTCTTCAATTTTGGGTATTAGTTCTGGGGAACATGGCATGCTCCGCGAAGTTGGAAAGAGTTTTGATTTGA
>JACCDN010256874.1_pt1 | contig 10812 bp, 6 predicted proteins | sample 7441691 | NCBI WGS metagenome assembly JACCDN01 (sample SAMN15323439, study PRJNA562643) | freshwater metagenome | isolation source: river surface water | place: USA:Blue River Watershed | collected 2017-08-16
AAGAGGGGGGCGGGCCGTAAGAATGACTCTGCCGACTCTGCATTTGGCAGAAGCAATTCATGTTGTGCGTAATGTAGTTGTTGAGCTTGCCCTAATCCCGCATGTGCGGGAAGAAGGGAAATACCCCAGTAATATCATCCAGCCAAAAGAAACTCTCAACTTTCAACTCTCAACTTTTCCCCGGTGCTATATCAATCTTGAGCAGATTAGTACTCGGTTGGTCGAACAAGTACCATGCCTGGCTCTGATCAGGGCTGAGACGTGCTGTCAACCATGTTTGATCATCATTGAGTATTTTGATGCTAGTTGGCTTATCCTCTCCGATGGATTGTTGCAGAATTTGTTTTGGTGGCTGAGTGGTTTGAAAAACATTTTTAAAACTGAGATTGCGATCAATATCTATATAATACAGTGTTTCTTCACCGGCACTGAAGAGAATACTATTTAAGGTAACGAAACTAGGGAGTGTGAAAATCTGTTTGTTTTTGTACAGTAGTAAGGTCTCATTGATAAGCGGAATTGCTACTGTTTGAGGTCCTACTATTCTTATGTTTCCGGATATTTCCCATGAGCCCCATTCTTCAGATATACCAGTCGCTAGATTCCAATAAATAATTGTTCTTTTTGTATTGTCTGCTTTTTGTGCTGCAATGAATACTTCATCACCGTAAAGTGATGCTGTCAGTGTCCAGCTAGGGAATTGTTCTAAATCAATAGTTTTGTTGTCTACATTTGCTCGTTTGCCATCGATGCTGATCGGTCTGACTCCACTAGGGCCGCCTTGGCAATCAAAGGTTTGATTACCCAATGGCTCAGCACTGAAATCACCCGCTACATTGGTAAGTAATTGGTTTTGCGTACTGCCTGAACCTGTATGCAGTAAACATGCTTGTGTGCCTGTGCGATTCCAAATCACATTGTTGATTCCTGCAGGTAAGGCAATTTTGCGTGCTTCGGGGGCTGCGATTATATCGGTTAATTGATTGTCACTGACTGAGATGGGATTTACATAACTAATACTAGGTGTGAATGGTTCCATATCATTGACCTTTGCTTGATAGACAAAGCGTAGTGCGCGGCTATTTGGGGCGAACCAAGAAATATCTTGTTCAATTGTCTGCGGCTGATATTGATCTTTGGTAACTATGAAAGTCTGACTACCTGCACGCGAACGAATATTGACGGTGCCATTGGTGTCAGGGTACTGGGTGCCATTATATTGAACAGTGAATGGACTATTTCCTGAAAAAGTAATCTCCCCCCAATAAAAGAAAATTAAAAAAACAATAATAGCTATGGTAGTAACGACGAAGGGAATGAGGGCGATGATGATTTTCTTCCGAGGGATAGTCATAGATCAAGAGACGACAAGAGTATGGGTTGGTCCTGGTTGGCCTTGGCAATAGAAAATATAAATTCCTTTTTCCGGGAGTATTATTGGGAATGCTTTCTGCGGAGGGACTAGTTGATTAATTTTTACTGGAGATTGGGGATCGGTACGTAGTTGGCAGGTAGCTTCAGTATGGTTGTACCAGATAGTTGTTTCACCACTACTAATCTTGTTTCTCGCTGGATCATATGATTGGCCATTGAAGATCACGATGTTGGTTGGTGCAAATGTGTCGTCTAGCTTGATCGCTATGCTTTGAGGATCGTAATAGTACAAGTTAGCTAATCGTGCGATCAGCTCACTACGGACAATGCCCTCCAGTATTTGAGTTGCTGGCAAGGGAATAATTTCCAAGTTGATTCTTTTCGTGATGTCTTGAGTCTCTAAAGGAAAGCGATACCCTTTTGGTACCGTGACTAAGCCTAAAAGCTCAGTGGGAATCTGAGGGTCATTGGTGATCAGGTCATGGATATTATCATCATCAATTGTACTGGGTGTAATAATCTGAGGATCTGATGGAGAGTTTGCTGATAAGGTGACAGCTATCAAACCGTCATTTTCACTAGGAATAAGTGTGGCAGTATAAACCACGAAACCGGCCTTTTCGATTTTTAATGAATACCTTTCTTGGGTTAGTTGGGCCAATGTAACTGGAGTCTTGCCCACCTGAACATTGTCTAAGAATACGCTAGCGTCAGAGGGAAAGCTGGTCACTGTAATGTTCTTGGCGGTTTCTGGTACTAGGTCACTGCTGGAGCTAGTTGCTGTTGGCTGGGGAATGGGTACAGGACTAGGAACTGGTGCGTATTGATTCAGCAAAATAGCACTGCCTATCACTATGAAGATGAAGAATATAATGAAAAGCTTTTTACCCATGCTTATGAGAAAAATTGAATAATAGAAATTGCTTGGGGTCTTTCTTGGCACCAAAACTGCAGGGTAGCATTGAGATCTTTGCTAGGAGTAAAGATCAAATCTTGATTAGAAGCTAATGTCCCAATTGTAATCGTAGTATTTTTGTCAGTTAATGCCTTTAAAGTACATTTGTTGACAGTCGTATTTACGAAGCGGGTTTTAATCCCTATGAAGGCATCTAGTGGATTAGGATAGAAATAACGATCACTAATGATAATGATATTCTCTCCAGCCGTGCCTTGTTGTACTGGGTCATTGGGATCGGTCGCATAGATACCTGTGTAGCGGTTGATGATATCTTCATATTGCCTAATTTCAGCTTCAGTAGGTTGGTTGCTACTTGGTGCAATCGGGGAGGGTGAGGCCGGAATAGAATTGCTCGGTGCTGGATCTGAACTAGTCTGTGGGGCTGCTGTATAAGTATATTCTTGGGTTGGTAAGGTGTGATTGTTGAGGGAGTACTGTTCAGGGAAAGGTACAGCAATAGCTGAAGGTAAAGTAGATACCGGTGAGGTGGATGGAGTCGGTCTTGCAGTTGTGGTGGGGATAGTGCTCAATGCTACTAACTGTAAACGTAAATTACTGTCTGTTGGGGTGAAATTGACTATCAAAGGTGCAAATCCAGTTTTGGTGGCAGTTACTTTATATGTAGTTTGAGTTTGGAAACCGTAGCGTAATGGAGCATTACCAATTACCTGATTATTGACACTAATTTCAGCTCCTTGAGGAACAGAAATTATACTGACATTGATGGGAGTACTAGCTGCCGTAGGAGTAGGTGTTGGTGAAACTGAGGGGAGGAATGATGGGGTAAAAACTGAGTTTGTAGGAGCTGGTTGAGGGACAACAGGTTCATTAGTAGGCCATAATAGAACGATTCCTAATCCAAGTAAGAAAATAATCGCGATGATAATGAGGAATTTTCGAGACATAATGGGGGGAGGGGATAGTTTATAATCCGACTGCTATAGCGGTATCAATGGAAGATCTGATGGTGTTATAATTTTCCCAGGTTAAAATATTATTGGCACCACCACCATAACCGACATCGTGAATAAGGAGATTGGTGAATTGGTGAGTAGTGGCATTGTATCCTTGGATGCCTACAATAGTGGTGAAGTGGGCACGTGGGACAAAGCGATTAGCTCTGCCCATCGTAGATATACCTCCAATAACAATAGGGTTACCTTGGCCCAATGCCGCGTAAATAGAATCGGGGTCAGGTGTAATATCCCGGACATGAGCAATATTGAATTCTTGCTTCATGATACGTGACAGCTTATTGGGGTTGCCACCAGATCCTAAGACATAAGCGCATAGGTTGTCATTCCAAGCTCGGGGAGCCGATGCAGCTGAATAGCCACCGATTCTAGCAGCTCGATCAGCTGGCAGATCCCTAATGCCACAGCGATAGTAATTATTGATAAAATCACGGAATGGCATATTGATCCCTTTTACGTAATTGACAGCAATGAGTGTAGCCGCTGCACCACAGCTTACCCCAGACCATTTATGATTGACCCGGCCATCATCAGTGTGGTCGGCTAAATTTGGACTAGTAGAACAATTGCCAGCATATTCACATTCGCTTGGAGCGCTGCCCATCACAATAAATCTTGCTGGGAGTCGAACGTCGCAAATATTGTTTGTATCACAGGTTGCTTGAGGTGCTGCAGGAGGATTGCCACCCGGGATTAAGGGGACTGAGCCTACACTCAGGGCTCCACCGGCTGGGAAATAATTAACGCCATTGATAGCGCGAGGTACACAGGTTTGCGACGTGCCAAAAGTAAAGAAACAAGGATTGATTAAATACAAAATGAAACCACTACTAGCAAGTAGTGCTAAGCCGCCCAAGGTATTAATGATCCTTTCGGTTGATTTTTTGATTTGCTCGCCACTGCCGCCAATAATGATTTGAATACCTGAAACAATCAGCATCAGCAATGCCAATGTTCCAGCTAAACCACCAATGTAGACGAAGAGAATTCGGGCATAGTTCAAAATATAGCCTTGGCCGCTACCATCAATGCTGGTAGATCCATTGATACTAGCTTCTAATCCTACTTGGCCCACGGCTAGTGGAACGGTTACTTGTTGGGCAGATCCAGCTTGGGGGGTATTATTGAAATTGGGCTGACCTAGAGGATTGGGGCCAGTTCCAGCAATAGTTTCTGGTGGTGGTTGGTCATTGTAAACTAAGTTGAGAAATGTTTTCATACCCGATCCTACTGCGCCAACGTGATCAATAGTATTGGCAAACAAGCTATACCAAGGATGTCCAGGATCTTTAGTACAGCCACGCTGAGGGTTTTGCCAGTATTGTTTAAAATGAGCTACTTCGTCAGCAGGATGTCCATCAGTAGCTCCTGGACGCCCTGGGTTGTGGGTGCTTCCTACTCTTGGTGTTGGAACAAATATTCTGCTATCGCATTGGGCTAAATTCTGAAAGCTTGCAGGTACATCATTGTGATAGCCATTACGTTCTTGGCCATTTACAAATGTGCCACTGTCATAGGCCATGTCAGCAGCATAGAGTAAAATTGTGCTGCTACCGAAGGTGCTGACTATAGTAGAATAAACTGATGAGCATCCATCCAGGACGGCCACACCGATAGGATTGAGCGATCTCAATTGCGTCAGGTCATTGCCACATACCGCACCAGAGTGTCCCGAGATAAGGACGTCATTGCTGAGTTGAATATTCTGTCCTGCTAGTCCAGGATCGCTGCTCAAGGCTTCTTGTACTTTTTGTTTGAGTAATGGCCCATTGAGCCCACTCCAGGAAACCCTGTCAACACTATTTGCTGGCACCACAAAAATCATGCCAGGTACCTTGGTATTGCTCATTGCTGCTTCGATGGCACTTTGAAAGCGACCAGTTCCTCTTTCAGTGCCATTGCCAGGTTCACCCTGTGGTAAATAGTAATTACTTACATCTCCAGGTCGGCCATTATTGCCATGAAGCAAAACATACATTGGAAATGTACCCTGACATTGTGCTTCTTTGGGCACATAAATAATACTTTTGCCAGGTATATAGCCAGCATTGGGCGCTGGTACATAATCAAAACGGAGAAATTTGGTTGTGCTACTAGTACTACAACGAGTCCCAGAAGCTTCGGCGACTGCTGGTTGTAATGATGTCGGTGCCACTATCCAGAGGCTACCAATCAAAGTAGTAATGAGGGAACTCAAGTGGAGAAAACGCTTCATAGAGAGACTTTTCATAATCGTTGCACTATAGCCGAAAAGATCAAAAGTACAATAGCGAATCTTTTTTCTTTGTGCTATCCTAATTTCTCCAGGATTAGTATTGACTAATTGCTGAAAATGTATTATAAATTAATGAAGCATAATAATTCATATGAACAAAGCTCCTGCTGGCGGTTTAGATTCTCAATTGGTTGTTAGAAAACAGCCAGAAGCGCCTCAATTGAATATTGTCCCAACTCGTGAGGGGGTTCGCGATGCACTAAAAGACGAGTCATTACTCGCAGGTCATCCTGATGCCACTTCAGCAGCTCAGATATTCAGAGCGCCAAGAGTTGTTTCATCTGGCACTTTGGCTCAAGTAAGAAGACTTGCTGGTAATTTTGCTAGACCACTCGCATTAGCAGCAACTTTAGCGGCCTGTGGGAGTAATGAGGGAGTTGTTCAGGTTCCAGCGCAGGTTTCGAGCGACGGTGGCTTAGTAACTGCCCCAGTAAGCGGACCAGTAATTACGGCTGATCACTCAGATCCAACTCCAGATGACGGTCTAGGCTGGAAAGGGTGGGTCGTCTTAGTTTTGTGTAGCGGAGCAACTGCTCTTGCACTTGCTGGTACGGGGGCATTCTATGGATATCGGCTGCTTTATACCACTAAAGATCTTGGTGCCAAAGAAGTGGGAGTATTTGTTCGCACTGGGGTATTGGGTACTGCTGCTCATTATTTTAATATTGGCCAGGATATCGAAATCAGAACCGGCTTTCCCTATACTTATATGCACTTTGCCCGTAAATATGAGGGAGGATTCCAAAACACTATTCTGAATTATCCTGCCCCTAAAGAAGGTGCTGCTGAAAATAGTGATAATGATTTTAAGCGAGTACTGGAATCTAAAAATAATGTAAGGCATGTTTTTACTTGGTCAGTGCAGGCAAGTATTGCAAAAGGCCAAGAAGAAAAATTTTATACTAATTTCTATAAAAAGTTTGGTGATAAAGAACAAACAGGAAAGGTCTATGACGCTACCCAAAAGGCTTTAAGTGATGTTGTTGCTCGGTTAACATTTGATGATTTACCAGACGCGCTTAAAAAACGACCGGAAATTAGTGCTCAGGTACAAGCTCATAAGCAATTAGCAGACTTTGCTAGAGATTTTGGTCTAGAGTTAACATTTATCTTGGGTGATATTGAAGCTCCAACTAGTATTAGTAATCTTGCTGAAGAAGCCGCTGGTCAGGTTTTGAAATTGGAAACTGCTACTAGAAATGTAGAGATTCAAAGAAAGCATGGTGAAGCGGAATCTGCCAGGGCAGACGGTGTTGCAGCGGGGGTTGCTAAAATAGCTGCTGCTCGTACTAAGGCTTTAGCTGATAGACAAGCAGCTCTAGGTATTAAGGGGGATCTCCCACTTGTGGGGATGATGGCCCTTGAAGCTCTACCAGATGCAGCTAGAAGCTTTGGTGAAGCATTTGGTGCAAAAAGCACACCTAGTACAACTCATGAATTAGATCCAACAAAGAAAAAATAATACTTTAAAATTTATGGCTAGTCGTTGGGACGTCTCGTCTTCAAATCCATCTCCATCTGGTCCAGCAAATACGCCAGCAAGCCCATCTTTGCCAAGTATCAATATTACCAGAAAGCATGTTCTTGGCGTATTAGGTGCTGGTGCTTTAGTCGCTGCTGGCGTACTGGGCTATCCATATCGTGATGATATCGCTAGATCCGGACGAAGAGCTCTTCATGGAATCGGTGCTTTTGCATCAAGTGTTGTCGATGGTGCTTCTAGTCCTGATATTTTGCCTGATTCACCAGCTGATCGCTTGTCGCAGGCTGTTGCTTTGGTTAACGAAGACATGACAAACTCAAATAATTTCGAAGTGCAACTAGCTACTTATAGAATTGCTCATCCTACTACCTATCGCAGCGATGCTGAATATCAACGGCTTTTAACTGAAAGACGTACCCGTGCTACTCATATATTAGAACAGGCTAGTCGAGTTTTAGGTAAAGATAGCCAATCTTGGGGCGGATTCATTGAACGTGCTTGGGATAATCCCGAGGTGTCGGCCTTGCTAAGTACAGGCTTGATCTATGGTATTGCTATTGCTTTGCATCGCTCTAGTCGGGAGATTGGAGATGCCAATGATCAGGATGCTTCGAATGTAGCATATCAACTATTTAGTAGAGCGGGATGGCAGAATGAGCCTAATTTGGCAAATGTGACTGATGCTGCAGGATTGCATTATGGTATGATAACTAATCTAGAACGCGAAGGTATTAGTAGTTTTCGTGTTGGTCGTCGATATGCACCCAATGGATCCGCTGAGTTGGTGGCTGATAGAGTATTCTTTACAGCTATGGTAGTTCGCTTGAATAATATCCAGAGAGTAATTGCAGAGAAGCGTACCTCAAATCAATTATCATTGACCAATGTGCGTGCTGCTTTGGAAGCAATTCCTGAGACATCAGTGGTGTTGGCAAATGTGCCAGTAGAAGTGACTTTAGCCGCAGTTTGGGGACGATTAAGTTTGCCTGGAGCTACAGTAGATAGCGAAGTTCGTCGTTTAGCCGTATTGGGTGGTCGTCCAATTACTACTGTCCTTCGTGAACGTGATGAAGTAGGCGGTGGTTTGGTCAAGGCTCACGAGCTAGTGCCAAGCGAAGTACCAGATCCAAGCCGTTTTGTGGTAGTCAGATAGATTTGCAGTCTGATATACATTCGGCCAACGAATGAAAAGGTAATGGGTAACAATGAATAAGCATACCCAGAGCTTTTTCCTATGCATTTTAATTTGTTAGCTAACAGTATTCGTTAGTCAGAATAAAATAGGATACTCTACCAGCGACAAGCTCAAGGTCAACATAATACTCCTGAGCGACAATTCGCACTTCGCAATTCGCCATTCGCAATTATAATTCTGCCTTCTGCATCCTGAATTCTGCATTTTTTAGCCTTCGTCTGCGGACAAACTTTCGTACTTCATGAGCAATCAACATGACTACCCCACCTAGGAGGGCGTAGATCCAGTCATTGATAGTCAAATTGGCTGTGCGTACATAAGTTTGAATAAACGGTGTGTAAATCACGACACACATCATTACCAATGACAATCCAATGGAACCCAATAGCATTGGATTACTCCAGAAATAGCGATTCCAGATGCTTTGATGCTCATGACGACGAGAAAGAATATTCACAAATTGGCCCATCATGATGGTGACATAGGTCAAGGTGAGAGCTCGGCGGTACAGGGGATTTTCCTCAGTCCAAATACTAGGAGCATTGTGATAACCATTTCTTTCGAGGAACCAAATAAAGTTGATTACGGCTACACCTCCCATAAACAAGCCAATGTAGGCAATGTCCAGGAGATTCTTGATAGTGAGGAAGTGATCATTGAGCTTGCGCGGTGCTGACTTCATCATATCATCTGGTGCTGGATCAAATGTGAGTGCCATTAGAGGTACCATTTCACCGACCAAGTCCACCAGCAAAATTTGCACGGCCAGAATTGGAGCAGGGAAGCCGAAGACATAAATGACCGAGCCAGCCAATACGGTTACTAATTCGCCACTATTACTACTGAGCGTTGAAAAAAGAGTTTTGCGTAAGTTAGCAAATATCGTGCGACCTTCTTTGATGGCAGTGACTAAAGTGATGTAGCTATCATCTGTGAGCACGATTTCTGCAGCTTCTTTGGCTACCTCAGTGCCGATTCTACCCATGGCTACTCCAATATCAGCATTCTTCAACGCTGGGGCATCATTTACGCCATCGCCGGTGACAGCCACTACATTTCCTTGAGATCGTAGTAATTTTACTATTCTTAATTTGTCTTCAGGACTGGTGCGGGCAAATACTACGGCTGGGGCTTTGATCTGTTCAGCTAATTTTTCATCAGTCCAAGTACGGAGCTGATCACCTTCCACCACAGCCAATTCACCAGCTTGGTCTAGACCAATATTTCGAGCAATTGCTTGCGCGGTTTGAGCTTGATCACCGGTAATCATGAATGTGCGTACTTGTGCATTGTGAGCAGTCATGATGGCGTCTTTTACACCTGTACGTGGGGGATCTCGCATGATTATTAATCCGATGAACTGCATATTCTGCTCTACCGAATGCATGCTGATATCAGCTGTATTTACCACTTCTTTATAAGCCATGGCTAATACTCTCAGGCTTTGATTCGCGAATTGGTCTGATGCTGTTTGAATAGTTTTCTTTTCGTTTTCACTGAGATTACAAATAGCGAGGACGCTTACAGGTGAACCTTTGAGAAATGCTATTTGTTTTCCTGACCATGTTGATTGAGCGGGGGCTACTCTTACTGAGCTCATCATTTTGCGAATTGAATCAAAGGGAAATTGAGCTGTTTCCTCCCAATCCTTTCTCAGTTGATCAATGCTGTAGCCAGCTTTTTTCCCTAGGGTAATTAATGCTGCTTCAGTAGGATCTCCTAAAGCGTACCAATGCTTGTGCTTAGCATCAGGTTCCGCGACATCACCTGTAGAGGCTAAAATGCCGGCTAGAAATAAAGTTTCAGGCAACTGTTCTTTTTCATCAATTTCTCCTTCTGGTGCATAACCAATACCACTGACTGCATAGGTTTTATCTTGATACCAGATATGTTGCACGGTCATTTCATTGGTGGTGATCGTGCCAGTTTTGTCAGAACAGATAATGCTGGTCGAGCCTAAGGTTTCTACAGAATAAAGTTGTTTCACTACTGCTTTATTCTTAGCTAGGCGGCCGGCACCTAAAGATAAAATTACTGATAACTGTGCTGGTAGTCCTTGAGGTACCATTGCAGCAGCAATACCTAAACCTGCCAATAAGCTAGCTTGTAATGGAGTAGCTTGTAAAAAATTAATCAAGAAAATAATCACTGCCAGGCTGAGAGCTACTATAGTAAGACGACTCGCGATACTACTGATTTCTTTTTCGAGCGGGGTGACATTTGTTTCTACAGTTTGGGTAAAGCGGGCAATTTTACCGATTTCAGTATTCATCCCAGTTGCATACACGATACCAAGAGCATTGCCGCGTGCGATAGTGGTTCCGAGATATACTTGATTGTCCTGTCGACTGAGTGGGACTTGATCAGTCAAGGCATGAATGAATTTGGTTTTGGGATTAGATTCACCTGTGAGTGCAAAATCATTGCTGGCAGTATTGTTCATGCTGATCAATCTGATGTCAGCTGGTACAGCATCACCTTCTTCTAATACTACAATGTCACCAGGTACTAGGGTAGTAGCATCAATTTCTTTTCTTTCCCCATTGCGTAGTA
>JACCDN010892267.1_pt1 | contig 10810 bp, 7 predicted proteins | sample 7441691 | NCBI WGS metagenome assembly JACCDN01 (sample SAMN15323439, study PRJNA562643) | freshwater metagenome | isolation source: river surface water | place: USA:Blue River Watershed | collected 2017-08-16
GTAGCTGCCAAGGATGGTGCGCGCGAGTCGCATCGCGTCGGCCTGCTCGCTGCGGTTGAGCTTGTCGGCCTTGCTCAACAGGCAATGGATGGGCTTGCCGGTGGGGGCGAACCATTCGAGCATTTCGACGTCCAGTTCCGTGAACGGGCGGCGCGCATCCATGATCAGCACCAGTGCCGCCAACTGTTCGCGTGCCTGCACATAGCGCCCCAGCAGGTCTTGCCAATGGTGTTTGGCGCTGCCGGACACTTCGGCATAGCCGTAGCCTGGCAAATCGACCAGGAAGGCGCGAATCTCTTCGGTACGGGTCGCATCCTTGCGGTGCATGGCCACGTGCGCGCCACCGATCGAAAAGAAATTGATGTGCTGGGTGCGGCCCGGCGTCTTCGACGCGAAGGCCAGCTTCTTCTGGTTGCACAGCAGGTTGATGGCCGTCGATTTGCCGGCATTCGAGCGGCCCGCGAAGGCTATCTCCGGCAATTTATATTTTGGCAAATCCTGCAGCCGGTTGACGGTCGTGAAGAAGCGGGCTTGCCAGAGAACGGACATGGGCGGTGCTGACAGAAGTGAAGAAGCGGTGAACAGGCAGGAAATCTGCGGAATTCCGGGCAGGTATCAGTCAAGCCGGAGGGGGCATTGTAGTACAATGCCGGGCTGTATTTCCGCACAAACCAACCACAAGATCCGGGTGCCTGAATGAATCGTGCTCTCTCGCTGTTCGTCAAATGCGTTTCCATCGCGCTGCTTGCGTCTGCCACCATGGCTTCGGCCAACGAAGGCAAGCCTGCTGCTGCGGCCGATGCCAACAAGGGCGGCAGCTTGTACACGAACGGTGACGCCTCGCGTGGCGTGACCGCCTGCGTCGCCTGCCACGGCAATGCCGGCAATGCGACCATCACCCAGAACCCGAAACTGGCCGGCCAGCACGCTGCTTACCTGCAGAAGCAGCTGCACGACTTCACGACCCCGGCCCGCAACAATGCCGTGATGACCGCGATCGCCAAGGCGCTGACCGAAGATGACGTGCGCAACCTCGCTGCTTACCTCGCGTCGCAAAAGCCGGCCCCGGGCGCTGCGAAAAACAAGAACACGGTCGAGCTCGGCAAGAAGATCTATCGCGGCGGCATCGCCGAGAAGAACGTGCCGGCTTGCGCAGGCTGCCACAGCCCGAACGGCGCTGGCATCCCGGCCCAGTTCGCCCGTGTCGCTGGCCAGCATCAGGATTACACCACCGCGCAGCTGAACAACTTCCGCGCTGGCAGCCGTACCAACTCGGCGCAAATGACGACCGTGGCCAAGCGCCTGTCGGATGCCGAGATTGCGGCTGTTGCCGACTACATGGCCGGTTTGAAGTAAAACAATGCATTCCGGCACCGCATCGCCAGGCTGGCGATAGCGCAGCGGGAAGCAACAATGTTCGACGGAAGGGGGAGGCCAGGCGCCGCCCCCTTTTTGTTTGTCGCGGACGAATGAGCAAACAGACAAAATACTGACGATGAATACTGGCACGGATATGCAAGCTCAAGCCAAGGTGGTGGCAAGTACCGGTACGGACCCGGACGGCGCGGCGACCACCGGCACGCAGGGCATCGCGCTGCCGACGCAAAGCCGCTGGCTGGCCGACCTGGTCGAGCTGATTTCATCGATGCGCTTTGCGATCAGCTTGCTGACCGTGATCTCGATCGCGTCCGTGATCGGCACCGTGGTCACGCAGGGCGACCCGATGCCGAACTACGTGAACCAGTTCGGCCCGTTCTGGTTCGAGGTCTTTGCGCGCTTCTCGATCTACTCGGTCTATTCGGCCTGGTGGTTCTTGCTGATCATGAGCTTCCTGGTCGCGTCGACCTCGCTGTGCATCGTGCGCAATGCGCCGAAGATGCTGAAGGACATGAAGAGCTGGCGCGAGAATGTGCGCGAGCAATCGCTGCGCAACTTCCATCACCACGCCGAATGGACGGATGGCGCCGACAGCGTGCAAGCCGCGCAACTGGCCGCCGCGCGCGTGAAGGCCGCCGGCTATCAAGTGAAGCTATTGAAGAAGGATGATGCCGTGCTGCTGACGGCCAAGCAGGGCGCAGCCAATAAGCTCGGCTATATCTTTGCGCATGCGGCCATCGTCATCATCTGCATCGGCGGCCTGCTCGATTCCAATCTGCCGATTCGTGCCCAGCAATGGCTGTTCGGCAAAGAGCCCTTCGTCGGCAATGGCCTGATCGCCGATATCCCGGCCAAGCACAGGCTCGGTCTGGGTAATCCTACCTTCCGCGGCAATGCTTTCATTCCCGAAGGCGGTGTCGGCAATACTGCCGTGATTGCGGCCGGCGAGGGGGTGCTGATACAAGAGCTGCCGTTCTCGATCAAGCTGGAAAAATTCATCGTCGAGTTTTACTCGACGGGCATGCCCAAGTTGTTCGCATCGAACGTGCTCGTCACCGACCACCAGACCGGCAAGAGCTTCCCGGCCACCATCAAGGTCAACGAACCCTTGTTGTACAAGGGGCTCGCGGTCTACCAGTCGAGCTTCGAGGATGGCGGCAGCCACCTGAAGCTGACGGGCTATCCGATGCAGGGCGCGGCCAATGGCAGCTTCCCGGTCGAAGGCACAGTGGGCGAAGCCACGCCGCTGAAGGGCAGTGGCGGCAGCCAGTACTCGATCGAATGGACTGGCTTCCGTCCGTTCAACGTAGAAAATACCGCCGCCAATGCCAACAATGGTCAGGACGTGCGCGCGGTCGATCCGAACAAGAGCTTCAATGAAACATTCGGCGCATCGCTCGACAAGCAGCTCGGATCGGCGGCCAATACGAAGAAAGCCAAGGACCTGAAGAACGTCGGCCCCAGCGTGCAGTACAAGCTGCGTGACCGCAACGGCCAGGCACGCGAATTCAACAACTACATGCAGCCGGTAAAGGTCGATGGCGCCGACGTCTTCCTGGCCGGCGTGCGCGACACGCCGGCCGAGGGCTTCCGCTATCTGCGCATTCCGGCCGATGCCAATGGCAAGATCGATGAGTGGATGCGCTTGCGTGCCGCCGTTGCCGATCCGGTTTTGCGCGAGAAGGCAGCGCGCCGCTATGCGGAGAAAGTCCCCCTCGGCAGTGCAGGTAATTCGGGCAATGTGCAACTGCGCGAACAACTGCAGTCCTCGGCGTTGCGTGGCCTGACAGTTTTCGCCGGCGATGAAAAAGGCTCGGGTTATATCGCGGTGGCGCGCTTCATCGGCAAGCTGCCCGAAGCACAGCAAGAAAAAGCGGCCGATGTCTTCATGAAGATCCTCAATGGCAGCCTGTGGGAATTGTGGCAGGCTGCACGCGAGAAAGACAGCTTGCCGGCGATGAAGCCCGACGAGCAGAACGGACGCTTCCTGCGCATGGCCACTGATGCGATCGCTGACAGTTTCTTCTATGGCGCGCCGGTCATCCTGCAATTGCGCGGTTTTGATGAGGTCAAGGCTTCGGTATTCCAGGTCACCCGTTCACCGGGCAAGAAGGTGGTTTATTTCGGCTGCCTGTTGCTGGTACTGGGCGTGTTCGCGATGCTGTATGTGCGCGAGCGCCGCTTGTGGGTCTGGTTCCGCCCGCTCGGGGACAGCGGTTCGCATGCGCTGATGGCCATGAGTACCCAGCGCCGCAATCTGGACTTCGACCGCGAATATGAGCGGATGAAAGCATCGCTGTCAGCGCCAGCGAAAAGCTGAGGCCAGCGGGACAAACGACGGATGGCGCTGCGCCAACGCGCTGGCTGCCGCTGAACTATACTTTCATCGCATCCGCAGCAACGGGTGCGTGGAGAAACATGATGGAAATCACGCAAGAAATCACCATTGAACAAACCTCGGGCTGGTTCCGCAATCGCAGCCTGTTCGACTGGCTATTCGCCGCGCTGCTGCTGGCGGGGGCCTTGTTTTCGCTGAACCGCTACGGCGAGTTCATGGACGTTTATGAGCAGGGCATCCTGCTGGCGGCGGTGCCGACCTTCGCCGGCCTCGGCTGGTACTGGCGCCCGATCCGCACGCTGATCTTGTTGATTGGCGCGCTGTCACTGGCAGGCATTTACTTCTATGCCGGCAACCTCGAGATGGCGCAGACGCGCTTCTTCCTGAAATACATGTTGTCGAGCCAGTCGGCCATCCTGTGGATGAGCACGATGTTCTTCCTCGCGACGCTGTTCCACTGGGGGGGCTTGCTGCTGCGTTCTGATTTTGGCGGCGCGGTCGGCAGCAAGCTGTGCTGGGCGGCGATCGTGCTCGGTTTCACCGGCATGATGGTTCGCTGGTATGAGTCCTATTTGCTGGGCGCCGACATCGGCCACATCCCGGTGTCGAATCTGTACGAAGTCTTCGTGCTGTTCTGTCTGATTACTGCGCTGTTCCTGATGTTCTACGAGGACAAGTACGAAACGCGCGCGGTCAGCCCCTTCATCCTGCTGGTGATCTCGGCCGCCGTCGGCTTCCTGCTGTGGTACATGACCAGCCGCGAAGCGCACGAAATCCAGCCGCTGGTGCCGGCGCTGCAGAGCTGGTGGATGAAGATCCACGTGCCCGCCAATTTCATCGGCTATGGCACGTTCTCGCTGTCGGCGATGGTCGGCGTCGCCTACCTGATGAAGGCCAAGGGCAAGCTGGCAGACCGCCTGCCACCGCTGGAGGTGCTGGACGACATCATGTACAAGGCGATCGCCGTCGGTTTTGCGTTCTTCACGATCGCGACCATCCTCGGCGCCCTGTGGGCCGCCGAAGCCTGGGGTGGCTACTGGTCATGGGACCCGAAGGAAACCTGGGCACTGATCGTCTGGCTCAATTACGCAGCCTGGCTGCATATGCGCCTGATGAAGGGCTTGCGCGGCATGGTCGCCGCATGGTGGGCGGTCGGCGGTCTGCTGGTGACGACGTTTGCCTTCCTCGGCGTCAATATGTTCCTGTCGGGGCTGCATTCGTACGGCACGCTGTGAATATGCCGCTGGCATCTGCAAAAGGCCGCACGCGTGCGGCCTTTTTTTGTCAGAATGCTTTAACACTACGTCCACAGGCAGAGTCGGCAGCACGGTTGCCGGCTCTGCCTGATACGCCACGGAGGCTGCGATGCTGATCAAATGCCCTCAACCCAGCGAACCCCTGCCGTCCGAAATCACGCCGCGCGAATTCGTCACATCGCGCCGCCTGTTCCTGCAGCAGCTGACAGCCGGTGGCCTGGTTGCCAGCGGTGCCGGTGCAAGCGGCCTGCTGATGCCTGGTCTGGCGCTGGCGGATGAAGCAGCGCGCGCGCGGCTGACTGCCAAACCGAATAACGCCTATATCGCGCCAGACAAGCCGACGGCCTACAAGGACGCGACCACCTACAACAACTACTACGAGTTCGGACTCGACAAGGCTGACCCGGCGCAGAACGCGGGGACGCTGAAGACGCGGCCGTGGACGATCCGGGTCGATGGCGAGGTCAGGAAGCCGGTCACGCTTGACATCGACAGCCTGTTGAAGCTGGCGCCGCTGGAAGAGCGGCTGTATCGCCTGCGTTGCGTCGAGGGCTGGTCGATGGCGATTCCGTGGATAGGCTATTCACTGGCCGATCTGATCCGCAAGGTCGAGCCGACTGGCAATGCGAAGTTCGTTGAATTCACCACGTTGTCCGACCGCGCGCAAATGCCCGGCGTCGGCAGCCGCGTGCTCGACTGGCCCTATGTCGAGGGCTTGCGCATTGATGAAGCCAGTCATCCGCTGACCCTGCTGTGCGTCGGCATGTATGGCGAAGTGCTGCCCAAACAGAATGGCGCACCGGTACGCATCGTCGTGCCGTGGAAATACGGCTTCAAGTCCGCGAAATCCATCGTGCGCATCCGTTTTACCGAGACGCAGCCGAAGACGGCGTGGAACAAGGCCGCTCCCGATGAATACGGTTTTTACTCCAACGTGAATCCCGAAGTCGATCATCCGCGCTGGTCGCAGGCTAGCGAGCGGCGCATTGGCGAAGATGGCTTCTTCACCAAGAAGCGCAAGACGATGATGTTCAATGGCTACCCCGAAGTGGCTTCGCTGTATGCGGGGATGGACCTGAAGAAGTTCTACTGAAGTCTGGTGCGCGACGTAATCTAACGATGCCGCCGACGATGCAGCCCAGCCTTGGCCAACAGCAGTGGATCAAGCGCAGCCTGTTCGTGCTTGCGCTGTTGCCGCTGGCGCGCGTGATCTGGTTGGGCTTCCATGACCGGCTGGGCGCTAATCCCATCGAATTCATCACGCGGGGCAGCGGCGACTGGACGTTGTACTTCCTGTGCATGACGCTGACGATCACGCCGTTGCGCCGGCTGACCGGGCAAGCCTGGCTGCTGAAGCTGCGCCGCATGCTCGGCCTGTATTGCTTCTTCTACGCTTGCCTGCACTTCACCACCTTCATCTGGTTCGATCATTTTTTCGACCTGACAGAGATGTGGACGGACGTGAAGAAGCGGCCCTTCATCACGGTGGGCTTCACGGCATTCCTGCTGCTGTGGCCGCTGGCGCTGACCAGCACCAACGCGATGGTGCGACGGTTGGGCCGGCGCTGGCAGTCGCTGCACCGGCTGGTTTACCTGATCGCGATACTGGCGATCCTGCACTTCTGGTGGATGCGGGCCGGGAAGAACAATTTCGGCGAGCCGATTATCTTCGGCAGCATCATTGCGCTGCTGTTGGGGGCAAGGCTGGTGTTTCGCTGGCAGCAGGCGCGCGCTACGGCGCGCAACCTGGCGGTGGAAGCCTCAGTGAAAGAACTTGGCTGAAGGCCGGGCGGCAGCAACGAGGAAGAAGGCCCGGCGACAGGTACCGGGCCATCGTCGCTTACTTCGGGATCGATTCCAGTGCGAACAGCTCGGCCGGCGTCTCGCGGCGGCGGATCAGCGTGAGGCTGTCGCCATCGACCAGTACTTCGGCGGCGCGGCCGCGAGTGTTGTAATTCGATGCCATCGTCATGCCGTAGGCGCCGGCCGACATGATGGCCAGCAGGTCGCCCGCTTCCATCGCCAGCGTGCGTTCGCGCGCCAGCCAGTCGCCGGATTCACAGACCGGGCCGACCACGTCATACACCTTCGCCCCCGATGCGCGCTGCTGTACCGGCTGCACGCCGTGCCAGGCTTCATACATCGCTGGACGCATCAGGTCATTCATTGCGGCATCGACGACGGCAAAATTCTTGGTCGCGCCATGCTTCAGGTATTGCACCTCGGTGATCAGCACGCCGGCGTTGCCGACGATGGAGCGGCCCGGCTCGAACATCACGCTGATCGGCTTGCCGTCGTATTTATCCTTGCGCCAGCGGTCAATGCGCGCGAACAGGCGGCCGAGGTAGTCACCCACGGCAACCGGCTTTTCGTCATCGTACGTGATGCCGATGCCGCCGCCGATGTCGAGGTGGTGCAGGGCTATCCCTGCGGCGTGTAGCTGGTCCGCCAGTTCGATCACCTTGTCGAGCGCTTCCAGCAGCGGCGCGTCATCCAGCAATTGCGAACCGATGTGACAGTCGATGCCGGTCACTTCCAGGTTCGGCAGACCGGCAGCCACGCGGTAAGTCCCGAGCGCATCTTCAAATGCGATGCCGAACTTGTTTTCTTTGAGTCCGGTCGATATGTACGGGTGGGTCTTGGGATCGACGTCCGGATTCACGCGCAGCGACACCCGCGCATGCTTGCCGATGCTGCCTGCCACCTCATTGAGGCGATGCAGCTCGGGGATGGATTCGACGTTGAAGCACAGGATGTCGTGCGTCAGCGCCAGCTTCATTTCCTCGCGCGACTTGCCGACGCCGGAGAAGATCACTTTGCGCGGGTCGCCGCCGGCGGCGATCACGCGCAGCAATTCGCCGCCTGACACGATGTCGAAACCCGAGCCGAGCTTGGCCAGGTGGTTCAGCACCGCGAGGTTGGAATTCGATTTCACCGAATAGCAGACCAGCGCGCCGCCCTTGTTGTCACCTTCGCCGCGACCGTTGACCCTGCAGGCATGCGCGTACGCGAGATAGTTGTCGGTGAGGCTGGCACGCGAGTAAACATAGGTCGGCGTGCCAAACTGGGCAGCGATGTCGGCGAGCGACACGCCTTCGGCGTGCAGAACGCCGTCACGATATTGGAAATGCGACATGGTCAGGGCTGGCGGGATTTGTCGAGCGCAGGGGGGAGCGCATTGAAGTCATCATCCTGCGACGGATCACGCGACGGCGCGGGCCGGTCGGGCAAATAGAGCGGACCGTACTGGCCGCAGCCCGCGAGGTTGGCCAGTGCAATCACGGCTACAATGAGACCGAATTTACGCAGTGAAAACATCAGTGGAGTGTAGCATGACCGAAACCGAATTCCTGGACCAGGCCGAGGCTGTGCTCGATCGCATCGAGGTCGCCATCGAGGAAGCGGGCGAGGTTGCCGATGTCGATGTCGAGTGCAGCCGCAGCGGCAATGTGCTGGAGATCGAGTTCGTTGACACGGATTCCAAGATCATCGTCAACACGCAGGCACCGATGAAAGAGATCTGGGTGGCCGCGCGCGCCGGCGGTTTCCATTACCGGCTGGTCGATGGCCAGTGGCGCGATACGCGTGATGGCAGCGAACTGTACGCGGCGCTGTCGCGGCTGGCCAGTGCCCAAGGGGGCGCCCCCCTCACGCTGCAGGCCTGAACGGCACCGTTGTTGTCCTCCAGGGCTTCTTGCCCCGGGCAGAGGCGCCGGGGCCAGGGCCAGGCCTCAATCCTGCGCAGATCGGGCGTCCGTCAGAACAACTCGCTCTTCGGTCCTTCTTCGCGTTTTTCCACCGGCTTGCCGTCACCGGCTTTGGCTTCACCCGCCTTCGCATCGGCCGGCTTCTCTTCAGCCGCGCCATTGATGGCGTTCACGCCGCCGCCTTCCGCGTATTCGGCATAGACCAGATCGCCATTGTGCGTCGCGATGCCGACCGGTATCTCGCGTTCGATCACGGGCACGCTCTGCAAGGCCTTCTGCATGTAGCCGATCCAGATTGGCAGCGCGAGGCCGCCACCGGTCTCTTTGTTGCCCAGGTTCTTGGGCTTGTCGAAGCCTATCCAGGCCACGCCGACCAGCTTCGGGTTGTAGCCGGCGAACCAGGCGTCGATCGAGTCGTTGGTGGTACCGGTCTTGCCGGCGATGTCGGGCCGCTTCAGCGACAGTGCACGGGTCGCTGTGCCGTACTTGACCACGTCTTTCAGCATGCTGTCGATCACGTAAGCATTGCGCGCATCGATCGCGCGCAGGCTTTCATCGCCGGCCTTCTCCGGCGTCACCTGGAACAGGGTCTTGCCATTGTTATCGGTGATTTTCGAGATCAGGTAGGGGTTGACCTTGTAGCCGCCATTCGAGAACACCGCATACGCGCCGGCCATTTGCAGCGGCGTCACCGAGCCGGCACCCAGCGCCAGCGTCAGGTAGGGCGGGTTCTTTTCGGCATCGAAGCCAAAGCGCGTCACATACTCTTGCGCATACTGCGGGCCGATCTTGTCGAGGATGCGGATCGAGATCATGTTCTTCGACTTCGCCAGACCGCGGCGCATCGTCATCAGGCCTTCGTACTTGCCATCGTAGTTCTTCGGCTCCCAGGCTTGGCTGCCAGTCTGCGCGGCGTCGAAGGTGATCGGCGCGTCATTGACGATCGTGCCCGGGCTCAGGCCCTTTTCCAGTGATGCCGAGTAGATGAAGGGTTTGAACGACGAACCCGGCTGGCGCCAGGCTTGCGTCACATGGTTGAATTTGTTGCGGTTGAAATCGAAGCCACCGATCAGCGCGCGGATGCCGACGTCTTCCGAATTCACCGATACGAAAGCCGATTCCACTTCGGGCAACTGGATGATGGACCAGCCTTTGTCGTCCTGCATCACGCGGATGATCGCGCCGCGCTTGATGCGCTTGTTGGCCGCCACCTTGTCCGTCAGCGCCGATGCGGCCGTGCCCAGTCCCGTTTCCTGGATCGTGATCTCTTCGCCGGAGGCCAGCAGCGCGCGCAGGCTCTTGCCGCTGGTGGTCAGCACGACGGCTGCGATCAGGCCGTCGCTGTCCGGATGCTCGGCCAGTTCGTTCTCGATCGCCGCCTCGGACTCTGTCTTGCCCGACGGGATATCCATGTAGCCCTCGGGGCCACGATAAGCCTGGCGCTTCTCGTAATCGAGCACGCCGCGGCGCAGCGCGAGGTAGGCCGCATCCTGGTCGGCCTTGGTGATGGTCGTGAACACGTTCAGGCCGCGCGTGTAGGCATCGTCCTTGAACTGGTCGTAGACCATCTGGCGCGCCATCTCGGACACGTACTCGGCATGGACGCCGAAGTCATTGCTGTCCATCTTGATCTTCAGCTTCTCGTCGCGCGCCTGTTCGTATTGCGCGGTCGTGATGTAGCCGAGGTCATGCTTGCGCTGCAGGATGTACTGCTGGCGCGCCTTCGCACGCTTCGGGTTCACCACTGGGTTGTTGGCCGACGGCGCCTTCGGCAGGCCGGCCAGCATGGCCGCTTCGGCGACCGTAATCTCCTGCAGTTTCTTGCCGAAGTAGATCTGCGCGGCTGACGCGAAACCGTACGCGCGCTGGCCGAGGTAGATCTGGTTCATGTACAGCTCGAGGATCTGGTCCTTGGTCAGCGTCTTTTCGATCTTCCAGGCCAGCAGCACTTCATACAATTTGCGCTTGATGGTCTGTTCGCTGGACAGGAAGAAATTGCGCGCGACCTGTTGCGTGATCGTCGATGCCCCCTGACGACTGCCACCCAGCGCATTGTGGATCGCTGCGCGCAAGATGCCCCAGTAGTCGACGCCATGGTGCTCATAAAAGCGGTCGTCCTCGATCGCCAGCAC
>JACCDN010153035.1_pt1 | contig 10808 bp, 12 predicted proteins | sample 7441691 | NCBI WGS metagenome assembly JACCDN01 (sample SAMN15323439, study PRJNA562643) | freshwater metagenome | isolation source: river surface water | place: USA:Blue River Watershed | collected 2017-08-16
TGTAACTTGGAAGTCGTATGTTTTACCAAGTGTTAGTTTTTCGCGAAGTCTTTGTTCGCCACCGATTGATGAATTGTGTATCAAACCAGCAACACCTTCTTTGATCGAAACTAATGCACCGTGTTTGTTGTATTTAATAACTACACCTTGTACGATGTCACCCTTTTTCAAAGAGTTTTCAAAGTCTTTCCATGGGTTTTCACGTAGGGCTTTGATAGAAAGTGAGACTTTACCATCTTTGATTTCAATAATCTTGGCTTTAACTTTGTCACCAATTTTGAATCGTGAACGAGTATCGTCAACTAGACCCCAGTCAATTTCTGAAATGTGAACTAGACCTTCTAGGCGGTCTTCAAGCTTTAGAAATACTCCAAAGTCTACGATACCGGCAACTGTTGTTTCAACTTCGTCACCAACATTGTATTTGATTAGCATTTCGCCACGGCCTGTGTCTTCACCTGTTTTTTCAGAGAAGATTAGTTTGCCTTCTTTTGGTAGGGCTGAAATCATAGTTAGGTTTAGCTTTTGGCCAACCAATTTTTTCAATTCAGTATGAATTTTGTCTTTGTCTGAATCAGCAACGCGAGGGTAATTTTCAGCTGACAATTGTGACGCTGGTAGAAAGCCCATAATACCTTGCCATTCAATGATCAAACCACCCTTGTTAGCGTCTTTGACGGTAACCTCAATAGGGGTTTTAGCCTTGATAAGTTTATCAGCTTCGCTCCAAATTAGGGCTTGCTTGGCTTCTTTTAGAGACAGCTCAACATAACCGTCTTCGTTTTCAATATCAACAACCTTTGCTTTGATTGAATCACCAACAGCAACTTTTTTGATAATGTCACGAGCCACCATAAATTCACGACCGTAAATGATACCTGTGCTACTTGGGCCTAGGTTAACATAAACGGCGTTTTTAGTAATCGAAATAACTGGTCCTTCAACCAATGCTTCAATTAACGGCTTGTCAGTTGTTTTGTCTAATAGTGTTGTTTTTGTATCTGTCATATATAAATATAAAATCCGCATTAATGCGGAGACCCAAAGTGTTCCTGCTCATCCAAAGTCTTGTGGTGGACGAACAGGGGTTACATCTAAGGGTATATGTTTAGGGTATGCCCCAAACCTCCTAATAATATTTAACCCCTGCATATTACTATAAAAACCCCTTTTTTGCAAGCATGGGCACTATGTACTAGACCTTGTCTAAAGCAGGTCATTTTGGGTATTTTAGTAAAATAAATAATATGCTATAATGTACGCATATGATAATTTCTTATTTAGGCAAGGAGTGTTTTAAGATTTCTCAGGGTGATTTTACATTAGTAGTTAACCCCCCAAACAAAGACTCGAAATGGTCAAAAGGTATGTCGCGTTTTGGTTCAAATGTGGCTATTTCAACTACGCTAGAAGACGATTTTTCAGGGACTGATTTATTTTCATATGGCGAAACTGTGCCGTTTGAAATTCGCGGGGCAGGACGATATGAAATGAAGGGTATTGATGTAACTGGCGCTTCTTTTTATATTGAACGACCCGATGGCAAATCAACCAAGAAAATTTTAAACACAGTTTACAATATTACAATCGACGACATAGATATTGCATTTTTAGGCCCAATCAATACGACTGAAATAACCGGCGAGGCTCGTGAGGTTTTAGGTAGCCCGCATATATTGTTTGTACCAATCGGGGGATCAGATGTTATCGACCCTAAACAAGCAGCTAAAATCGCACTTATGTTAAATGCTCACATAACTATACCGATGGACTATGGTGACGACCAAAAGCCCGATGTGCTAAAAACTTTCTTGAAAGAAATGGGTGCCGAAGGTGTTAAAGCCGAAGACAAATTAACCCTAAAACGTCGAGATATTGAATCAAAAGAAGGCGAGGTTATGGTACTGTCATGTTAGTTGTTTAATTCTATAAAAAATGGACGAAAGCAAAAATATTATTGATAAAAAGATGGAAAAAAAAGTTATTGATGCCAAAAATAACATCAAGGCTGGCTTTTATACTTTAATAATTTTTGCTATAGTTGTCGCTATATGGGTTTATACGAATCCTTTTTTTAATAAGCCACAAACTGTGATTGATAGTTTACAGGTTCAGCCCGAAACTGTTGAGAGGGTAGATTCTATCGGTCAAAGTTTTAAAACAATGTGGTCGAACGTTACAGCGGGGCTTTCAAATCTAAAAAGATAAAATAATTTAAATCAAAAAAAATGCCAAAATCAAAAAAAGAAGTTAATAACGATGCTCACGAATTTGACCCATCAAAAAACAACGGTGGTGTTAATAATACTGGCATAAATGTAGCCGGCTTTAAAAGCATTCTACCTGTTTCAATTGTTGATGAAATGAAAAGCTCGTATCTGGACTATGCCATGAGCGTTATTACGTCTCGTGCTTTGCCTGATGTTCGTGACGGTTTGAAACCGGTTCACCGCCGAATACTATTTTCAATGTATGAAAATGGCTTAACTGCTAGTGCTAAGTTTAAAAAGTCAGCCTTTATTGTGGGTGATGTGTTGGGTAAATACCACCCGCACGGAGATGCTTCAGTTTATGATGCCATGGTTAACTTGGCACAACCTTTTTCAACCAGGTACCCTTTGGTATTTGGTCAAGGTAACTTTGGTTCAATCGATGGTGATTCTCAGGCGGCGATGCGTTATACCGAGGCTCGCATGTCAAAAATTGCCATGGAAATGATGCGTGACATTAACAAAGAAACTGTTAATTTTACCCCAAACTATGACGGCACTCGCAAAGAACCTACTGTTATGCCAACTGTGGTACCACAACTACTATTAAACGGTACTTTGGGTATTGCTGTGGGTATGGCAACGAATATGGCGCCACACAATTTGCGCGAAGTTGTAGACGCAACCGTGCACATGATCGACAATCCCGACGCTACAACCGAAGACTTGATGGATTATGTTCAAGGGCCTGACTTTCCAATTGGTGGTATTGCTTATAACAAGGCCGACATTTTACGTGCCTATTCAACTGGCCGAGGTGGTGTTGTAACACGAGGCGAGGCTGAAATTGTTGAAACAAAAAGTGGCCAATTTAATATTGTAATCACCTCAATACCGTACCGTGTTGTTAAGCAAAACATGGTTACAGCCATTGCCGAATTGGTGCACGAGAAAAAGCTTGATGGTATCAAAGACATGCGCGACGAATCAACCGATGAAATTCGCGTTGTTATTGAGCTTAAAAATGGCGTAGCTCCTGAGCGCGTACTAAACTATTTATATAAACATACACAACTAGAACAAACTTTTCACTTTAACATGGTGGCGCTGGTTGATGGTGTACCGCAAACATTGTCATTATCATCATTAATTAGTAATTTTATATTACACCGCGAGACGGTTGTACGATTACGTACTGAATACGATTTGCGCAAGGCCCGCGAGCGTGAACATATATTGCTAGGCTTGAAAAAAGCCCTTGATCACATCGATCGCGTTATTACTATAATTCGCGAATCTAAAGACGCAGCGTTGGCAAAGGTAAACTTGATGAAAGAATTCAAGTTTTCTGACCTGCAAACAACCGCAATTCTTGAAATGCGTTTGCAGAAATTGGCAGGTTTGGAACGCAAAGCTGTTGAGCTAGAACTAAAAGACATTCAAGACTTTATCAAAGAATGTGAATCTATTTTGGCATCACGTCCAAAGATGCTTAAAATCATCAAAGACGAACTTCATGAAATCAAAGAAAAATATGGTGATGATCGCCGTACAAAAATTGTCAAAGGCGGCTTGAAATCAGTTAGTGATGAAGACTTAATACCTAACAAAGAAAACGTTTTGGTTTACACCAAAGGTGGTTATGTTAAACGCACTGACCCATCTGAATATCGCGCGCAAAAGCGTGGCGGCGTAGGTGTTATCGATATTGAAACCAAAGACGAAGACTTTGTGACAATGTTAGTTTCAGCTAATACACATGCTGATTTACTATTTTTCACAAACTTGGGTAAAGCTTACCAAATTAAAATGTATGACATACCCGAAGGCAAAAAGGCCACAAAGGGTAAATCAATCATGAACTTTTTATCAATTACCCAAAATGAATCAATCACTTCAATTTTGCCAATCTCAAAAGAAAACAAAGACAGCGTAAAAGCCTTGGTTTTAGTTACCAAACTTGGAGATGCTAAAAAAGTTTCGGCTACAAGTTTCAAAGACGTACGTCGTAGTGGTATTATTTCAATCAAATTAGCCCCTGGCGATGAATTAGTTTCAGTATTGCCTGTAACTGACACTGACGAGGTTGTGATTGTTTCGACCGAAGGTCAATCAATCAGATTCAAAGAATCAGACATCCGCGAAATGGGCCGTAGTGCCGGTGGTGTTCGTGCCATGAAGCTAGACAAAACTGACTTTGTTGTAGGCGTTGATGTTATTAAAAAAGGCCAAGACAAAGGTGCAGGTAAATTGTTAACCATGAGCGCAAATGGTTTAGGTAAACAAACTGAACTGTCTGAATACAAAGTTCAAAAGCGTGGCGGTAGCGGTATTAAAACTGCCAAGGTCACGCAAAAAACTGGCAACATTATAATTGCCAAAGTCATAACTGAACAAGAAGAGTTGATTGCCGTATCACAAAAAGGCCAAATCATTCGCACTAGTATTGAATCAGTGCCAACCCTAGGCCGCGACACCCAAGGCGTTACTGTAATGAAACTCCGCGCAGGGGACACAATTGCTTCGTTTACTTGCCTGTAAGACTCTAGATATAAAACCCATAAAAAGCCTTATTTATAAGGCTTTTTATGATTGACAGATGGGGTGTAAAGGTGCTATAGTTACAGAGGTAAACAATGGAAAAGAAAAATATATGGATTGGCGCAATCAGCGCAATGTTCGCTGTACACCTAATTGGTTGCACAGGTTTGATGAATGTACATGTTGCGATTTTAGCAGTATTACATGGTGTTCTGGGTTTAGTTTTTGGCTTTTTGGCTAATTTTTATTACGCAGAAGAAAAGAACTTTTGGGTTCTGGTTAATAGTTTTTTATTAATTATTATAACTGTGGTCGGTTTTAATAAAGACTCGCCATTGGTTATTGATTTAGGTGGCTATTCTCACCTAGCTGGAGTTCTTGTATTATCACTGTTTTATATAGTAGGTCACTATATAGACAAAAAAAAGTTACTTAGGGCTTAAATCAGGCCCTTCAAAATTTAGACACCTTTCGAGGTGTTTTTCTTTTATATAATCCATAATGTTTGTTATACTATATGTATGATCGATGCACCGCATAAAATATTGGCACAATTGGTTATTCACGATGGTTCGTGCATAATTGATTTTGGTGCAGGTTTTGGGACTTATTCATTAATGTTGTCAGATTTGGTTGGGCAAAAGGGTAGTGTTTTTGCAGTTGACGTACAAAGACATTTGATAGATAAAATAAAATACGAAGCTAACGAAACAGGTAAAAAAAATGTATACCCAATGTATGCCGATGTTGAACAGTTAGGTGGTGTGCCACTGCAGTCAGGTGTGGCTGACTATATTTTCATTGTAAATGTTTTGAACGAAGTAAATGACAAACGTATTGTGTTTGAAGAAGCCAAAAGGCTTTTGAAATTAGGAGGTCGTTTAATTGTGGTTGACCACGAAGACACACCATTGCCTGGTGTAAAACAATTTAAAATGATTGATTGCGAATCAATGGCCAAAAATGCTGGCTTTAATAAAATTGAAAAAATTGATGCAGGTGAATTTGCATATGGTATAATATATCAGTCATAAAATTAAAACTATATGGATGAAGGAAAAGGTAAAAACAGGTTTGGCGTAATATTAGCTTTTGTAGGAGCTGGCTTTTTAATATTAGGTGTTTTGTTTTTCTCGGGTAAATTGGGTGGTAATAAATCAGTTAGTCAGACCGTACCCGAAGGTATTGTTGTAATTTGGGGTACATTGCCACAAGTTGAATTTAATAATGCATTGCAAATAGTTATGGCCAAACAAAGTAAAATTGGCATATCGTATAGTCAGGTCGCCCCAAGCGAATTGAGACCTAAATTAATCGAAGCTATCGCTGCCGATGCCGCACCTGACATGGTTGTAACCGATATATCAAACTTTTATTCAGTTAAATTTTATACCCAAGAAACCCCTTATACTATTTACCCCGAAGCTGGCTTTAGACAGGCTTTTTCAGGTGCGACCTATGATTTACTAACCCCAACAGGTGTTTCGGCTATACCAGTCGGTATTGACCCAGTCATGATGTTTTTTAATCGCGAGATCTTGGCTCAATCAGGTTATTCAACACCGCCTATGACATGGAATGATATTTACCTAATGGCACCCGACATTATAAAAATTGAAAAAGGTCAATTAATTCGCCAAGAGCTATTACCATTTGGCCAGTACAAAAATGTTAACAATGCCTGGGCGATTATTTCAACTCTGTTTATGCAGTCACGTGTGCCAATTGCTAGGGCTGATCAAACATTGAAAAAGGTTGTTAATTTGGCTAATTCAGATATTGCCGGTATTGATGGGGCAGGGCAAAAAGTGGTTGAATTTTACACTCAATTTTCTGACCCAAAAAGCCAATTTTATACCTGGAACAGGTCAATGTTAGACTCTAAAAAAGAATTCTTAGAGGGTCGTTTGGCATTTTTACCAAGCTTTGCGTCTGAAACCAAAGACATTCGCGACCGCAACCCAAACCTTAACTTTGCTGTTGCGCAAATACCTCAACTAAACACCGATGCAAAATATCAGGCAACATTTGGTAATGTTTATGTGGCAAGTATGTTAAAAAAATCAATGAACCCAACTGCCGCCAATGTTGTGTTGTTTGAGATGGCTGGGCCCGACTTTCAAAAATCATTCTCACAAAACCTTATGATGGCACCAGCATTAAACGCATTATTAATGCTGCCGCCCGAAACTACTTATTTGCCAGTTGTTTATCGCAGTGCCTTAATTGCTAAAACTTGGTACAATGATGATATGGTAAAAACCGATCAAGCATTTAGCCAAATGGTTGAATCGGTTATTTCGGGCAAACAAAATGTGCAACAAGCAATTTATCAGGCTGAAAGGATTTTAAACAATACAAACTTTTAGAAAAATTTTTATACTAATTTATAACCTAATTAAAAGATGATCAAGCAAAAAATGATAAAACTTTATAAAAATATAAATAATAAAATATTATTTTTTGTAGCATTGTCGATGATTGGCTTTGTTCAACCAGTTCGTGCAGCTGGGTTGGTGCCGTGCGAGGGAATAGATGATTGTAATTTTGATACTCTTGTTAAACTGTTAAACAATATAGCTAGTTTTATAATGTTTCGATTGCCAGTAATACTGTTGGTGATTGTTTTTGCCTGGAACGGGGTAATGCTAATTTATAAAAGTGACCGAGCTGGTGCCCTAAAAGACATTAAAAAGAATATGCTAAATGTTTTATGGGGTTATTTGTTAATAGTGGGCGCATATATACTTGTCAAAACTTTTATTACCTTGCTTGCTGGTCAAGATTTATCATTTAAGGTATTCTTTAATTAAGATGAAAAAAATATTTAACAAACAAATTTTTATAAAAACTTTAAAAACTACTTTGGGCTTGGCTTTCATGCTTGGCTTTTTTGTTGCAAATTACGCAAATGCCGAAATTGTTACGGTTGGTGTGTTAAGTAATGGCGCAACTGGTAAAATTGAAATACAAGACAATTCAAAAATCGAAACTAATTTTGCCAAAGTAAATGTTTCGATTGATTTTGATCCTGACACAAACTCTGCGACACAATTTAAACTACCAGATGGTGTCAGTACTATATATGTGAACCTAAAAAGCCCTACTGGCGCAATGCTTTCTAGTCAAAAGATTGTTTTTGTTTCAAGCAACAAACCAACCAGTGCACCTATATTTACTTATGATTTTAAGCTAGACGATTTTTTCATTGCAAATCCTGACCCGGCATCTAATGGAAATAAGGCTGCTTTAATTATTACAGATCAAAACAGCAAAGTTTACTATCAATCAGATAGTTTTCAGGTTTTTTCATATACTAAACAACAAGCAGCTGCGTATGGCTCGGGTTCTACAGGTACTGGTACAGGGTCAGGTACAAATACTGGTAATGCTGGCTCTGGTGCCCAACAATCTGGTGGTGCAGTCGGTAATGCTACTGGGGCCGGTGGTGCTGTAGGTACAGCAACAAATACCGCTAATGGTACTGCGGGTGGTAACCCAGCATCGGGTACTACTGGTACTGAAACTCCAAAAAGCGGTTTGCAAATTACATTGACAAACCCGCTAAAATCAAACACTCTAGAGGAATTTGTACAAATTGTTTTGGGTGTAATTTTAAAATTTTTAATACCGATTTTGGCCATACTGTTTATGTATACAGGTTTTAAATTGGTTACCGCCAGAGGCGATGTCAAAGCTTTGACTGCCGCAAAACAAGACTTTTTAAACCTAGTTATTGGCGCGGTATTAATATTGGGTGCGTGGACATTTGGCAGTATTATTATGAATACCTTAAAGGAGGTTGGTATCTTGAATTAAACGCTTACGAAGTATGAAAAAAATAACAAATAAAATTTTAATAAGTATTGTCAGTATATTTTTTCCACTGTCAGTTTTTGCTCAAACGGCAACTAGTGGTTCATTGTGCGGGCCGATAAAATATTCACAATCATTACAAAGTTACTTGTGCGAGGCGTACACCTTGGTTGGCCGTTACTTAATACCACTATTAACATTGGCGGCATCAGGCTGGTTTATGTGGAATGTGGTGATGTTTATTAAAAATGCGACTAATGAAAAACTTCGTGGCGAATATAAAACTGCCATGATCTGGGGCTTGCTAGCACTGTTTGTAATGGTTTCGGTATGGGGCATTATTGCAATTATGGGTGGTATTGTGGGCACCAACACTTCGGTTATTCCACAAATTCGGTACAAATAGTTGACTTTTTAATTTAAATATATGGTACAATATATGTATAAAAGGTTTTAATTTTTTATTAGTAATTTATTGTTTATGAAAAAAGTATTATTGATTTTAGTTTCAGTTCTAACTCCGGTTTTTGCATTTGCTCAAATAACTATAGGTGGTTCACCTAACTTTGGTTATGTGCAAAGTGGTGTTAGTCAACTGTTTACTATTGCAACAACGTACGTTATACCTACGTTAACATTATTAGCCTCAGCCTTCTTTATTTGGGGCGTTATTAAATATATTCGTGCCGAAACTGGTGACAAGAAAAAAGAAGCTCGTCACGCTTTGATACAAGGTATTATCGCACTTGCAGTTATTGTGTCAGCTTGGGGTATTGTTAAATTGCTACAAAACGTAGCGGGCGTTACACCTTCAACTACAACAAACACAACTTGTCCTCCTGGTTACCGACCACAAGGTGCATATTGTTTGCCTCTATAAAAATATGTTTACAATTGCCTATGCAGCCGAAACGGGTGAAATAGTTAATGCAGTTTTTACAAAAATTGTTGATCCTGTTGTTATTTTTGGTTTCGTTGTTGCCTTTTTCTACTTTATGTGGGGGATTGTGGCATTTATTCGTAGCGCCGACAACCCAGCAAAACGTGATATTGGTAAAAAACACATAGGTTGGGGTTTGGTAGGGTTATTGGTAATGTTTAGTTGCTACACTATATTGCAGCTAATCGTGAACACCCTAGATCTAAAGTCGCCCCCTAATGGGCCTGATTATCGAACAATTAATCAGCGTCAATAAATAAATTAGTAAAAACTAATATAGAAAAGCCTTAGACATTATCTTGGGGCTTTTTTATTTGCAATAAAAAAGCCCCAACTAATTCTAAAACTAGAATAGTCGGGGCCAAGGTTTTGATAACCTTTGTTATTTTTTGGGTTCTGTGTGAACAATTGGCACATCGTCGCCATAAATATGCGAGAATGTCATTGGTTGCCCAGAGGCGTACACGCAATCACTTTCTAGTAGGTCTGGAACGTGTTTTATCTCTAGGTTACCTTCTGAATCGGTTGTGTAGATTGTTTCAAGGTGCTCTCCTTTTGAAGTCATACCCTCAACGGTTATTTTGGTATTTTTGCCGATGTTTCTAACCTCCCAGTAAGTCTCTTTTTCAAGAGTTATTGTAATAGAACGATGAAAGCCTGTTGCGGTATCTACTATTTTAGGTTGCACGGGTTGGGTTAAAACAGGTTTTTCTTTGCTAACCTCTGGTTCTTTTGGTTGTATTGGGTTTTTGTAAAAATACAAAATTATACATATCAAAGGCAGGATCCAGACTGTTAAGTGGTAGAAGAATCCATTTAATACGCCGATGAAATTTAGAAACATGCATATTACAAGACTTACTACAACAAACCATAAAGCGAAAGATTTTACCCATACGTCGAAGAGTTCTTCCCAGAATGCATATAGTAATACATGGATGGAAATTAGTGATAAAATTGGCCCTGTTATAATGACCAAAAATCTTAGTAGGTCTTGGTTTGAGTTGCTACCCCCACCTATTATTTGTCCTGTTGCGCGGGATACTATCCCTATTCTATTTAAAAAGTTCATATCTGTATATTTCTATTATATTATAGCAAATAAAACATCTTTTGTCAATAAAAAAAGCCCCCAAATGTCTATGTAATATATAGATATTTAGGGGGCTTATGCTTTACTTCTTCGTTATTTCGGCTTTTAAGTCGTTAATAGCTTGAATTAGTAGTGCTGTTTGGGCGCCAGATGAGTCTCCGCTACCACCAGCATTGGTAATAACAATACTTTTCGAGCCTGAAAGTAA
>JACCDN010568477.1_pt1 | contig 10807 bp, 11 predicted proteins | sample 7441691 | NCBI WGS metagenome assembly JACCDN01 (sample SAMN15323439, study PRJNA562643) | freshwater metagenome | isolation source: river surface water | place: USA:Blue River Watershed | collected 2017-08-16
AGAGGTCTCAAAAATCCAGATTAAACTGGATTTTGATTGAGCGCCCTTAAACGGGCGAGAAAATATCTATGCGTAAATTTATCACTTGAGTTGTACAGTCCTTACGAATTCATAAAACTTAACTGGCCAGTTGGGTTAATTAATCTTTTTCGCCATCATAAAATGGTTACGGCAACTGTGTCGTAACCATTTTTTCGGGCAAAGCGAATTCCGAAACAAATCTAGTAAACAATTGACTGGAATCATTCATTGTAAATTATTAAATAATATATAAATAAACATTTGATTCACAATGAACAAATGATGAATAATGCATGCAAGATTTTTAAAGAGAGTTTTCATGTCCACCATATCAGTTCATTCTACACAACAAAGTTCTTCTCCTGCATTTTACTTTAGCCAACTAAAGCACAACTCTTCCTTTAAAGAAAAGTTAGAAGCCGTTTTAGAAAAAGAAGTCACCTCTAATATTTTCTCCACGATTTGGCGCTGCGATGCTCTTTTCTCTAAAACAAAGGGGATATTAGGCGTAGTGGTATATGAAAATCAACTCACCCCAGAATCTCGAGGTGATTTTTATATGCGAGAATTTAAAATCTTGAATGAAACAGGGGCTACAAACTTTTATGCAACAATGCTCTTGAATCGTGTCCTGCAAAAAGCACGCGATATGAGGGCTCGTGGAATACTTTTTAAAAGTCCTAAAAACGATAAAATGATTCAATTTCTTCGACAAAAAAATTTCCGAATTATGATCGGTCAAGACAAGGACACTTACTTATATTCAGAAAACTTAAAAAAGTGCTCTTATCATGACGAATGTTCTGAAATAGGTGAGAGCAAAAAAAGATCGACTCAAGAAGATCTGGGCTCTTCCGTAACTTCTTCTAAAGAGGCACGCATCGGTGCTCAATCTGCTGTATCTGCATCGCAAAGGACTATTGCCAAGAACCCAAAAATTCACTCGCTTCCTATGAAAGGAACCATTTTTCTTGAATACATCATGAAAGGACTCAAAAAATTTGAGGGACGCGTTTGCGCTAAAATCTACGAAAATATGAGCGTCGGTGACGAACTTCGTCTATATGATTATAGAGCCCGTTGGGGTATTGTTTGCGATATCACAAGCATCACTAAATACCCAACTTTTGAATCCATGCTTAACGATAAAGGGGTACTTTCTATGCTTCCACAATTAGAATCTCGTTCTAAGCACATTTCCAATCAACAATTGCTGCAAGAAGCGATCAAAATTTATCAAGGATTTCCAGGTTCTGAGCGAGTGAAACAATTAGGCGTCCTTGCGATCGGAGTAAATTTTATAAAAAAATACACATAAGGGTTTTATTATGGCCACCTGTCCTGCTATTGGAAGTGATTCGATGTTTTTTGTCATGGAACGAGAAATTTCCAGAGAAAGCAGCCTAGATCCGACGATGGATCTAGCTGCTATGACTTTAGATCCCCACACCCCCATCATCAGCTCTTCTACTGAAAAATGTGGAGGACTTTGGAGGGTAGCAAATTTATACAGCAATGTTTTTTAAGCGCATCCTACGATCACAAAGTACGCATCCACAATCTTGACAAGACCTCCCATGCCGGTTTTCGACAACGGACACAAACATTGGTAGGGCATACAAAAGCAGCCCTTTGTCTGGCCTTGCATCCCGTTTCAGGTTTTTTGAGCGGATCTTATGATAACCAATTACGGCGCTGGGATGTTAAGGGAACTCTTCTACGTACAATCGAAGATAAAAGAGGACAAGGAATTTATAGCATAGCCTTTCTTTCTAACGATATCGTAGCAACAGGAGCTTGTCATAATCAAACAGAAAGTGAATCCCCAGACCATCAAATTAAGCTGTGGAATTTTTCTACAAATCGTATCTTCCGCGTATGGAATGCCCATTTTGGAGGAATTTCCGCTTTGAATCTTGTGGCACCTGAACGTTTAGTCAGCGCTTCTGGTGACTCTAGAGTACGTGTCTGGCATACAGAAACACAAGAATTGCTTCATGATTTTCGGCATCACACAGATTACGTTTATGGCTTAGCTAGAATCACGGATTATTCTTTAGTCAGTGGCGGCAAAGACAAGACTATCCAACTTTTTGATTTAGAAACAAAAACAGTCCGTTCTTTCCAAGACAGAAGCTCTTTTGCGCATGAAAGCTCCGTGTATGATTTGCAGACAATCGACCCTAAAACTTTTGTAAGTGCCTCTAGAGATGGGAGCGCCAAGATATGGGATTCAAGAACTCCATCGGTCATCAGAAAATATGATGTCGATGATGGATTCGTCTACAGCGCAACAAGTTCGTCCGACACGAACCTGATCGCCGTAGGCACGTCTGGAAGACAAACCACAAACACAAAATCAAGTGCTGCTGGCGCAAAACATACAAGCGGAAAAATCAAAAGTTCCGGATCCTTGCATATTATTGATCGTCGAGTTTAGGAGTTTTTGAATGATAAGATTTAAATCTAGTTTTTTATTTGCGCTGACAACTTTTTTGACTGCCTCAACAGCAGTCCCATCAGCAGCTCACATCGAAAAAGGGGGATTGCACTACTATCCCCTATTCGAAGATCAGGCCAATATCCAAAAAGAGGACTTATTTCAGCTCGCCACCCAGGACCGCATCGGTTTTTGGGAGCAGTGTGCAAAGAAAATCGATTGGTTTAAAAAATGGGACACCCCTCTTATTTGGGAGGCTCCTTATGCAGAGTGGTATGTGGGAGGCAAACTCAACATCTCCTACAACTGTCTCGATCGTCATCTTAAGGAAAATAAAGATAAGACTGCTCTCATCTATTGCAATGAACTCGGCGAAGAACAGCTTGTTTCCTATCAAGAAATGTACGAAAAAACGTGCAAATTCGCCAACGGATTGAAAAAACTCGGGGTGCAGAAGGGAGATATCGTAGCGATCTATATGCCTATGGTCCCAGAAGCGATTGCCGCCATGCTCGCCTGTACCCGTATCGGCGCAGTCCACTCGGTCTTATTCGCAGGAACGGGAATCGGCTCTTTAATAGAAAAAATCGATGACGCTAAAGCCAAAGTCATTGTGACCGCCGATGTCACCTACAGAAGAGGAAAAGCGATCGAGCTTGCCAGCACTTTAGATAAAGTAGTGCAAGCATGTCAGAACGTGGAACATGTGATCGTTCTTGAAAGAGAGTCGAAACTCAATGAAACAGCAAATCCAAAGTATGTGAGCTATGAGGCGCTAACCGCTACAGAAGCGACCGACTGCCCCCCAGAAGCTCTCGATTCCGAGGATCTCTCTTTTGTCCTCTACACTTCGGGAACAACTGGGAAACCTAAAGGGATCCTCCACACCACCGGAGGCTATCTAGTGGGCGTACACAATACTTTCAACTGGGTCTTTGATCATAAACCAAAAGATGTTTTCTGGTGCACGGCTGATATTGGCTGGATCACAGGACACAGCTATGTTGTTTATGGCCCGATGTCAAATGGGGCAACACAAGTAATCTACGAAGGGACGTTCGACTTCCCCGAAAAAGATTGTGCTTGGAAGATCATTGAGAAACACAAAGTGAATGTCTTTTATACAGCTCCTACACTCATCCGAACTTTTATGAAATGGGGAGAAAAATGGGCCGACACAATCGACATCTCTTCGTTGAGACTTCTCGGATCCATCGGAGAGCCCTTAAATCCTGAGGCTTGGAATTGGTACCATACTACCGTAGGAAGAGGGCAATGCCCGATCGTCGACACCTGGTTTCAAACAGAAACAGGAGCCTTTGTCATCTCCCCAATTGCCGGAGTCACTCCTTTAAAACCAGGATCGATCGCACAAGCATTGCCTGGCTATGAAGTTGCTATCCTCAACAATGAAGGCAATGATGTGGATCACGGTTTTCTTGCGATCAAATCACCCTTCCCTTCGATGCTAAGAGGCCTTTTAAATGACCCAGATCGCTACTATAAAACGTACTGGGAAAAGTGGAGTGGAAAGTATTATTACGCAGGAGATGATGCCACAATCGATGAAGATAACTATATCTGGTGTCGAGGAAGAGCTGATGAAGTGATTAAAGTTTCTGGCCACAGAATCGGAACAGCGGAAACAGAAAACGTCATCGTAGGCTTCCCTGGTGTTTCAGAATCAGCTGTAGTCGGTATTCAACATCCTGTAAAGGGACAACAAATCATTGCTTTCGTCGTGCTGAAAGAGGGTCAGACTCCAAGCGCAGAGCTCGGGCGCCAAATTCAGCTCTATGTCAGCGATTTTATGGGTAAATATGCGCAACCTGAAAAAGTTGTTTTTATTCGTGATCTGCCCAAAACACGGAGTGGAAAAATTTTACGTCGGATTATCGCCAACCTAATTGAAGGCAAGCCGGTTGGAGATACGACCACCTTAACAAATCCTGATATCATTGAAGATCTGATTGTAAAATGTGGAAAAGTAAAAGATGAAATCATTCAGTAGAATAATCACACTCTGCTTCTGTGCTTTTTCTCCCCTAGTGGGGGGGAAAAGCCGGTTAGAAGAAAAATTAGGAGCTGTCATCCAAGCCCCTCGCTTCAGTGCCCCCCCAAAAACCTCCCTTTTAAAAGAAACAATTATAGCGATCACGACCCCTATTTTAAAAAATCGGATCGAAGAGCTTAATTACGATCGAATCTTCCCGGTACTTCAATTTCTCGATCATTTCGAAAAAACACGCGAAGAATTTCACTCCATTACTCCACTAGAGGCATTCACCTCGTTTCAATATGACTTATCAGGCAAAAAAAATCGTGGCGGAGCATGTCTTGCCCTCACTATGGACCTGCATCGAGCGATTCTACCCCTTTTCCAGCCTTACATCACCTTGGCGACGGTGCCCCCTAAATACCAACAATTCGCTTTCCCCTATTTTGTCCACAGTGCCGTACTCATCCAATATGAAAATCCTACAGATGCAGGCTTTATTCTATTCGATCCTAGCTTCGATATCGATATTCCAATCGTCCTTTCTAAAACAGGAGAATCAGTCTATTTTGAAACAAAAGCGAAAGGTACCTGGCGCTTTTACCTAGAAAATGACCACATTATCTGTGATACGACACCTGGAATACCTAACAATCTCATTGTTTACTCCACTTTGCAAATTGAAAATCCAATCGAAAGTAGCGGCAACCCTATGATCTTGGCAGATCGCAAACTTGCCCTCTTATCAAGAGCTGCAGATGGAACCCACAAGGCCCACTTAAGCCTTGAATTCAATAAACGATGCTGCAATTGGACTTATTACGGAGAGCGACGCCCCCAGATTCCATTCTATCAACTCTTACAAAAGGATCTATTTCCTGAAAACTTCTTAAGGGATCTTTCCTTTACTGAAGAAGAGTTGCAAGCTCGTTTTGCAAAAATTCTAGAACATGAAAATACTTTGAATCAACTATACTCCGAGTATCTAAATCTTTTAAAACAGTCTGAAGATGACAATTTGCTCAAGATTATCTATGCCCCTTAAAGAACTATTTTTGACCATCGACGATGGCCCTTCAATCCACACAAAAGCAAAAGTTGATTTTTTAAAAATGCACCATATTCCGGCCCTCCTCTATGCACGTGGTGAATTTATGAAAAAGTATCCAGATGAAATCCCCTACGCAATTCAACAAGGCTTTCTCATCGGAAATCACTCTTATACCCATCCTTTTTTTTCTCAGATTCCGCTTGAAAAATGTTTTGAAGAAATTCTTCGAACCGAAGAACTCATTGAAACTGCTTACACTCAAGCCGGGGAAAAGCGCTCTCAAAAAATCGTGCGGCTTCCGTTTGCCGATCGAGGGGCTGGCCCCCACGCTGTAGCGTCCAAAACAGTTACTGAAGAAGAAAAGGTTCAAGCGATCCAAAATTTTTTAAAACAACATCACTTTTCTCCGGTCTTTTTTAACAAAAAACAGCCTTCTTTCATCGACTCTTTCTGGGATTTAGACACTGAAGATTACAAGTCCAAATATATCAACGACAAAACACTCTTCGAAAACCGATTAAAAGAGCTTTTAAGTAACTACAATCATCCGTCGATGATTCTTTTAGTGCATGACTTTGACAACAATCATCACCTTTTTGAAACAACGATGAATCTGCTTTTAAAAAAGAATGTCAAATTCGCTGCCTCCTGTTAAAGTGAGGCTAGATGGGCAAACGGATATTAGGATTTGATCCTGGCACAGAAAAAAGTGGCTGGGCTCTTTTGGAAGAAAATGGATCAAAAGTGACTTTGATCGACTGTGGTGAAATCCACATTTCTCCCAAGATAGCGTTGCAAAAACGACTCTTTCATCTCTTTGTAGAAGCTGAAAAAGTGATCGCATCCACAAATCCGGATCAGATTGCCATTGAAACGCAATTCACCGGAATCAACCCAAAAGCAAGCATGGCCATTGCGATGGCACGTGGCATTCTTTTAACAGCTTCTGAAGCAAAAGGAATTGAGGTGTTCGAATATGCTCCAACCGAAGCGAAGCGGAGCATCAGTGGCAAAGGAAACGCAACAAAAGAGCAAGTGCAGAAGATGTGTCGCCTGATTTTTCAGCATGATCTAGAAACATCCTTTGACACAACCGATGCGATTGCGCTAGCCTATTGTCATTTGAACAAAAGTAGAGCGAGATTTGCATGATTGAGTGCATCGAAGGGACATTAATCGACATCACTACCCAAAAAGGGCTCCTTCTTGTCCATGGAATCGGTTACGGCATCTACATCACCCTCACCACTTTTGACCGGCTCTGCGGCAAACTCGGGACCGAGGTGCGCCTTTACACCACTCAGATCATCCGCGAAGATTCCAACCGTCTCTTCGGCTTCTTAGAAAAAACCGAACGGAACCTTTTTGAGCTCCTTCAAACAGCGATCGGACCGAAAACCGCCATGGCTCTTTTGGGCCATCTTTCTAAAGAGGCGCTTGCAGAAGCGATCGAATTCGGCCAAACTGACACCCTAATCCGGGTCCCTGGGATCGGCAAAAAATCGGCTGAACGGATCATTCTCGAGTTAAAAGGGAAGTTCCAAGATCTGCCACTTGAAAAAAGCCACCTGGAAGACGCGGTGACAGCACTGGTCCATCTTGGCTACACCGCCCAAGAGGCGCGCAAAAAAATCACCAAAGCCCAAGAGTCTGCTCCCTCCACGGACCTCCAAACTCTTCTCAAGTTCGCCCTCCAATCCCCCTAACTTCCAGTCTTTAGCTGTAAATCACGGAGACATAAAACTGCAAATCGAGCGTCTAGCTGGGCCCATTCTAGATTGTTCACCATTTCTCGAATCATTTCTCTCTTTTGAATAGATTCTTCTATTTTTTGTTGAAATTTTGTCGCTTGATCTTCAAGTTTATCCAACAGATCGTTTTTATCTTTTAAACCATTGAAAGGATCTAATATACAAGACGAATCAGTATTTAAAATCTCAGCATTTAACTTTAAACACTGTGCAATCTCTTTGGCAGGTTTAAACAACCACAGAAAAGATTCTTTTATTTTCGCAAAAACTTCCTTTACAACACCGAAGATCTTAGCGCAAATAGATGGTCGGTGCAAATTGTCTAACTGACCTGTCGCCGCTCTTTTATCTGTTTGCAAGAATTGCATTCCTATCATGATTCCCATAACCCCTCTCCGAAAATTTAAATAAATTATATTTTATTATATCATATATAAATTTATTTTTAAAGAATATATTTGACAATTGTTGCCATTAAGTAGAAATATTCGACTTCTTACAGAGGTAAAGCATTGATTATTAGTGGGGAGCTGCACGTCTCTTCAAATTCGAATGAGGTTTATTAGATCTCTTCCCAAAAGAAGTCTATTTGTGCTAAACTCACCTCCTTATGAGAAACGGCAGAACCACTATCGGAGCAATCGCTACCCCCCCCGGAGATGGAGGCGTGGGAATCATCCGCCTAAGCGGCCCAAGAGCTGTGACCATTGCGAACCAGATCGTTGTCTTGGATTTAGAAATGGGCGAATCTCATAAAGTTTACTTCACAAAAGCAATCGACCCCACAGGGCAGTTGATCGACGAAATTCTTGTCTTTAAGATGTGTTCCCCGAAGTCCTTTACGGGCGAGGATGTGGTCGAGATTCAGTGTCACGGGGGGCAGCTGATTTGCAAAAAGATTTTGTCTGCGGTCCTCGAAGCGGGGGCCGAGCCAGCTTTGCCTGGCGAGTTCACGCAGCGGGCCTTCATGAATGGGAAGATCGATTTGGCCAAAGCAGAGTCGATTCAAATGCTTATCCACGCTAAAAATGAATCTGCTTTAAAAGCCGCCAAAAATCAGCTCGATGGACACCTCTCTACAAAAATACTCAAGTTTCAAGAAGAGCTTTTTTACCTTGCAGCCATTTTGGAAGCTTGGGTCGACTACCCCGAAGAGGGGCTTGAATTCATGACGATGGAGGACTTTGCTGAACGGCTCAATTCGATTAAACAACAACTCCTTCAGTTAGAAAGAACATTCCGTTACGGCCGCACCATCAACACCTCCACCAAACTCTGCCTCGTCGGCGCTCCTAATGTGGGCAAATCATCCCTTCTCAACGCACTCATGCAAAAAGAGCGGGCCATCGTTACCCCGATCGCCGGAACAACGCGAGATCTCATCGAAGGTGAAGTGACGATCGGGGGGCACAACTTTACTCTGATCGACACAGCCGGAATCCGATTCACCGACGAGATCGTCGAACAAGAAGGGATTCGTCGCTCGCTACAAGCAAAAGAAGAGAGCGACCTCGTTCTTCTCATCTTTGACGCATCGCGTCCGCTAACCCCTTTCGAAGAGGAACTTTTAGCCAAGCATGAACCGCGTAAAACAGCGATTATTTTCAACAAAATAGACTTGGCTCACCCAGAACACCAGCCGCAAGGAATCTGCGTTTCAGCCAAAACTCTTGAAGGGATTGCCGAGTTGCAAGAATTTTTCATCTCTTGGATCGACAAGCAAAATGGACTCCTCTCCAAAGAAGAGGTGATCTTAGTTCAAGAGCGCCACTTCAACGCGATTAAACGAACCCTCGCTTACCTCGATATGGTCGAGACAGGTCTTTATAGCAACATCGGCGGCGAGCTGATTGTGATGGATCTAAAAGCGGCCATCCACACTCTTGCCGAGATCATTGGCCGCAATGTCACCGAAGAGGTTCTAGGCCAAATCTTCAGTAATTTCTGTGTCGGCAAATGATTCCTAACCTTCTAGCCTTACTTGACCATCACTACCCAAATCCACAAGTCCCCCTCTATCACCTCTCCGACTACACTCTTTTAATCGCAGTCCTCCTCTCTCAACAAAGCACCGATAAAAAAGTAAATGAGATCACCCCCCTACTTTTCGCCAAGGCGAAGAATCCCGAGGAAATGATCGCCCTTGGAGCCCTTGCCATTCAGCATTTGATCCGTCCGATCGGCCTCTCCCCTCAAAAAGCAGCCAACATCGTTGCCCTCTCGCATCAAATCCTCGAAGAATTCGATGGCCAAGTTCCCAACACCCTCGAATCGCTCATGAGTCTCCCTGGCGTCGGCCGCAAAACGGCCCTTTGTGTTCTAGCCCAAGCCTTCGGCCAGCCCGCCTTTCCGGTCGACACTCACATCATCCGCCTCGCTAATCGCTGGGGCCTTGCCACCTCTCAAGATCCATTCAAAGTAGAACTTGCCCTCACAAAACTTTTCCCCAAATCTCTTTGGTCCAAAATTCATCTACAAATTATTTTCGCCGGCCGCGAATTTTGCAAGGCTGCCCCTCACAACCCAGACACTTGCCCTTTCTGTCTTCTCTCTGCATTCAACCACGCATAAAAAAAATATTGCACCCAAACAAAACTTTAATGTATATTTAAAAAATAAACACCTAAGATTTATGTGGAGTTTGCAGACTTATGATTCCTGCCACTATTGCAGCCTTGACCACATTTAATTATTGGAATAACCGCCGAATCGCTTCCACTTATTATAAACGAATCACCCCACTTCTTTTTGCGTTTAAATGCTATTTTGAGAATCATAAAGATTTGTTAATAGGTGGGGCATACGCTTTTAGAGACTACCATCCTGCACAAGGGGACGACCCTGTGAAAATAGAGCTATCAACTCTCCCTTATAACACCCTTCCTACGAAAATTGTCGGAATCATTGCACTGATCATTACAACCTGTCTACTGATCACAAAAAAATGTTCTCCCTCAACAGCTGCCGTCTCAACTATCTGGTCTGGATTTATTACTTTTTACAAAATTCGAGAACAGAATAAACTGTATCATTTAAAACAGCGAATGCTCGAACTGTCTCAGACAAGATGGCAATTTGTCAATAATTTTTGGCAATTAGAGTTCTCTGACCATCGTCTGAACCTTTGTTACATACTTAAGATAGAAAATCGTGTTCATGATAAGCTGGCCTTTGAATTTTTTAGAAAAGCTCTGCTAGATTTCACCTTGAAGAATTACAGTTTTAGCCATAGCATAGCAACAAAAGCTCGCTCTCTTGACATACCTATTATAGTCGAAAAATATTTTCGAACTGTTGTTTTTGACACTAATGCTGCCCAAAAATACCGTAACCTTAAATACCGAGCCTTTCAGGAAAGATTGACTAGACACATCTAATTTGAACAGAAGACTGGTCTAATAAAAAAAGCCAAGAGTTCATTCTCTTGGCTTTTGTTAACCATTATTTTCTATTGCCTTAAAAACGCCAGGTCAATCCCAGGCTACATTGATTCGACATATATATATAACTAAACTCTCCTTGATAAACTGCATCTATCGATGGGTATC
>JACCDN010127826.1_pt1 | contig 10806 bp, 4 predicted proteins | sample 7441691 | NCBI WGS metagenome assembly JACCDN01 (sample SAMN15323439, study PRJNA562643) | freshwater metagenome | isolation source: river surface water | place: USA:Blue River Watershed | collected 2017-08-16
AAGAAATCATCATCTGCACCACCAAAAATTATGTCTTGTCCATCTTCGCCGAATAAGACATCTTTTCCTGCTTGGCCAAAGATAAGATCATTTCCCCTACCGGCATAAACAGCATCATCACCATTCCCCGCTTTTACAAAATCATTATCTGCACCGGAAAATACCTGATCATTGCCATTACCTGCGTCAATGAGATCGTTACCACCATCATCTAAAATAACATCGTCCCCATCTGACCCATTAATGACATCATTCCCGTTTTTGCCTAAGATGAAATCTTTGCCCGCACCACCATCACTCACTTGCCATGGCTTACTGAACGGAGAAAGTGGGGTTACTACAGAAGTGTTTGAACCATTTTTGATTTGACGTTGTTGTGAGTATGCGAGCGTCACATCTGCTATAGCGAGTTGTGAGCCATTTTGTAAATCAATGACACCAATGCCGTGCACAGTTTGACCATTCACAACACTAAATTTTCCATCACTTGTTAATTGAATCGCACGCACATCAAAATCTGCAAGACTTATTAACTCACCTGTATCTGTAATACCATTTTGATTTGCGTCTCGCCAGATACCAAAGCGCACCCATTTTTCATCCCTAGTATCAAAAATGCCATCGTGGTTGGTATCAAACGCCTTCATACCTTCTAAATCAGTTTGCGCTCCATCTTTATAAGATGTAAAACTGATCTCACCCGGCTTATCAATTTTTCCATCGCCATCAATATCATAGGCAAGTAAGCCATCATTTTTTCCTATCCACGCGGTACGTCGTTTCCAACCATCTCCGGTTACATCGAAAAATATATTTGAGTCATCGAGATTAGTAAATTCAAAACCATTCCCATTGAGATCAATAGCAATAGGTTTTTTGCCACCGCCTTGTGGCATAGGAGGAAGATAGGGTCCAAAATGTGGCACATCAATGGATGCTAATGAACTAGCACCATGTGCATCAGTTATCCGAACCTGAAAGGTATCAACTTTAGGAATGAGGGCTTGCGGCGGAAGATTTCTACTGAAATAAACATTGCCATCTTTAACAGCGGCATATTCACCATTGACTACGAAATGATCACTCACGACACCTGGCGCCTTCCAACTGGTGTAATTGAATTCACCCTTTTCATTCATCGTGACACTGCCATATTGAGGCTGATTCACAATTTCATATTTCAGACCATCCGTTGCATCATCGATATCAGAACCGAGTACTTTTCCGCGACCAGTAAATTCATCTGCTATAGGTACACCTCGATAAATTACAGTTTCATCATAGCGTGCTTCATTGAATGGCTCATACATTGGTTGACCACCACCTTCATAGCGCATATCTTCAGCGAGTCCGTCATCGTAAATAATTCTATGTACAAGAGGTTGATAGCCATAGACCTGACGAGTGATTTTCTCTACCTTACCTAAAGTTGGCGCATCATTCACAGGATCGAGCGATACATCAACCCGAGCAACAGCAGTCTGACCATTTTCAGCTTTTACGACGTAACTAAACCCTGCTTCTTTACCGTCGTAATTTGCATCTCCTTTAAAATGTATGAAGCCATTTGTATCTAACCAAGCTTGACCATGTTGTACATCAGTTAATCCAACAACTGACAACTGTCGACCTTTAAACCCACCTAACTCATCATTAGCTACTAGATCAGCACTATTAATAAGTAATTCGATATCTTCGATTCCACTTACACCATCACGATTCGCTTCAACTGCCGTTTTGTCATCGATACGAGTGACAAGTAAAGAAAGTTTTCTATCTTCACTAGCCTCTATTAATATGCCCTGCGGTATAACATTTAAACGTAATCCCTGTGTGTCTGCTTCAAGATCGGGACTCGCCATTTGCGCAATTTGTCCATTGCGATTGAAAGTACCCATCGCATAATTGAGATCAGTAATATTTAACTGATTCAGTGTTTGTAGTTCATCTTGATCTTGTGAGCCATTTGTATTCAGATCACGCCAGATGCGTAGCTCATTCCAGACTGGATCACTTGCATTAATGCGACCATCATAATTTGCATCCATCCACGCCATGCCATTTAAACCGCGCAAACTTAATGACACCGCACTATTACTTAACATCTCACGACCGGTATCCACTAGGCCGTTATAGTTACGATCTAAAGTTAAAAATCCATCATCTGCTTTAATCCATGCTGTTTGCTTTTTATAACCTGAGCTATCTATATCAAACACTACTCCCTCAGATCGTGCAGCTTTCTCAATTCCATCAGCATCTAAATCCAATACAACGGGTCGGAAAATTTGTGTTGCGCCAGTTACAGTAGGTGCAAGCTTTCCGTCTCTTCCTGCTCGCTCTTCTTCACGCAAACCTGCTCTTGGATCACCTGCAAGTGTTTGTAGTCGCGCTGTTTCAACTTCCCAAACAGGCGCTACTGCTTCACGCGCTAAGGCTGAACGTATCATTGCTTCAATCAAGGAATGATAAGACTGCGGTGAACCCGGCTCAGCATTGTAAGGACGGCCTGTTGTATCAAAGCGTAGGGATGGATTTTTTTCTAGTCCCGTATTCTCATCAATGGCTCTGTAATGAAAACCATCCATCGCATAGGTTAAAGATGGCATACGGGATGCAATAATTCCCAACTGGCTACCAGGATTTTGCTGCTGTTCACGCACTATCAAAGCATTCAGACTAGCTAACACGCTCTGCATAGCTGACTGTACTGCTTCTTTACCACCCACTTCACCAGCAGCATCAATACCAAGTTGACTTCCATCCCACACAAATCGTGCTTGCCCCCAAGGAGAAGGCGTATCTGACGACAAACTATCAACAATACTGAACACCGCATAGGCCCAACCTAAAACCGGCACAGTATATGCACCAATAATTTTAGTCATCACAATGTCAACGACAGCGATCGCAGTACCAGTTTGATCGCCACGTGCAATACTATTGACTAAATTAATGAAAGGAAGTGCCTCTCCTATTGCATTTCCTGCTGCATTGAGTGCTGTTGGTGTCTGACTCAGAACGCCAGAAGATTGCAAAAAATTTGCTGCTTCTGCTGCACCATAGACTGCATAAGAAGCTGCACTTAATGCACCAACGGTGTCATTTCTTTTAATGGCCTCAGATAAGCCATATAAAGAAAGCACGGCACCGGCCACACTCGCTGCAGCACCAAGATTTGGCAGATCACGTGTTCCATCTAAAAAATCTATGCCTGCCGCAAATTGCAAACCTGTTGCAAGAATAGGTAGTGGCTGGCCTAATTGAATCGCTCGCACTATACTCAAAGCATCAATCAAACTACTGACACCCTGCACCAATGTTTGCTTACTTAAATCTTTGCTCGTGGTGTATTGAGGCTTACCGTAATAATCAGTGACTGCTACTAAATCACCTTTAAAGTCTTGCATGGCCTTGCTAAATATTTGACTCTGCGAAGAATCCAACGCATTATCAGAATTAGCAGCACCATTGATTTGCGATTGATAAGCCAGTCGTAAATCATCCGCTCTTAATTCATTTAGTTTTACTGCTAAATCCTTTGCAGCAGCACTGGTGATTTCTCTACCATCAATATTCATACTGACAATGCTACGCAAACGACCCTGAATATACTCAGCAACTAAACTATCTTTTCCAGAACTCAAACTCAATATAGATCGACTTTGAAGACTAGTTGGATCGAGAGTTTGTAATTGAGCGTACATCACCCCTTTTTGAAAATATTCTGTATTCGTTACAACGTTAGCAAATGAATTGGCTGTCCCAGAATTATTTGGCACAAAGTTTTTACGAAACCGTAATTCACCATTACTATCCGCTTCTTCAACTACCTCACCTAATTTTTCAGAGAAGTAGTGTCTTTGAATTGTTCCATCAACACTCACAATCACCTTGCGACGCTCACTCGCAATAATCAACTCGCCTTTTTTAGTCAAATAACTATCTACAGTACCAAGATTAATAAAACTGCTTAATTCATTTAGTAGTGTTTTTTCTAATTCAGGCAACTTAGGAATAGAGAGATAGGTAGAGGGCTCTTCAGAACTCGCGAGATTGACATTAAGCAAATAGCTATCAAGGCGTGATGTATTAAATTGATTTAGAAAATCACTAGCAATAGCTTTAATGTTATTGCTATTCAATACAGTGGAATTAATTAACGAAGACGGTGTGTCTGATTTTCTGAAATCAGTTGCTGTTTGATTGCGGATTTTATCGATGACTGATTGCGTGACTTCACCGATAATAAAACTGCGTTGAACTGATCCGTTTCCTGAATCAAATAAGATATCTGAAATATTAGTGTCAATATTCGTTGTATACGACAACTTTTCCACCACATCTTTACTGAGCTCTGACCGTGAAGAGTAAGACGTGTTGCCTCTCTCATCGACAGAATTCATCACCACCTGATCAGAAATTTCATCACCATTTCTGTCACGCACCGTTACCGTTGTGAGGCCATCTGCTGAAGTTGTGACAATAGTTGAATTTTTTAATCCACCTGCCACAGTAAGATTACTTGTTCTCTCAACAACTGAGCCATCTTCATCAATCTTAGACTCGACAACGCGATCGTAAATATTGTCGCCATCCGTATCATAGCTAATTTTAGAATTACCTTTGCGATCAATGATCATCGCGCAAGTGATAATCGCCTTACCTTTTTCTGCTAGCGAACAACGCAGTGGATCACCCTCAGCCACTCCCGGAGTTATGGTAATGACAGTTGATTTATCTACTGTTGAAATCGTCCATTTGCCGTTATCACTTCTCACAATCGCTAACAACTTGCCATTGGCATCAGCAAAAGCCTGCGCTTGAATTGAGTTTGGAGAATCATCTTTGACAGGATTACCAGAAATAGCATCAATTCTGATCTTCACAATTTTTAAATCACCACTACCCAAAGCGGCTTCAAGTGCTGCCTTTGACCAAAACGATCGTTCGATAGAGACTAAAAGATGTTTAGAAATCAGATTGTCAGCAATATCTGCAAAAAACACACCTATAACGGGTCCTCCTACCATAGTAAATGCAAATCCAGTCATTAACGGCACCACTGAAGGATCTGCCAGATTCGCAATCGACTTTACATCACCTACAAAATCTTTAACGCCTGAAACTAAACTACCTTCAACTCGGTAATTCACTACGGTTGCAGTGTTATTGCGATCAGGATTTTGATTGTAAAACTTTGCGTTTTCATAAAACTCGCGCGTTAGTGAAACTGATTTTGCACCAACTGCCTCAAACGTAATGCCCGGCAAATCAAACATCTTAGACATCAACTGGCCTATACCACCGCCAAGAGAATGGCCTGTGACATAAATTTTTAAATCACTATATTTTACGAATATCGAATTTGTGAATTTTGCTGCATCTGAAAACTGTTGATGCCATGTCCCACTCACAAAACTCAGATCAGCACTAATATCACTCACTAAGCTATCTGTTCCTCGATAAGCAATAATAATATCATTGCCTTTTCTATAAGCGACCGCAGAAAATCCTGAAGAATTAAGAGTGACAGCTGCTATTCTTTCCCACCCATTATAAAATTTTGGTGGGTAATCAAGATAAGCAAGGCCTGCTATTGAACTAGATTCAGCTTCACGGAATGAATTAGATGTGGGCATGATGTTTGATCCTTAAATGTGAATAACTATTTCTTTTATTTTTTTAACTTATCAAAAACACTTTTATAGAATTTATTATTTTTCTCATCATCGTCTTTTATGTAATTCAAAATATTTTCTCTCCATTTTTTTGGAAATCTAACTTTTGGGAAGTTTGAATTTTTAGAATCCTCTAAATGCTCACGTAAGTTTGTTCCTATATGATCACGGCAAAAGATCCAAAGTGAGACCATACTCATCCCTTCAAATACGCTCCGGTCATAACCTCTCAGGGTTGTAGATGCCAAAACCTGATTTCCATCCATAGAAAGTTCTTGCCACTGCAATTCTTTCTTGGAAATTGGATCAGTAAATGGAGTACGTAACTGACCAGCGCTACCATACAGCCGGTCTCTTGTCCGTATCATTGATAAGAAAAAGGATGAGTTAGAAAGTGGATCGAAATCAGTCCAACGCATCTTAGGATCCCAAGGTAATTTTTGTTTATTGTTATCAAAATACATATCAACAACACATAGTTTTTGGGTATCGTTACATGCATTTTTATCGCCACCCCAGCCACAATTTTTAAAATAAGGCGTCATCCTAAAAGCCAGTGCTTCTGCACCTAACAAATCTTTTTCTATCCATTCAGTAGGCATTCTGAATCGCTTCGCAAACTCTGCTGTATACACCCATATATTCGGATCAGTAGGATGGACGCCTCTTCGATTTAAAACGATATTTTCATAGTTACGATATGCATTTTCAGGAAGCTCACGCCAATCAACTTCTTTGTCTTTTAATTCTGGTTCACGCGCATACTCAGGAATGTCAGTTGATGTGGTAGCTGACCATGCTGGGCTTGCTGTTAAGAGAGCAAAGCAGAGTGCGATAAAAACAAACATCGTAAATAGAAGTTGATGTTTCTTATAATGCTGTTTTGAAGCGTGCTGTGATGAGTGATGGCGACAAAGTGGTACGAGATGATTTTGCATGAGGGAGTGAATCCAGAATTAATGGGATTAGATGTAATGAGAAAATTATCTAAAAACTTTCTTGTTACAACAAATACATTTCCTAAATTCACTCTTATCATTCTGCAATTGCAGTGTAGATCCGATAATTGGAACTTTGATGCAATTACTAAATTTTAATTAGTTACTAGATGATAGAAATATTTTTTATTCAAATTTATCACGAACTTTTTGCATATCAAAATCCATAATTTCATTAATCGCATGCTCTCGAAATTTTTTAAAACTTTTTATCCCATCCGGAGTTGAATCTGGTTTGAATCGATGAGCAAATTGTAGTTATATAACAAATTTTCCATCTTTACTTTTTATATATCGCCACACATTGAATTCAATAAATTTTGACTTATAAAGTTCTTCCCAAGTTAAAAAATCAATGATTGCTTCATTTTTTTTCTTCAGTACTTGATAATTAGCTTCTGGATTTACTGATTTGACCGTATAACCCATAGCCAAGGCAATTTTTGACGGATCATTTTCTAAAGCATCAATTTGATGGGTACGGTAAGCTAAGAGATAAGACCAGTTATTAATTGTTTGACCTTCAGGGGTAAATTCTATTAGCTTATTCTGAGGATCTTGTAGTTGTGAATACCTTTCAAAGAATTTTTCTCCATCAAATATTGCCGTTAAATTTTCACACTGAGCGTGATGACTAATAAGCATAAATAGAGCAATAAGCCATTGCATACAATGTTTAGTTACATTTTTATTCACAATTCTGTCCTTTGGAAAATTATACAAACTAAGCGGTTGGTTTATATGCAAAAAATATAAATATTTAATTTAGAAATCTTGCATCAGCAAAAGTATTGGAAAATTTTTTTTTAAGAACAAACACATTTCCTAAATTCACTCTTATCATTCTGCAATTGTTATGAAGATCCGATAATTGGATACTTCATTCAAAAATAGCTTTGATGTAAAGTTAGTTTGTAAGATTCTTGATAGGTTGAGCAATGACTGAGTGAAGTCATCGTCATAGTCCCCGCTACTTCAATTTTTATTTTATTTATTCTTAACTTACTCAGATTGAGTATTGATGCTTAGTGCGTAATTTCCGCCTGTGCTAATAAATCCTAATTTTTTCATTAGATGGTCTGATTTCGCTATGTGCACACCGCTATTAATACCGACATTGAGTTCGAATACACCTCTTTTTTGAGACCAGACATGAAAGGCTTTGAGTAGCCTGATTGCAGCACCCGTCATTCTTGCTTGTGGCAATACGCCAAAGCTAATGGCATTCGCTACTGGTTGATTAGAAAATATGTGTTTGTCTATACAGGCAATTAAAGCTCCAACTAATACCTTATTGGTATTTTCTGCCAATAGAAAACAATGGGTCTTTTGTTTGTTTTGTCCTATTTCAATTAATCCAATCAAGTTTTTTTCTATCAACGCTTCTTGGTATTCATATTTTGAAAATCTGGTTTTTTGATGAAAATGTCTGCCTAATTCTATGCAGTGTGGAATATCGCTAACTTCTGCAAAGCGTATGTTCATGCTGACTCCTGCTTAGAGTCTGAGTTTTCTTGTAGTCGATTATTTTGTGTTAAATGTACGACTTTATCTACCACTAGATTCTGGGGAATAGCATGCGTGATAAATAACATGCTAATCCTGCCTCTTAGTTGGTTTATTGTTTTAGCGAATTTTTCTGCTGTTTCTTTATCTAACGCACTAGTGGCTTCATCAAATATTAATATGGGTGGTTCTTTCAGCAAAGCGCGCGCAATCGCAAGACGCTGACGCTGACCACCTGATAAACCTGCTCCACGCTCACCTATTTCAGTCTTATAGCCATTTGGAAGCTGTTCTATGTCTTGGTGAATTTCGGCGAGTATGCATGCTCGAATAATTTTATCGAAATCAGCATGAGGATCTGCTGCTTGCAAATTGCTATAGACCGTACCTGAGAAGAGTACCGTTTCTTGAGGCACAACACCGAAATTACTACGTAAATTATTAGCCGATAATTGATTTATATTGATGCCATCTATTTTTATACTGCCATTTTCTACTTGATAAAAACCTTGTAGGATTTTTGCCAATGTACTTTTACCTGAACCGGATTGTCCAAGGATGGCAACGATATGCCCTGGTTCAACGGTTAAATTAAATTCTCTATATAACCAAGGTCGATCACTTGCATATCTATAGGATAGGTCTGCTATTTCTATTTTTCCAATTCGCTTCAAGCTACGCTCTGGAAAATAGGTATAAGGCTCGGTTGGTGCTTGCATGACATCACCCAATCGCGATACCGATAGTTTGGCCTGCTGTAGTTGTTGCCATAATCCCGCTAAGCGCATGACAGGTCCGCTTAAGTTTCCTAAAAACATTTGAAATGCCACCAACATGCCAATGGTAAATTCTGTGCTTTGCATAGCGGTATATGCACCTATCATTAAGATTAGAAATCGCATGAGCTGTTCTAAAGCGTTTGTTAGCGTGTTATACATATTCGCTAATTGCTTGGTCTTAAAACTCATGTTTAAATAATCTGCTAAATAATTTGCATAGCGATCTTTTAATAATGGCTCCATTTGTAAACTTTTTACAGTTTCTAATCCTGCAATATGCTCAGTTAAAAATGCTTGATTTCTTGCTCCTATCGTAAATTGCTCACTTAGTTTTTTCTGAAAATCAGGAGCAATTAATAAACTCAATAAAACGATTACTCCCATAATGCTTAATGCAATTGCGGTCAGACTTGCGCTATACCACATCATCATTGCTACAAAAATGATTAAAAAAGGTAGGTCGAGTATTAATGAAACTGCTGCACTCGCTATAAATTCTCTTATTGTTTCAACTCCTTGTAATCGCGCAGTAATAACGCCGGTAGGACGATGTTCAAAATAACGCGGTGGCAAACTAAATAAATGCGTAAATAATTGCATCGCTAATACAGCATCAACTCGATTACCTGTATGCAGTATTAGACATTGCCTAGCCCAATTTAATATCGCTGAAAAGATCATTAATATTGCCAATCCTATGCCGATTACAACCAAGCTACTCATGGAATGATGAACGATAATTTTATCGATGATGACTTGGGTAAATAGAGGCGTTGCTAAAGCTAGCAGCTGTAATACTAATGAGGCTATTAGCACATCACACCAGACTGATTTATATTTTTTTAATTCTGAAATAAACCAGCCAAAACCAAATCGATTTATTTGTTTCTCTTCGTCAGGTTCTGTAATTTCTTCTGAAATATCTGCTATGAGCAGTAAAATTTCTGTATAGCGCTTTGCATATTCATCACAGCGAACGGTGATTGGACGTCTATCTTTATCTGCAACATATGTAATTTTTCCTAGCTTAGCTTGAATAATTAAATCTATACCTAAGTTATTATTTTCATGATCTAACTGATTCTCCTCTTGCTGCCGAAGAGTTAATGCCAAACTAGGTAAAGTTTTGGATGAGATACGGCAGCTAGGCCGACGTACTTTTATCATGCGCATTCCAAATAATTTGGCGGCATGCATGAGTGACTCAATTGTATAAGGAGGCAGAAATTCTTTATGGAGTAATGCGTAGTCGTAAGGAATTTTTTTTATACTACATAAGATTTCAATTGCCCAAAAAAAATCTTTCTTTTGTAGCGCTTCAATTTCTCCTAGCACACGTTTTTGTAAGCGGAGAAATGCCATGTTGTTTGCTTCCCTAAAATTTTGAAAAGAAACAAATCTATTTTCTGTTATCACTTTGGTCAATACACTTTTGATTCATATGCGCAATACGCACAGAGCAAGCGTAATAATGTAAAGAATCAAAACAAAATGAAATATTGCACAACTTAAATTGTGCATAAAAATAAAATTAGATTGATGCAGGGATCGTTAATGCTCGCGCTAAACTGACAAATTGTTCAACTGAGACAGTTTCTGGTCTAACAGTAGGATCTATGTGTAGATCTATGAGTTGGTTTTCAGTGAACAGGCCAGACAAACAATTGCGTAAGACTTTGCGTCTTTGAGAAAAAGCTTTCATCACTACGAGTTCTAACTTCTGTTGTTCGCACTCTAATGGTTTTGCAATTGGAATCATACGTACTATGGCTGATTCCACTTTAGGTGGCGGGTCAAATGCGGTCGGCGGCACAATGAATAGACAATCCATTCTATAGCGCC
>JACCDN010200085.1_pt1 | contig 10806 bp, 8 predicted proteins | sample 7441691 | NCBI WGS metagenome assembly JACCDN01 (sample SAMN15323439, study PRJNA562643) | freshwater metagenome | isolation source: river surface water | place: USA:Blue River Watershed | collected 2017-08-16
CGGCTTGCTGCGCACCGCCTCCAGGCGCTCCTGCCACCAGCGCTTCTCCGCCGGGTCGGTGCAATGCATGTACTCGGCGCCGATCGTGCCGCAGTAGGTCTCGCGCAGCGCATTGATCAGCTCGCGCAGCGGCATGCGGTCCTTGCCGAAGAATGTGTTGGAAGTGTCGAAGACGGTTTCCTGGTCGGCGTCGGTGAAGCCGTAGAAGGAAGGCTCGAGTTCGGGAATGTTGGGGCGCTCGGTGCGCTTGAGCGGATCCAGGTCAGCCCAGCGCTGGCCCACGTTGCGGTAAGCGGCAATCAGCTGCTGAACGGCCGTGCGCTTGCGGCCCATTTCGACGTTTTCGCTGGCCATGACAACTTTGGTGCCGCCGGCTTTGGCGCGCTCAGCAAAAGCGTTGATGACTGGCAAGTGCGGCACATCTTTGGCGTTAGAGCCATCGACTGCTGGAACATGTTGGAGGGCGTCGAAATATTCGCGCCATGAGTCGGGAACGCTACCGGGGTTGGCCAGGTAGTTCTCATACATCTCTTCGACGTATGGGCCGTTACCTCCGAAAAGGTGGGTGTTGCCTGAATAGGCAGCGTAGACGGAATTTGTCTCGCTCATGTTTCGCTGACCTCCGTTTCCCTCTGGGAAACATTAGTTGGTTGAGAATTACCTTCCGCGACACGGCTGAACCGGTTGGCGGATGCGACTGTGGCAGGGGAAGGGCCTGAGTACAGCGCGCATTGTGCCACGGCTTTTCCAATGTCAAACTTACAGGTTCATGTGATTCTGATAAAAAAAGACCCCGCTAGAGCGAGGTCCTGGTTCATCATCCTTTGATCAGATCAACGATTTGTTGCAGTGCAGCAGGATCGTCCATCGTGGTCAGATCGCCGGGGTCACGACCCTCGGCCACGGCTTGAATCGCCCGGCGCAGCAACTTGCCGCTGCGGGTTTTGGGCAAAGCCGTCACAAACAGCACCCTGGAGGGGCGTGCCACAGCGCCCAGTTGGCTGTCCACCACCTTCATGACTTCGGCTTCAAGGGCTTTGCGGGCCGCGTCGCTGGTCAAGCCCGAGGTGTCTTTGGCGATGGCAAAGGCCATGGCCACTTGGCCCTTGAGCTGGTCGGCCACGCCCACCACAGCCACTTCCGCCACGTTGGGGTGACTGGAAATGCTTTCCTCAATCTCGCGGGTGCCCAAGCGATGGCCTGCCACGTTGATCACATCGTCGGTGCGGCCCAAGATGAAGAAATAACCATCCTCGTCACGCACAGCCCAGTCAAAGGTGCTGTAGACCAACTTGCCGGGCACGGTCTTCCAATAGGTTTTGACGAAACGTTCGTCGTCACCCCAAATGGTTTGCAGGTTGCCCGGAGGCAGCGGCCCTTCGATGGTCAACACGCCTTTTTGGTTGGCGCCCGTCAACTCTTCGCCGGTCTGGTCGTCAACCAACTTGACGTTGTAGCCATAAATCGCCTTGCCGGGTGAGCCGAACTTGCTGGGGGCTTTTTCAACACCATTGCAAATGCTCAAGATGGGCCAGCCGGTTTCGGTCTGCCAGTAGTTGTCGATGATGGCCTTGCCGCTCAGACCTTCAGAAATCCATTTGGCTGTGGGTTCATCCAAGGGTTCACCCGCCAAAAAGAGTGCCTGCAGGCTAGACAGGTCGTACTTGGTTAAAAGCGCAGGGTCTTGCTTCTTGAGCACACGAATGGCCGTGGGCGCGCTGAACATGACTTGGACCTTGTATTTTTCAACCAAACTCCACCAAATGCCGCCGTCAGGACGGATGGGCAAACCTTCATAAAGAATGGTGGCCATGCCGCCAATCAGTGGGCCGTAGATGATGTAGCTGTGACCCACCACCCAGCCAATGTCGCTGGTGCAGAAGAAGGTGCCGCCCGGCTTGCCTTCAAAAATATTGGGAATGCTGGCAGCCAAGGCCACGGTGTAGCCGCCCGTGTCGCGTTGCACGCCTTTGGGTTTGCCGGTGGTGCCTGAGGTGTAAAGCGTGTAGCTGGGGTGGGTGGATTCAACCCACTCGCAAGGCACCACAGCGTTCATGTGTTTGGCGCGTTCAGAGGCGTAGTCAACATCGCGACCGGCCACCGGGGTGAAGGGCGCCATTTTGCGGTCAACCATGACCACATTGGACGGTTTGTGCGCGGACAACTGAATGGCTTCGTCCAGCAAGGGCTTGTAAGGAACCCCTTTGCCGCCGCGCGAACCGGCATCGGCACTGACGATGACTTTGGGCGATGCGTCTTCGATGCGAGTGGCCAGTGAGTGCGATGCAAAACCGCCAAACACCACCGAATGGATGGCGCCCAGCCGTGCGCAAGCCAGCATGGCAAAGGCGGCCTCGGCAATCATGGGCATATAAATCAACACGCGGTCGCCTTTGGCGACGCCCAAGCCTTGCAATATGGCTGCCATGCGTTGCACTTCGGCGTGCAAGTCACGGAAGGTGTAGATTTTTTCTTGGTCGGTTTCTGTCGAAACAAAAATCAGCGCGGGCTGGTCAGCACGGGTGGCCAAATGGCGGTCCACGGCGTTGTGGCACAGGTTGGTTTGGCCGCCAATAAACCACTTGGCAAATGGCGGATTCGAATAGTCGCAAATTTGCTTTGGCTCAACTTTCCAGTCGACCAATTTGGCTTGTTCGGCCCAAAAAGCGTCGCGGTCATTGATCGATCGTGCGTGAAAATCCGCAAAGCTGCCCATGAAAGTCTCCTGAATGCCTGCAAATGAAAGCGTCAAAGACGCAGCAACGGGTTGTTCTGCGCCCTTCTGAATTCATAATTATGGGCAACGGACTTGCAATAAGCTGACTTTCGAAGCCGAATTAACCCCAAACAGCAAAGGCCTCCATCAGAGGCCTTTGCCAGGGTGCGCGTGCTTACTTGAAGAGCGATTGAAGCAACTTGAAATCAGGGTGTTCCGCGCTGCGAACCCACTCAAATGCCACCATTTCGGCCGTCACCAATTCGGCCCCAGCGCCGGCCAAGCGGTCATAGGCGGCATCGCGGTTGCGCTCGGTCCGCGAACTGCAAGCATCGGTCACGACCCAAACCTCGAATTCGTCTTCCAACAAGTCCAAAGCGGTTTGCAACAAGCACACATGCGCTTCACAGCCAGCCAAGACAATAGTTTTGCGCGCCTGGTCTTGCGCTTGCGGTTTTTGCAAATGTCGAGGCAGGCTGCGGGCGTTGCCCCGCGGCGCCTGCACTGGCTCGGGTTGCAACCACTCGCCCAGACCTTCTTCCACCGCGCTGAACTGCATTTTGGCCAACACCTTTTGGCAATGGCTGCGAATTTCGGGGGGCATCTCTCCTAAGCGCGAGGGGTTTTGCTCGGTGCCCCAGGTTGGCACCTGCAATGCCTGCGCCAAAGTGGCCAAACGGGCGGCATTGGCCCACACCGCATCGGCTTCGAGCATCACCGGTTTCAGGCGAGCCTGAAAATCGATCAACACCAACTGACTGTCTTGAGCTTCCAACAACATAAGGGGTTCCTGTTTATTCGCCCAGATTGTCGCAGGCGACACCCAAGGCATCCGTTATGCTCGCACAAACTTTTTGACCCCTGCCATGAAAACTCAAATTGATCACCTCGTGGTGATGGCCGCGTCGCTCGAAGCTGGCGTTCAATGGTGCGAAGAAACCCTCGGCATCACCCCAGGCCCCGGAGGCGAACACGAGAAATACGGCACGCACAACCGCTTGTTCAAAATAGCCACGCCCACGTTTCCGCTGGCCTATTTTGAGATCATTGCGATCAACCCGAATGCCGTGATTCCCAAACGCGCACAGGTCACCCGCTGGTTTGACATGGACGACTTGGCCTTGCAAAAAGTGGTGGCTGCACAACCCCGCTTGGTCCACTTTGTGAGCAGCACGGACGACATCAAGTCTGCTCGACACCAGCTGCGTACCCAAGGCATTGAGCGCGGACAAATTGTTCATGCCAGCCGCAAGTCCGGCAAAGGCACCCTGAATTGGCAAATCACCGTGCGCGAAGACGGCGACAGGTTGTTCAACGGCACCCTGCCCACCTTGATTCAGTGGGGCAAACCCGACGCCACCGATCCGCTGCGATTGCACCCGCGCAACAGCTTGCCGCGCTCGGGCGTCACGCTGCAAAGCCTGACCGTACACCACCCCAGCGCGACCAAACTGCAAACGGCCTACGAATCAATCGGACTCGAGGGCGTCAACGTGCAAACCGGCCAAGCCAATTTGGTGGCCACATTACAAACGCCCAAAGGCTTGGTGACATTGGAAAGCCTCGGGGTCTAAAGACCCGCTTTAACTTGCGTGGGCACGCGACTTCGTGTGCTTGCAATGATCAGTGGTTGACAGAAGGCCGATCTTCGCTGGGCAAAGTAGCCAACAGCGCCATGCCCACCGCCATGACCCCGGCCGTCAACCACAGTGCGCCTTTGAAAGTGCCGGTGGCTTGGGCCATGGCCCCCGCCACCACAGGCGCAACCACTTGGGCAGCCCCATAACTCAGGGTCAAACGGGCCATGGCCTTGCCGGGATTTTCTGGCGCGCGACGGCCAACCAAGGCCAAAGTCAGGCTGACGATGCCGATGAAGGTGGCGCCATAACCCACCGCGCCGCCCAAGGCGGCGCCCAATGAACCCGACACTGCCGGCAAAATGACCGACAGGGTTTGCAAGCCAAACGCCAAAAGCAAAGCGCGCGTGTCACCCCAGCGGCGAGCCACTTTGTCCCACAAAAACACCGCTGGCATGGCAGCCAAACCCACCAACGCCCAAGCCAGTGCGCCCTGCCCGGCCAAGGCAGGCTCGCGTTCCACAATCGCCACCGTGAAGGTGGCGCTGATGACAAAGCCCCAGCCCGCTGCAAAGTAACTGCCGGCCATGGTCAGCATCCAACGGCGCGAGACTTGGTTACTGTTTTGCACCGTGCTGACCGCAGCTGGAGCCGGTGGCACGGGAGGCCGCCACAGCCAAGCAGGCACAAAAAACACCAAGCCAATTGCAGCCATCGCCAACCACTGCGCAGACCAGAGCGACCAAACTTGCGACACGCTCCACACCCCGACGGCCGAAACCACAATGCCCAAGCCCAAGCCGATGAAGTGCACCCCCAACTCGGGTCGGCGGCCTTGGCGCATCAACCAACCCAAGACCAAGCCCGCCCCCAACAGCATGCCAGTGGCCCCGCACAAGCCGCCGAGGTATCGCCACAGTGCCCATGCGGGCATCCAAGTGGACAAAGCCATGCCAGCGACCGTTAACAACGACAGCCAAAGTCCCATGCTGTAAAGACGGTGACGCCAACGCACATCGTCAATCCATGCCGCCGCCAAGGCCCCCGAGATGTAACCCGCGTAATTGATGGCGGCCAAACCTCCGGCGCTGGCATCGTTCAGGCCGGTTTGCAGTTGCAGTGCAGGCAGTAGAGGGGTGTATGCGAACCGAGCCAGCCCAATGGTCAAGACCAAGCCACAAATTCCGCCCACAATGACTTTCCAAGGCTTGAGATGGGGGGTGACGGCGCTCATGGGGTGTGCATTAAACAGTGAGTCAACATGATGCCTCAAGCATGAAAAAACCCAAGCCATCTCAGCACCTTTGCGACACCCTGATGCGCGCCGCAAGTGCCCATTCAAACTGAACTTAAATGTGGCCCCAGACCATCAGCGCGTCGCGCCCTTCGGTCACCAAGTCCACTTTGGCGCCGACTGGCAACAACACCTTGGTGGGCACATGCCCAAAAGGCAAACCCGTGAGCACGGGCGTTTTAATTTGGCTGCGCAAGCCATCCACTACCGTGGCGAGTTTGAAACCCTTGTCGTGTGCGGGCACCAATTTGAATTGGGTGAACTGTCCCAAGATCACGGCCTTTTGACGCGCCAAAACCCCCGCGTGCAACAACTGGGTCAGCATGCGCTCCACCCGATAGGGGTGCTCTCCCACATCTTCAAGGAACAGCACCCCACCTTGCACTTGGGGGAAGTAAGGGGTGCCCAGCAGCGAGGTCAAGACCGTTAAATTGCCACCCCAAAGCGTGGCGTTGTTCACCCGCACGCTCCGCTCACCCTCGGCTTTGGGCAATTGCCAGCCCGTGCCTTCGCCCTGCTCCATCCACAAATCATCAAAGCAGGCCTGCATGATGTCGTCTGGCTCGGGCTCCGTACCAAAATCTTCGCCCAAGGCTGGGCCTTGCCAAGTGATGTGCCCGGTTTGCGCCATGACCGCCAAGTTGAACGCCGTAAAGTCACTCAAACCCACAAACTGGGTGCCTTTGTCGATGGCTTTGCCAATGGCTTTGTAGGGCAAATTGGGCAAGATGCGCGTGAGGCCATAACCGCCCCGCGAAATCATGGCGATATCGGCACCGCTGGCCGCCGCACGGCCAATGGCTGCAATGCGGGTGGCATCGTCACCCGCAAAACGCATGTGGCTCGACAAAGCCGCCTCATCCACTTCAAGCGTGTGACCTTGGGCTTGCAAACGTTTCTGACCGCGCCGAAAGGCCGCTTTGTTGCGCACCGCGCTGGAGGGCGAAAAAATGTAAATGTGGGCCATTGAAAACGATCTTATTTAGAACTTGAAGTGTCGCACAGCAGCTTCTGCGATCGCTTGGCCATGCTCTTGCACAAAGTGCCCCGCATGCGGCAACAACAGCGGCTCAGGACAACCCTTGATTTGGCTTTGCAAACCCCGCATCACGGCTTCGCCCAACACCGGATCTTGCTGCCCAATGGCCATCAGGCTTTGGCCTTGCCAATCGTTGCGCCAAAAATCACGCGCTTGCCTCGAAATGGCGGCGCCTTCCGAGTCTTCAAATTCAGGGACCATGGGCGGGAATGCGCGCAGGGCGGCACGGTAACCTTTGTCTGGAAACGGCGCGTTGTAAGCCGCAGCCTCCGCCACACTCAGGTGTTTGTTGCCACGCAAAAAGAGCTTGCCCACATCAAACTGGGGCTGCTGTTTACACCAATCTCGCCACGCCAAAAAACCGTCGCTCAATGGCATCTCGCCAGTGGCCAAGGTGGTGTTCATGACCAGCAAACCGGCAAACCTCTGGGGGGCTGCCATGGGCAAGGTCAAGCCCAAAATGCCGCCCCAGTCTTGCACCACCAGCACCACACGCTGCAAATCCAGCCGCTCTATCCACTCAAGCAAATACTGACGGTGTGTGTGGAAGGTATGGAAACTGTCTTTTTTGGGTTTGTCGCTTTTTCCAAAACCAAGCAAGTCAGGCGCCACCACACGGTGCCCTGCGGCCAGCCACACCGGTATCATTTTTCGATACAGGTAGCTCCAAGCCGGATTGCCATGCAAACACAGCCAAGTGATGGATCTCTGGTCGGTCGAACCCACGGGGCCTTCATCCAAATAGTGCATGCGCAGGCCCGCAACGCTGGGCAAGTCACTCACATAACGCGGCGCCCACGGATAGTCGGGCAAATGCTCAAAGCAAGTTGAGGGGGTGCGCAACGCGTCTTCGCGTAAAGGGTTGGTGTTGGATCGCAAAGGCCTGAAAAAATCACGCAACAGCTGCCCGCACTCTGCGGCCAAAACGCTGCCGGTCACTTGCGTTTGGTGGTTGAGTTGGGCATGACCCAACACATCCACCACCGAACCCGCAGCCCCTGTGCGCGGATCTGCAGCGCCATACACCACCCGGTCGAGCCGGGCGTGCAACATCGCACCGCTGCACATGCTGCAAGGCTCCAGAGTGACATACAGCGTGCAGCCCTCCAGGCGGTAGTTGCCCAAGACACGGGCCGCCTCGCGCAGCGCCACCACCTCGGCGTGAGCCGTGGGGTCGTGTCTGGCAATGGGCGCATTGCGCCCTGCGGCTATCACTTGACCGTTTTTGACCACCACGGCGCCCACTGGCACCTCGCCTGCGGCCGCCGCTAATTTAGCTTGCGCCAAGGCCAATTGCATGCCTTGTTCATCTGACAAATGGACCGCAGCGCCTTGGGCGTGGGGCGATGCCGGGGTAACGGATTTTGACTCTGAAGAGCTCATGGCACCAAACCCAGATCTTTCATCCAGCGGGCCAAAGCCTGGTGATCGGACGGCCCTTGGGCGTAAACCGCGTGCATGGCAGCGTGGGAGTCAGGGCGGTGTTGGTTGAGCTTCACGGCGCAATGCAATTCTGTGATCTGCATCTCAAAAGCCACAATGCCATTCAGCATGGCCTCGGTATAGGAAGCGGGCAATTCACGCCATTGCTGGGCATAAGCAGGCTCGTGCTCAGCAATCAGGCACTTGAGCAAACGGTCGCGGTCGGCATGAGGATCGAGAATGCGCGTGACCACCTTGGCCTGAACAGCCAAATACGACCATGTGGGCACCCGCTGTTTGTCGGCATAGACCCGGGGCGACATGTAGGCCTGCGGCCCCATAAAACTGACCAATGCAGGGCCTTGCGATGCCAAAATTTGGCCCTGCGGATTGGCACGCGCGCAATGCCCCAAAAGCACACCGTGTTGGCCTAATGGGGCGTCCCCCCACAGTGAATCCGCTTGCCAGTGCAAGGGAATATGGCTGAGCTCCGGAAACCCGTCTTGCCCCACCGAGACAATGGCTGCCAAGGGGTGCTCGCGCATGATGCGCTGGGCAACAGCGGGGTCGGTGTTGTTGAATTGTTTGGGCAGGTACATAGGACATTGAATGTACCAAAACAACCATAAACTCCAAGCTCAGCCCCTGCTTGTCACGCCGGGCCGAGCCTCGGTGTTGGGGCTTCAACGCACCCGGCGATAAGCACCCGGCGAAATGCCATTGCGCGGGGTGCACATGATGTGCTCGCTGATCTGAATTGCGGCGTCAGAAATGCTGATGACCGCATCGTCTGTGGACGCGGTCACGAAACCGCCTTTGGCGGGCTTCAACTCGTCATCCAAATCGCACAGCTTGCCATCAGGAAAACCTTTGGGGTTGTTCATATCGGGCATCCAGTTGCCCCAGAGTCGTATCTTCTGACGGCCATTGGCGGTATAGACCAAGATGGCCAAATCTTCATGCGAGAACTTGGCTTCTGCGCTGGTGTAAGCCTTGGCCAGTGCTTGGGTTTCTAACTCGGCGGTGCGCTCACGCACCATGGCCACGCACCGGCGCGTTGCCTCAGCCGCCGCGAAGGGTTTGCCATTGAAATCGTTCATGCAAGTGGCATACCCCGCCAAAAACACACGCTGCGTGGCCAACAAGTAGCCCTTCAGCGGAAACCCGGCATTCACTTGCTTGAAGACCTCGCCCATGCGGGTGTCGGCGGCATCCAATTCAGGGGTGCTGCAAATGAGCTTTTCAATGGGGCGGCGCGCCTTGGCGCAATCAAAGCTGGCCGCAGAGGCCGAAATGCCCGAAAAAAGCAAAAAGCCAGTGGTCAAGAGGGTTCGCAAAAGAACAGTTCGCATAGTCGTTCTCTTATTTCAATTGATTTGACAGTATAAAAATGGGACTAATCTTACTCAATACCTACACCTGGAAAATACTCATTAAATCAATGATTTAGAGAAATATTTATGCAGAATGTAGGTTTTGCTTTTCTTTTCAATATAATGATGACGCATTAATTCTATATTTCTGTTTATTAATTAACGAATTTAAGCGGTTGTGTCACACAAAGTACGGATCTACTTTAAGAACTAAAAAAAAGAGGCGAAAGTCGCAAACACCAAAGAGATCGAAGCAATCAGTGATGATAACGCTCCGCTCAAATTTCCCCAATAAGCGACATTTGAAGAAAATTTTGTTTCTCTCGTCAATCCTCGTTTACCAGTTAGGGCGGCAACTGGTAAAGATACACAGAAAGAGTATCCCGAAACAATAAATGCGCAACAAATAATCCATTTTAGTAATGGGTCAACTGTGAAATGTGGAAGAAGGGCAGCTACAGCGAACATTAAGATCGCACCCATTGGAAGACTAGCATGAGCAACACGCCAAGAATTAACTATGTGTTCTTCTGCATTAGCATTAATGGCTTTGGCGTAAGGTACGCCACACAACAGTCCAAACAGCAAAATCAACGAACCGTTAAACGAAAGATAAAGAGAATAGGATTCCATTGAATAAATAGCTTAAGTTTGTTACAAAATTATGTAAATGATAAATGTAATTTAAAAAACGAACAAGGACAACAATTTAGTTGAAAATTTTAAAGTTATTTATGAATTCAAAAAATATAAATTAACGACTTAGCCGAAAAAATCATTCCCACTCAATCGTCGCCGGCGGCTTGGAGCTCACGTCATAAGTCACACGGTTAATGCCGCGCACTTCGTTGATGATTCGGCCAGACACCTTCTTGAGCAAGGCATAGGGCAACTCGGCCCAGTCGGCGGTCATGAAGTCGCTGGTTTGTACGGCGCGCAAAGCCACCACATAGTCGTAGGTACGGCCATCGCCCATCACGCCCACGCTTTTCACTGGCAAGAAGACCGTGAAAGCTTGGCTGGTCAAGTCGTACCAAGACTTGCCCGAATCGTCTTTAAAGTTGCGCAGCTCTTCGATGAAGATCGCATCGGCACGGCGCAGCAAGTCGGCGTATTCCTTCTTCACTTCGCCCAAAATGCGCACACCCAAACCGGGGCCTGGGAAAGGGTGGCGGTAGACCATCTCGCGGGGCAGGCCCAGGGCCACGCCCAGCTCACGCACCTCGTCTTTGAACAGTTCGCGCAGGGGCTCCAGCAGTTTCAGGCCCAGTTGCTCAGGCAAGCCGCCCACGTTATGGTGGCTCTTGATGGTGACGGCCTTTTTGCTTTTGGCCCCACCCGACTCGATCACGTCGGGGTAAATCGTGCCTTGGGCCAAGAATGTC
>JACCDN010902577.1_pt1 | contig 10804 bp, 10 predicted proteins | sample 7441691 | NCBI WGS metagenome assembly JACCDN01 (sample SAMN15323439, study PRJNA562643) | freshwater metagenome | isolation source: river surface water | place: USA:Blue River Watershed | collected 2017-08-16
GCACGGGCGGATGAGAACACCCTGGATGGCTGGACTGAGGCGGTGCTGTCGGCTGGGTCTGTCAACGAGGTGTTCGGGACTGATCAGCCTTGATTACGTTGAGAAGCGACCCAGCGCCGTCTGTTGGTACCGCGCCGGGCAGGGAGGTTGATTCTGTCGGTCAGATGGTCATGCCGCCATCAACAGAGTAGACATTCCCGGTGCTGAATGAGGATTCGTCCGATGCCAAGAAGGTGACTACCGGCGCGATTTCTTCTGCAGTTGCCAGTCGACCCATAGGCTGCCGGGCAATAAAATTTTTCCTTGCCTCGGCAGGGTCTTCATAAGCATTGATCCTGTCTTGCAGCGAGGGCGTATCGACCGTGCCGGGACAGACAGCATTGCAGCGTATACCCTGAGTCACATAATCGGCAGCCACTGCCTTGGTCAAACCGATAACCGCTGCCTTGCTCGCACCATAGACGAAACGGTTCGGCAGGCCGCGCACACTTGACGCGATGCTGGCCATGTTGATGATGCTGCCTTTTTGCTTGGAGAGCATTTTTGGCAGCGCGGCCTGAATCATCCAGAATTGCGAGCGAACATTCAAATCGAAAGCGAACTGCCAATCCTCATCGGTGGCTTCCATCACGGTGCCGGCATGCACAAATCCTGCACAGTTGAAGAGAACATCAATGACCGGGATATTTGCGGTCACTGTCTGAATCGCCTGCTTATCCATCACGTCCAGCGCTGCGGTATGGACATTGGCGACTCCCCTGAATTTGTCCAATAGCGCAGGATTGACATCGGTCGCCCAGACGGTTGCGCCTTCCTTTGCCATGGCGATTGCGCTTGCATAGCCTATGCCTTGCCCGGCTGCCGTGATCAGCGCGGTCTTTCCCTGTAATCGCATGTTTTTTCCTTGTTTTTGTCTGCGTTGGTGGCGGGCACTGTGCGCGTCCGCCACCCATCATCGCGCATTCAGCAGCTCTCAGGATTTTCCTGAGGACTGCGTCGCATTGATCAGATAGTTTTGTATCCGGGCCTCGACGACCGAATACCATTGATTCTGCTGTATCTGGAAGCGACGGTAGTGGTCATAGATTTTTTTGAATGCCGGGTTCTTTTCAGCTTCGGCATCCATCACCTCGCGCGCGGCCTTCAGGCAGGCGTCCATCACTGGCTGCGGGAAAGCCCGCAGCTTGACGCCACGCTTGAGCAGCCTCGCGAGTGCCTGCGGATTGCGCACGTCGTAATTCGCCTGGACGTGGACATTCGCCTCGTAAGAAGCTGCGGTGATCGCTGCCTTGTACATCGGTGGCAGGCCTTCCCACAGCTTGGTGCCGATGATGATCGACAGATGGGAACCCGTTTCCCACCAGCCGGGCGAATAGTAGTAAGGAGCCACGCGGTCGAAGCCGAGTTTTTCGTCATCATAGGGACCGACGAATTCGGCCGCATCGATCGTGCCTTTTTCAAGCGCAGGATAAATATCGCCCGGAGCAATCTGCTGAGGGACAACGCCGAGTTTTTGCAGGATGCGTCCGGCGAATCCGCCGACGCGCATTTTCAGGCCAGACAGGTCGTCGACCGTTTTGATCTCTTTGCGGAACCAGCCGCCCATCTGGCCGCCCGTATTCCCGGCGGGGAAATCGACTATGCCGTACGATTTGAAGAATTCCTGGTACAGCTCGCGGCCACCGCCCGCGTCGTACCACGCCATTTGCTGACGCGCGCTGAGGCCGAACGGTCCGCACGTGTGAAAAGTGAAGGCCGGATCTTTGCCGAAGTAGAAATAGAGCGCCGTATGGCCCATCTCTATCGTGCCATTCTGCACGGCGTCGAGCACCTGCAGGCCGGGCACCAGTTCGCCTGCGGGGAAGGTACGGATCGTGAATTTGCCACCCGTCAGTTCACCGACGCGCTTGGCAAAGAACTCGACGCCGCCATAGAGCGTGTCGATCGATTTAGGGAAGCTGGACGCGAGGCGCCAGTTCAGGGTCGGCAGGTCGGCCGCCATCGCGGGTGCTGCGATGGCGGCGGCCGCTGCACCGCCGGCAGCCTGTATGAATTTGCGTCTTTCCATGCTTGTCTCCTTTGTTTTTATCGGGGGGTAGGCAACAACCGGTAAGGATCTGATCAGTATTTTATTCGAGCAGTGTCTTGAGTACGGCGGCATCGTCCAGCTCATCATGGCCGCGCGCCAGCGTGGCAGTGAAGATATCCAGCGCGTACTTTGCCATGGGCATATCGACGTTTCCGGATTCTGCCATGTCGATGCCCAGAGCCACATCCTTGGTCAGGATGTACGCATAGGCGCGGGGCGCGTAGTCATTGGCGATCGCCCGGGTCAGGCGATCGTCGAGCATCATCGATTGGCCACTGGAGGCGCTCATGAGCGAGACCAGCGTCTGCGGGTCCAGTCCCATCTTGATGCCCAGTGCGACAGCCGAGGAAGAGGCGATCAGGTTCATGCCCGCCACAAGATTGTTGACCAGCTTGTAACGTGCGCCATCGCCAATGCGCTCACCCAGACGGAAAATACGACTGGAGATCGCATTCAGCACCGCGTCGTGTCGGGCAACGACTTGGGAATCGCCTGCGAGCATGAGGCTCATTGTGCCATCGCGCGCGCGCACGGGGCCACCAGAGACCGGGCCATCCAGCACATCGAAACCTGCCTCCTTAAGGCGCTGAGCGATTGCTTCAGTATCTTCTGGTGCGATGGTCGGGCAGAGCAGGACGGTTTTGCCGGCGCCGCCTGCGGAGGTGACACCCTGGTCGCCAAACAGCACTTCGGTCGTCTGCTTCGCGTTCACGACCATGATGATGATGAAGTCTGCCTGGGCGGCAATCGCGGACGGGCTGGTGCATACGATCAGTCCGCTGTTTCGCGCGCTGGCCTCGATCTCCGGACGTATGTCGCGGATCGCTACCTGATAGCCCTTGTCGTGAAGGTTGAGGGCGATGGCCATGCCCATGGAGCCTGCGCCGATGACGCCGATGTTTTTGTTATTGTTCATCGTTCTTGTTGTTATGAGTGTGTCGGGGTGTCAGATCGCCCGCGTCTGCCGACATGCGGAGGGCGCGGGCCGCGCGCCGGCAAAGCGGCCGAACTTCGCAACCCGCCAAGTATACGTGCCGCGAAGCGGCTGTGGCCCCGCTTTCGCGGAGAAAAGTAAAGGATTGAGCTGACAGCGGTGTCAGCGCCAGTCACGGTGGTGATGGTGATGACGATGGCCACCCCATCCGCCTCCATAGCTCCAGCGGAAGGATACCCCAGGAGCGCTATAGTGCACGGGCGGCGCGTAGTAGACGGGAGGATAAGCCTGATAGGCCGGATAGGCGGGCTAGGCGGGAGCCACGACCACCGGCGCGCTGACGACTGCGGGAGCAACCACAGGTGGCGCTGTCACCGCCGCAGGCGCAGCAGCAATGGACGGGCTGATGCGCACCGGCAGATAGGGGCCGGGGTCGTTCGGGAGCTGAATGCTGTACTGCTTGCCCGCGTATTCATACACGACGTTGTAAGCAGTTACACGATTTTCGTAGCTGACTTGCTGCGTGCAGCTGGTCATTGGCTGGTAGACCGGAACGGGTGAGGATTCCATGCTGTCGCCTGCCATCGCGCCGCCAATCACCCCCACCGCAGTTGCCAGTGCTCGTCCCGAGCCACCTCCGATCGTGCTGCCGATCGCGCCTCCGGCGACCGCACCGATCAGCGCACCTGCCCCGGACTTGGGGGCGGCGGTGATGATCTGGCTTTGCGTGCATACTTGTTGCGGTGCAGCGACCTGCGTGACGACCGGGGTACTTGAAATCACGCGGGCCATTTCCTGAGACTGCGCCTGGGAGAGCATCGGAGCAAAACCGAGCAGCAACGCTGCGTACAAGGGGAGGCGTGTCAAGGTCGGGTTCATGGCGTTTCCTGGGATGGTAGGCTTGCCACTGAAAGTTACGCCACCGACAGGAATGTGTAAGCGTCAATTACATTTGGAAACCAAGTTTCTCTGGAATTTCGCTCTCCGTGGCAAACCGGGTCATCGCAGCCGGAGCGTGGCCGCGCGAGCGTATTTCAGCATGAGTCCGGACAGCTCAATCACCAGTCGCGAAACCCGCCACGGATCCACGACAGACAATCGCAGTAGCCGGCCCCTGAGACCGCGTGAGAGCAGGCAGCGCAGGTTGCCTGCCCGGAGCAGCGGGTAACGCGTATAGGCGCGTCCCTGCGCCAGTCGCAACGGTCCGGAATTAGACTCAGGGTCATGTACGTGACGCAGGCTCTCTTGCACGAAATTCAGGCCGCACCACAGGGCAGCGCTCATCGAAGCCCAGAAGCGAGGGTTGGATTCAATCAGACAAATACGTCCGCTGCTGCGGTCGATGCGGGCATCAATATGCATCACGCCGTCATAGCCGCTGGCAGCGCAGATCTTGGCTGCCAAGGCCTCCATCTGAGGCACCGTCATGAATCGCACCACAGAGCCGCTGACTTGCTGGGTCGCGAGTGTCATTACCTCGCCTCCCACGGCCAGCAGGCTGATATCGATATCCTCACCGGGAATGTACTCCTGCGCCAGCAGCGGACCGAATTGGTAGTCATCTCGCTGCAAGATCTCTGAGTCAAACACTGCCTGATTGCGGATGATGCGCACGCCCTGCGAGCCGGCCAGATTACTCGGCTTGATGACGAAAGGCGTACCCAGCACGGAGGCCAGCAACGGATACCGAAGCGTTTTCTTGTTTTCAAAGCAGAGCGTCAGCGGCACGGGCAGTCCCTGCCGCTGGCAGAAACGATGGAACTGCCATTTGTCTTCCAGCAGTGCCAGCTGAACGCTGCTGGGCATGGGCGCCAGTGGTGCGGGTAGCCTGGGGCGCAACCGGTTGAGCGCATGCGCTGCATCACAATCCACGGCAATGATGCGCGTCTGACGATCGCGTGCACAGAGCTTTTGCAGGGTAGTCAGCAGTGATTCGTCCTCAATGGCAGCAAGTGAGTGCCTGATCCAGTGGTTACACAACAGTGACCATCGGATGGATCGTGTGCTGTCATTCCCCATCACGCTGATGTCTGCGCGGCTGAAACTTCGTATTGCTTGCAATACCGGGCCCAGCACCTGAAGGCTGTTGCCGACGACGACTGCATGGCGCATTGTGTATCCTTTCTCGGATTCATCAGCGCTGTCCGCCGCTTTATGCTCAATCACGCTCTGAGGACAGCCGCAGTCACTCTAGGGAAGGTCGAGCTTTTGCCGGTGAAGAAGATCAAGAAAGTGAGTGTTTTTTAATGAGTAGCCTCGGATATGCATTCTCACAGAGAAGTGCATCACCACCTCAAAACCTGAAACTCCTGTGGCGTTCAGAAACAGGCGATGACAGAGCGAGGTTTCACGCCGCGGAGAACACGGCTCAGTAAGCTGAATTCGCGCGCAATCCGGCTCAGCAGTTGATCCATGGGCCGCGCCGCACTGGCGGCATAGGTATAGGCGGTTTGACCCATTTTTTCATAATAATCACGGCCGACCAGCTTCGCGCGCCGGATGTCCCACGCATCGACAAACAGGCAGCTGTCGCCAATCTGTCGAAAGTCTTCTGCGGTGCGTGCCCGAGTGAATTCGAGACACACAATCTCTGGCGGGAAATCCTGTTTGCGGAAATTCCGCGCCATCATGTGAACCAGATAGGCTTCGAGCTCTTCGTCCAGAAAGAGCTGGCTGCGGTTCTCGCAGTCCATCACGATTTCCCAACTCGCCCGGATATAAGGTTGCCAGTTCATTCAAGGTCCTCCGATCAATTGAGATGCAGCGCTGATCATTTGCGACAAGGAAACTCGATAGACAGAAAATAACGTAGTGCGCAAACGTTCGCAAGAAAATTGCTGAATGGTCAGCACTCACCAGCGCCGGCTGCTAATGGCACGTCTCGTTGATCCGACCTCTCCGGTACAACCGAGTGAACTGACCATGTTTTGTGGATCTGTTCGACGGCTTGTTCAGCGAGTCGGTGAAATAAGCTCCCCCTTCCAGGCTACCCCGGGATTTTCCCCGCATGCGCCTGCGTCTCACCGAATGAGGAAGTCATCGATATGTATGGTCTGGTCAACAGGGCATTGCAGCAGCTGGTCTGCGCGCGTTGCGGCGACGAGGGCTGGCAGCGGGTGCGCACGCGCGCCGGTATCGAGGATGAAGTCTTCGTGCGCATGGACTCTTATCCCGACGAAATTACCGAGCGTTTGCTCATTTCCGCATCAGAGGAGTTGCATACCACCGCTGCCCGGTTGCTGGAAGATTTTGGCCGTTATTGGGTGCGCTACACGATGGTCGAGGGCTATGGGGCGCTGCTGAACGATCTGGGCCGTGATTTTCGCTCAGCACTCGACAGTCTTGATGGTATGCATGCGCGGGTCAGCTTGCTTTATCCTGCGCTGCGTCCGCCGCGCTTTCGTTGTGAAGCCCTGGAGGATGAAAACATACGCCTTCATTACTGGTCGGAGCGGCGGGGAATGGCGCCCATGGTGGTGGGGCTGATCGAAGGACTGGCCGAGCGTTATGGCCTCCTTGCCAGCGTCCTTCATGAGATGCGGCACGAGCCGGGGCATGACAGTTTCATCATCCAGATGCACGGCAAAATAGCTGATGCAGTCTGAGCTCATCCCTGTCAATTGCACCGACAGGTGCACATCCAGAGAGTTCATCGAGCGAATGACGAGGGTCTTTCCTTTTGCCTTTGTCATCGACGACTCCCTTACCATCATTGCCAGCGGCCACCTGCTGCAGAAGGCTTTACCACAGACGAGTGAGTACCCGCAGCTCAGCGAATGCTTTCGCTTTGCTCAGGATTGCCCGATAGCTTTTTCACGGCTGGGCGAGCACGCAGGTGAACTGACGGTGCTGCAAAGCAGGACGTCACTCCCTCCGTTGCGTGGACAATGGCTGAAAGTCGCGCATCGCCAGATGATGTTCCTGGGATGGCCGTGGGTGACTTCTTTTGGTCAGCTCGCCGGCATGGGGGTGACGTTGTCGGAGATCCCGCCACACCATGCGCTGGCAGAAATGCTGATGCTTCTGCAGACGAACCGTAATGCCATGGAGGACGCGCGCGATCTCGCGAGGAAAATCAAAGAGCGTAATGGCGAACTCGAACAGCTTACCGAGGCCTTGCGAAAGCAGGCCTATCACGATGCGCTGACCGGCCTGCCCAATCGCCTGATGCTGAGAGAGCGACTCTCACATGCCATCGCACGTGCACGTCGGCAGCAATCCCGCCTGGCAGTACTGTTCATTGATCTGGACCGTTTCAAGTCGGTGAATGATTCGCTCGGTCACAGGGTGGGCGATCAGCTGCTGCATTTAGTAGCCGAACGAATCAGAGGTGCGTTGCGAGAGACCGATACCGTGGCGCGCGAAGGGGGCGACGAATTTCTTGTGCTGCTCGAAGATGTACAAGAGCCCGAGCAAGCGGGGCGTGTTGCAGAGAAAATTCTGAAGCGACTGAACCAGCCCTATCAGGTGCAGGACACTCAGCTACAGTGTGGTGCCAGCGTGGGTGTCAGTCTTTATCCGATGGATGGCGAGGATGAGGACCAGCTGATCAGCCATGCCGATGCAGCGATGTTTGACTCCAAAAGGGAGGGGCGCAACTGCGTTCGGTTTTTTTCGGAAGAGAGTTGGCGGCGTGTCACCCATCGGCTTGAGATCGAGAAGCAGTTGCATGCCGCGCTGGAACTGAATCAATTCGTGGTGCATTATCAGCCTCAGGTGAGCTTGCCCGGCAAAAAAATCCTGAGTGCCGAGGCGTTGCTTCGCTGGCAGCATCCCTCGCGTGGTCTGATCATGCCCGGAGAGTTCATACCGCTTGCTGAAGAGACCGGGCTGATTGTGCCGATCGGTGATTGGGTGCTGGAGACAGTCTGCTGTCAGATCGCCGACTGGCTGCGGCAGCAAGGGTGGAGTCCCTCGGGGTCGGTGAATGGCTCGGCGCGACAGCGGCAAATGCCGGGTTTCGCTCAGGGCGTTGAAGCAACGCTTGCACGCTGGCAGATTCCTCCCGGGTTGCTGGAGCTGGAGCTGACCGAGCATTCGCTGATGCAACAACCTCGTGAGGCCAGCGAGCTGCTGGCACATCTCAAGCAGCGTGGTGTGCGGTTGGTGCTGGATGATTTTGGCACTGGATATTCGAACCTCATGACGCTGGCGAATATGCCTTTCGACACGCTGAAGATCGACCGGGCCTTCATCGCGGGACTGAGCGACAGTGCGCAGAGCCGCGCACTAGTGAATATGATCATCACGCTGGCTCAGCAGCTTCAGCTGAAACTGGTGGCCGAAGGCGTGGAAACCCATCAGCAACAAGCGCTGCTGGCGGGCTTGGGGTGCAACTATGTCCAAGGCTACTTGCACGCACCTCCGCTTGCGGTCGCTGAATTCGAGCAACTGACCTTTGGTAGCGAGCGCGTCAGCCAGCAACACTTTGCATGATTCAGCGCATCATCCCGCCGGGCGGATAGCTGTTTCCGGTTCCGCCTCCCGAGGTGCCCGTGCCGGAGGTGCCCCCCGAACTGCTGCCGCCACCGCTTGCGCCACCCGCTGCGCCGCCATTCGTCGCGCCACCTGCTCCGCCACCGTTGCTAGTATCGCTGCTGGTGCCGGTTGGACTGGCCCCGCTGCTGCCGCACGGGCATGGGCAGTTACACATGTTTCCACCAGCACCTTGCGAGCCGCCTGCACTGCTTTCGCCGGCTGTTCCGGTGCCCGCACCGGTCGCTCCGCCAGCGCCCGTCGCGCCGCTGGCCTCGTTGCCTTTTCCTGTTGCGCCATGAAAGCGTTCATCACCAGTGCTCGTTGAGCCCGATGTGCCTGACGTACCGGAGGTACCTGTGCCCGGTGTTTGGGGCAATTTCACGCCGCCTGGTGTTGCCTGATCGGTATGCGAGCCTTCTGCTCCACCCGTGCTGCGATCACCACTGTGCGGCGATTGCGCTCCTGCATACGGACTGCTCATGCCGGCCAGCAGCGCGATCACTGCGGCTGCGCTTCGACGATATTGTCTGCTGAATTGAATCATGATCATGCCTCGGTTGACTGGTTAGGGTCATTTCACCTTAGGCGCATGATCTCGCTGCTGGTTGAGTGCTCTCAAACCGCGGCCATACAACATCGGGCTCGGTGCGCATTGCTTATCCATGATTGAAGCGGCTCAAACATCGGACTGTGCCACGCTCTATAACCAAGATCATCCCGGACAGCGATGGAGAAGATCATGAAGGTTTGGCATTGCAAGCTCGCAGCAGGCATAGGCAGTCTCATCTGTGCGTCATTCGTCTTGGCGCAGGCCAAGGGCAGCAATCTTGAAAAGCTGGAAGCGTTTCGTTCCACGGGCGGGCCAATGACGCTGGAAACTGTGCCTCAGACCGGGCCGAAAGTGGATGCCATACGTCGCAATCTGCAGAAGATACGCTTGCCGGACGGCTTCAGGATCGATCTTTATGCACTGGTGCCCGATGCAAGGCATATGGCCATCGGCCCCTCGACTGGCATCGTGTTCGTAGGAACACGCAAAAACCGCGTCTGGGCGGTGACTGATCGAACTCGCAGCCGAGTGGCTGATGAGGTGAAAGTATTTGCACCATCGATAGAATTTCGCGTACCCAATGGCGTGTGCTTTACGCCAGATGGATTTCTTTATGTCGTGGAACACAATCGTGTGCTGATGTTTCCGGCTGCCGAGTTTTTTTATGAAGGTGGTGACGTCGCGATCGGGCAGGTCGTGCCTCAGGGACAACTGATTCCGGCAGAAGAAGAAAGCTTTAACCATGGTGCGCGTACTTGTCGCATCGGGCCAGACAACAAGCTTTACATCACGCTGGGCCAGCCGTTCAACGTACCGCCGAAAGAAAAAGTCGCGCTCTATGACCGCGTAGGCATGATGGGGATTATCCGCATGGATCGCGACGGTAAAAATCGTGAGGTGGTGGCTCGTGGTGTGCGCAATTCTGTCGGACTGGATTTTAACCCGAAGGACAAGGCACTCTGGTTTACGGACAACCAGGTCGATGGCATGGGTGACGATCAGCCGCCGGGCGAGATCAATCGCGCAACGCGCTTTGGTCAGAACTTCGGCTTTCCCTGGTATGGGGGTGGCAAGGTGAGGACGGCTGAATTCAAGTCCGAGACGCCCCCCTCGGATGTGGTGTTTCCGCAGTCCGAGACCGCACCCCATGCCGCAGACCTCGGCATGCATTTTTATCGGGGGAAGATGTTCCCGTCAAAATATCAGAACGGTATTTTCTCCGCGCAGCATGGATCATGGAATCGCACCACCCCCGTGGGGGCGCGTGTGATGTTTACCAGTCTGAAGGCCGACGGCACGGCAGAAAAGACCGAAGTATTTGCCGACGGTTGGCTCACTTCATCCAATGAATTCCTCGGACGACCCGCCGATGTCGCACAGCTGGCCGACGGATCTTTGCTGGTATCCGATGATTATGCGGGTGCGATTTATCGCATCTCGTATGCCGGGGAACCGGGAAAATGAGATCAGCGCTGCTTTTGCTGATGTGCGCCTGCCTTTCTCCCGCCGCTGAAAGATTTTAGCGGCGGAGCCCGCCGGCACGCCCTGAGTGAATGTGCTCAAAATCTCTCGTGACATAATGTGAGTCTTCCAGGCAGAGCAGGCGCTATGCTGCTCGGGCTCAATAACAACAACCATCAGAGACCATCAGATGAGCACACCCCAAAAACTCGGATTCATTGGACTCGGCATCATGGGCGGCCCCATGGCGCATCATCTGCTCAAGGCAGGGCATCAATTGTTCACGCATACC
>JACCDN010597132.1_pt1 | contig 10799 bp, 10 predicted proteins | sample 7441691 | NCBI WGS metagenome assembly JACCDN01 (sample SAMN15323439, study PRJNA562643) | freshwater metagenome | isolation source: river surface water | place: USA:Blue River Watershed | collected 2017-08-16
ATCCGCACTTCTTCATAGTATCTACCCGTCTCTCCGAAATAATTAATATATTTAAACACACGCCGCAATTCTGCTTGATTCATGTTAGTCTGCTGCTTATGGCGGTTTTCCTAACCTATGATAATCAAACTTTACAAGACGGTTTAGGTGCTCAGGCCCTACGAATTACTGGAATATATGCGGTCGCGAAGGCTTTTCGTCTTAAATATTTGCATCAACCGATAACCAATGTGATTGAAGATGTTGGGCAAGGTTCAAACGTAGATTCTAGCCAGGAGACCTTAATTGCCAGCTTCAATCAATTTTTTAATTTTCCAAGCGATCGAAGGCCAAAGCCCAATGCTAAACGGATAGCCGTGAGGGACCTGAGTCTTAGAGGTCTCTTTCAAATCCTTCTTAGGCAATATCGGAATCGTGGTGATTTGATCGTTCACGTTCTGTTACCCCAAGGAGTGGTAGATCGCATTCCATTTATTTATCGTTTTCCAGCTAAATTTCTTAGGAGGATTAATAAAGGCTTACTTGAATCTCACTTTTCACCGGAGATTGCAGCACATGTTCGAAGAGGTTACGATGAAAAATACGCAGATCTAAAGTATGCGCGAAATAGACACTTACCTTTCAGCTATTATTCTGATGTATTAGAAGTTTTAACAAAAAGGGGATTAACTCATGGCGCAACAAATCTTCTAATCCACACGGACTTGCTGAATACTCCAAAGGTTTGGTCTCCGACCCAGCAAGGAATAGTTGATGGTTTCAACAAGAATTCTGGTCTGACCGGAAGAAAAGAAATCAAGCTTGAAGGTTTTGATTTATCCAGAGAAATTACAATTCCTCGCGGATTAAAAGCGGATATACGATATTGCGATCCGCTGTTGAATACATTCCTTGACATGTGTAACGCAAAGGTTTTGATCCAGGGAAAATCAGCTTTTTCTTATCTCGCCGGAATTATTAATACAAATTTAGTAATTTATCCACCAAAGCAAAGTGCGGCGAAATTGAATAGTTGGAAATCAGCTGAGGATCTTGGAGTGCTCCTAAAAGAGCCACTACTGGGATAACAAATCGAAATAATGTCGGCTAATGGTAAGATAAAGAAATGCGAGCGATAGCGGTAACGTCGATAGCCTCTCAGGACTCACCTGGTATATCCAAATTGATTAGTTTGGCGGAAATTTGCTCGGCCCAGTTGGTGATAATTGGTGACAAAAAGACACCAGTTTGGGACAAGAAAGTACTTCCCGAGTTTGTGCATTATTTTTCGGTTGAAGACCAAATCGAGAAATGGCCAAAGCTGGCTAATTTGTTGCCCTTCAATCATTACGCACGCAAGAACTTGGCTTATTTGTGGGCAATTGAAAACAACGTGTCCGTTCTTCTGGATACGGATGATGACAACTCTAGCGAAGTCAATGTTTTCGATGCCGTTCCCAAACAGTTCAGAGTAATTTCTGAAAGCGTTGAATGGGTAAATGTATATGCATATTTCGGTAAGGAAGAGATATGGCCAAGAGGATTGCCTCTCGATGAAGCGCGAAAAGAAGTAGCTGTTGACCGAGTTGCGCAAGGCGATCTGGAGTGGCATTGCTTCCAATCTATAGTCGATGGTGATCCAGATTTGGATGCTATTGGACGTCTGCTGTACCCTGAAAATCATCATTTTTTAGATTACGAACCATTAGTGCTCACTGGTCATAATTTTTGTCCCACCAATTCGCAAGCAACACTTTGGAAAAAACCACTATTTCCGTTGCTTTATTTACCCGTTACTTCCTCCTTTAGAATGACAGACATCTGGCGAGGGATAATTATCTCGGGATTCATCAAAGAAAATAAACTTAGTACAGTTTTCGGTAAACTTGGTTTTCGTCAAGACAGGAATGTCCATAACCTTATTTCAGACTTTGTGGATGAAGTTTCTGGCCATGAACATAATCGAGCCATAAGGCAGATCAGTGACGAAGTTTGGCGCGAAAGTAAATCGCAAGAAAATTGGGCTCATTCACTATCGTCAATTTATACAAAATTAGTAGATCAAGGAAGACTTTCTAGACTTGACCTAAATTGTTTAAAAGAATTTATTAATATTGCGGAGAGTTTTTAAAATCTGTAGAAGTTTAATTGTCGATGCAATGCGTGAATAAAATTTATCTGGGTATGGGCGCCTTTAGAATTGTTGATAATGGCAACACATTCAGGACTTGATAACCTTTGCTCATCGCCAGTTTAACGGCCGGTGTGTTTAAAGCATTTTCCAATGGAGGGAACGTTTCTAATACTAAGTATTCTGGGAATCTGTGTTTCTCTAAGGTGTCAAAATTAATTGACATTAATGCATCAAAATCGGATCCTTCAATATCTATAGATATGAACGTAACTCGAGTACTCGGAAAATATTGATCTAATATTTTCCGAAGTGGAATTCCCTCCACCTTACGTTCACTTACTATTTTTCTACCAATTGAAATCTCGAAATCAATTTTTCTTTATTAACCGTGGATACTAACTTTTCGTCGAACACATTAAGGACATAGCTCTTCTGAGACCCAATTGCAGCACAAATATTGATGTCAAGGGGTCTTTCAGTTAAGAAACTTGCTAGTAATTCCTCATCGGCATCGATATTTATACCTCTCCACCCTCTCTCGTATGGATGACGCGTATTTGAGAAACGGCTTGGGTGGTGCGCTCCTATATCTATATATGAACCCATGTCCGTTTTGTTCATTATGCTCAACAAAGCAAGATCTTCCCCACCTTGGCTGAAAGAAATCTCGAATTTAGAATTAAACCCACGAGTTACTTCCGAAGCATATAGAAAATTTCGGATAAACTCTTTTTTTTCTCAATACTCTTATTGAACGAGCTAATTTACCCAAAGTTGATATATGCAATTACGATCCTCCAAGAATTTTAATTTTTCGAAAGACAAATACTAGAGGGCGAAGAATTCTATAAATGGGATTACTTCTTACAATTCGCCTGCACTCTTGCCTAAACAAAAATCTTCTAAATTCGTCACGCAATTTTCCATCTTGAAGATTGGTCGCACAAAACCATCTAACTTCATCTTTAATCCTTAATTTTTCCACTTGGTCCAAGGTCTGAAAGGTTGCAAACTCACTTAATCTGTAACATGTCGTTGCATCTTCAATATAATGGATCCCGCCGTTTGAACCGGCACCTATCGCGACAACCCAATCTTGCGCTCGAATTCCAATGCATCTGTCTAGCAGGTCAAAATCTAATGCGGTTGTTCTAAATAGCGCTGTGGACTTCTTTATGTCGTTTCCTTGAATAAGATCAAATGAGTTCTTCACTCGTCTTGCCTTTTGTTTTTCTTTTTCGGTCCTCGCTTGAAGGTGGATTTTCGAATTAATTGACTTTCCAAAATAATAATCTGAGTGGACTACGGCTAAAGATTCATCTTCGATGAATTTTTGTATTTGTTTTTCCAATTTAAGCTCGTCGGTCCAATAATCGTCACCATCACAAAATGCAACATGGGAGGACATAATGTTCTTCAAAGTTGAAAATTCCGGTGCTTTTCCAGATTGATACTGGTTGGTTTGATGTAAGACAGGAAATATCAAATTAGGATTTTCCATTTGATACCTTTCAATAACAAATTTAGTTCCATCGGTAGAAGCGTCATCTATTACAAATATCTTCAGTGTTGCTGATTTAAGTTTTTGGGACAAAATTGAATCAATACAATCGTGCAATATATCTTCCTGATTGTATGTTAGAACTATCACCGCAACTTCAAGGTTCAAATAAGATTGCTTCGATTTCAGTTTGTTATCACTCACGCCGTGCGACGATACCTGAAATATTAAGAAAAAGCGAGAATAGATTGAATGGCGAGGTTAGTTTTATGTTAAGAGTTGAAAGATGTATTCTAATTGCGAAAACTGATGTTGCGGTAACATTTTCCTACTAGGTTCTGAAGGGGAAGGTATGAAATTCGACTATTTAGTTTTGGGTAATGGCGCAATCGGTATGTTCTCCGCAATTCAAATTAAGCGTGCGTTTCCTTCCTCTTCAGTTGGCATAATTGGACATCCAAATAGGTTTAACAGTGCAAGCGTTGCCGCGGGAGCTATGTGCAACGTATATGGTGAACTTGAATATTCTTATTCTGACCAAATGCAACTTCTTCAAAGTATTAGTTTTCAATATGGGGTCAGCGGAAAGAATGGTTGGTTGGACTTCGTCCGTGAAAATAATCTAGAAGATAAACTTTTGACTGCTAAAAACACCTTGATTTTTTTAAAGAAAAATCCTTCAGCTTTTGAAGTTAGAAACTTTTCTAAAGCTCAAGCAGAATCCAGGAAAGATTCAGTTCTAGGGAGCTTAAGTAATGCAGAGATCCAAGAGTTTTTCATTAATGCTGCCGATAAACCTGAAGATGCTTTTTCTGTTGAATCAGAATTTGCTTTAGACACAAAACAGCTTTTTAAAATATTTTCCTCTTTATGCAACTCTCTCGGCATAGTGTTGATTAATGATTCGATAGTTCAAGTTGACACCTCGAAGAAGGTGGTAGTCACTGAGCAAGGGACTTTTTCTGCAGGAAGGTTTATCGTTGCGCTCGGCGCAGAACTGAAGAATTTGCTTGGTGAACATGGTATTCAGCAAATACTTAGAGGTGTTGGTACGGCAATTGAAATTTCCACTGAGAGAATTAATGCCACTTTTGGCTCGGGAAAATCAGTTATAAGAACTGTTAATCGTGGGGGTGCGCAATGCGGTTTTCACTTTGTTCCGCGAAAATCTGGTTACTATTTGGGGGCAGGCAACTACATAAAGGCGGATGGCGACTCTTCTCATCGACTTGAGACAATAAGATATCTGATTAACACATTCGAAAAAGAACTTGCAGGTTCTGATATTACATACCAAATTGAGGGTGACATTACAAAAGGTCACAGACCAAGAGCGCTCGATGGTTTCCCTTTGATCGGTCCACTTTCTCAAGCGCCTGATTTCTTTACGGTATCCGGCACCAATCGTGCTGGCCTAACGTGGGCACCAGCAATTGCATCGCAAATTGTTTCTTGGTGCCTAGATGAAGGACAGACTGTCTTGCAAGAAGACTTAGCCAATGTGATTCTGCCAGATCGTGCACCTCTTTCATTCGGCACAGAAGATGAGGCCATTGAATACTATGTCGAAAGTAGGGTGGGGGCAGCAATAGAGCATGGACGTGTTCAAAATGACGCAACTGATATTGAAGCAGAAAAAGTCCGCTTAAATACTTATGCTCGAAAACTCCTGAACGAGGTTCATTCCATAAGTGGAAAATTTAAAGTTCCACATCCAGATCACTGGGCGTCGATACTTGATCAACCTTCCGTTTGTTTTCCTTCAAAATGAAATCAGATCCTTCGTCATTTTATGACTCATTAGCTTCGGAGTATAATAAAGTTTTTTCTGCGAGACAGAAATATCATGATGCAGTAGATAGTCTTATTCTTAACAGTAAAGACTACTCGTCTTGGTCACAAATCTTGGATGTTGGAAGCGGAAATGGTAAAAGACTTACCCGACTGTTTTTGCATAAACAGTGTGTTTTGCACTGTGTTGAGAGTTCTAGTGAGATGGTGGCGTTGTTGAAAAAGTCCAGAGAAATCGAACTGGTCATACAAAGCGACTTTTGCACACTAGACCATAAGAAATTTGAGAATCCATACGATTTAGTTTTAATGCAATGGAATGTTATCGGACATTTATCTAACATTTCTGAAGCATTTAAATTAGTTTCACAAACAGTAAAAGTTGGGGGTCACTTTATATTCGATTTTAATAATCCCCTCAATTACAAACAATATGGTTTTTTAAACGCATTGCGCAACTCTCTTAAATTTCTATTTTCTAACAGCGAAGGAAATTTAAAGTTTCAGATTTCGCATGAAGATTCATATACTGAAACTTACTTCTACAAGATAAGTTACATCTATAAATTACTAGACAAAAATGGTTTTAGACTTAATAAGCTAGTTTATTTAAATTACAGTACCGGGGAAGCGGAGAACCGTTTCGGAGGGCAAGTATTTATAGACGCCATCCGGATCTAGCGGTAGAAATAACTTAGTACTGGAGCCAAAAAAGTTTATATTTATAATTCTTGTGTTTATTACTAGGGAATTCGTCTTTTGCGAAAAGACTAAATTTCTCATTTAAGAGTACGTCATCATGAAGTGGATTCTGGTACATATAAATCTGATGCTTTGGGCCCGATTTTCTAAGTGTTTTAAGCGAATTCTTCAATACCGTAGGGCCATATGAGTCCTTATTGAAAACGAATAGCGTGTATTCTTCGACCCCGATAAGGTCAGTTATTTTGTTGAACAGTATTTGAAGGGTTGAATCTTTGACATTTGCAACGAAGGCCTGTAATTTGTTGCCTTGCTTATTGATCTTTATAAAGTTATTTCGGCACTCCGACACTAAATCGGGATAAATATCGATAGAAAAGACGTAATCAAATTTATTTGTCTCATAGGCCAAAATTGCCGGCTTTCCCAATCCCCCCCAAATCTACAAAAACTGTTTTCATATCGTAATTCGAATATCTGATGCCTGAAAGCCAATAGTCATTCGAAAGCCTGATCATTTCTTTACATACCGATGTATAAACAGGTGAATAACCCATGTAATCGTCATTCGCGAATTTTCCATACTTAATCGTGCGTGTATTCACTTTTCTCTTTAAATCAAACATGTCCAACTGACGAAAAATCTGAACCATTCGATTTAACGCGTAAAATTGACCGTATGGTCGATGGAACCGATAAATGCTTTTGTACTTAACAAATGCGTTTTGTTTTTTCATTGCTCGTCCTATCGTTTTTTGATGGATTTTCCTGCTAAAGCTTCTTTCGGCTAAACGGCGTATTCTGGGAAGTGTAGAGATTGTCAATAAAGTCCAGTTCAGATGGAAGCTTCCGGTATCCGTTTTGGGCTATCATTCGATCTTTTCGGTGAAATGTTAACTCCAATGCGCTTGGAATAAAGAATCCTTTATACCTAAATGTATGGCTCGAATTATGAGCCCTGGAATGAACTACATCAAAATGTTCTAGCAGTTTCGTTAGGACTGGCAAAATTGTCCTAGAATAAAATGCGTTTTGAATCCAAAGCTCCATATCGTGAAATTCAATAGCCAAAATTCTAAAACGTTGGAGATCGTTTGATTTTGCGTATTTCAATATCTCGTACTCCGCACCTTCGATATCCATCTGGAGTGTAAAGTCAACATTATTCCCATATCTAGCAGTCGCTTGAGTGACTAATTCAGAAATAGAAATGCCCGAAGCTGAATTACTATCTGGGACCACGAATTTGTCAACAAATTGTATTTCGTCAGGAAGATTAGATGGCGCGGCAACAGATGCATCCAGCATCACTGACGGTATCCCATATTCTTTCAATAATGCACTTTCAAATTGAAAGGTTTTTCCTACGCCAGGACTTATGTTTAGTCCGACTCCTTCGAGATCGTTTGGTAGTAAATACGAACCATCGGTTGGTGGTCCTATTCGAATTAACTCATATCCATTATCTATTGGCGAAATTGAATTTACAAAAGAAGAAAACTTCTCCAATGGGACACTCGGCACAAGTACATGGTCGATTTTATGAAATCTTTCTGAAACCCAGTCTCTAATTCGAACTTTGATATCTCTCATATCACAAAACTATCATCCGAATTCAATTTGTTTGCCGAACCTGAAAGGTGAGCCTTGGTTTATTTGTGGATTTTAATCAAGATCTCCTGTGAATGTATTGCCTTTCCACTCATTCAGTTTATTCGGATTCTGCAGGTTTTTTTCCACTAGAAATTTACTCAGTACTAGTGTGTCTAAATCTGTAGTCATGAAACAACGTATTGCATCCCAAGGTGATTCCACTATTGGTTCATTTCTAACATTGAAACTTGTATTTACCAATACTGGCGTCGAGGTTAAATCGTAATAATCGCTTAGTACTGAGTGAAAGGGGTTCTCATCGCTAACTGTTTGAAGTCTCGCGGACATGTCGACATGCGTTACAGCGGGTATCTTTGAACGCACCTTATTCACTAGTTCGATCAAATCTAATTCAGTGGTATCCGTTTTTTCGATGGATTCTGTGTGCAAATTCAAGGTTTCCTTCACTTTGGCAGTGAAGAGCATGTACTTTGACTCAGATCCTTTTGGCCAATCAAACCATTCATGGACTTGATCAAGGAGCACTAGTGGGGCAAACGGTCGGAATGATTCACGTTTCTTAATTTGCAAATTTAGGCGGCTTTGCATATCAGGCGAAGTCGCACTTGCGATGATGCTTCGAGCCCCAAGGGCTCTTGGACCGAACTCCATGCGGCCGGAAAACCATCCCAAGGAATTGCCGGAGGCCAAAAGTTGAGCACATTTTCTGGATAAATCTGCTGAATCAAGTTTCTCATAAACTAGTTCATTCTCCTTTAGAACTTTTTCAATCGCTTCGTCACTGTATTTATTGCCTAGGAATGAATTTTTCATATCAAAGTAAGGGGCTTGACCATTGGCTTGCTCTTTAGCGACTCTTAGTAGGGCCGCACCTAGCGCCCCACCTGCATCGCCGGAAGCTGGTTGAACGAAAATATTCTCGATCGGTAAAACTTCCCTTAGTTTTCCGTTTGCTACGCAGTTTAATGCAACTCCACCAGCTAGGCATAAGTTCTTTTCACCCGTAATTTTAAGCGCGTGCCTTGCTTTTCGAATGTAAACTTCTTCAAGAACTAATTGAGTAGAACTTGCAAGATCACAATCAAATTGTCTTATTCGCGATTCCGCTTCTCTCGGACTAAAACCAAGTAATGATTCCATTTTCTTATTCCACATTGTGAGTTTTTGCGTATGGCCAAAATATTTCATATTTAATTTAATTTTGCCGTTTTCGTTATAGCTAATCACGCTATCTCTCAAAATATTCGCATATTTTGGGGTGCCGTAGGGAGCAAGTCCCATGAATTTATACTCACCGGAATTTACCTTGAATCCGGCGTAGGCGGTAAAGGTTGCATAAAATAATCCTAATGAATCAGGAAATTTCTCCTCGTCTTTCAGTTCTAGAAAAGGACTATTCCTTGACGCAGAAAAGATGCTTGAAGTAGACCATTCGCCAACACCGTCCATAACCAGAACGGCGGCACTTTCAAATGGGCTCGGGAAGAACGTGCTCGCTGCGTGTGTTTCATGGTGCTTATACACGGTTACGTTTTTTGAAAAGATGCTTTCGATCTTATTAAGAGGAAAGAATCTGTCGGTGTCATATGTTTCTATAAAATTTTGTATTTGACTGAGGTTTTTTGGAAAATTGGACGAAAATGTTTTTAGAATTCGATTTCGTTTTAAAGCGGGATCTTCATAATAAGATACGTGCGTAATATCATCTAAAGATATGTTGCATGTTTCGAGAAGCGATTTTAGAGCGAGCTCAGGGAATCCACTATCACCTTTTATTCTTGAAAATCTTTCTTCTTGAGCCGCAAAAAGTATTTCTTTATCATCAGCCAAGGCGATAGCCGAATCATGATAAAAGCAAGATATTCCTAGACTTAGCATTTTTACCACATTGGGTATCTGGTTGTGGGTCCATGACCTTTATCTTTTTTGCGAAAGATCTTTATGAATTTTTTGGTTAAGGTAGTTATCAACTTCTTCACACTCTAACGGTACCTCATTTCCTATACATTTTTAGTAGTGCGGTAACCTTGTGGTATGGCCTCTAGCGTGCGAGATGGGAGTGTGTCTTGTCATTGATCTTGATCGCTCTTTTGCTTGCATTGTGCGCAGAGTTGGCCGCGCTCATGATCTACCGGTATGCCAATAAATTTCCGCAAATTACTGGAGGGGTTCAGTTTGTTGAATTCCTGAGACGCAGAAGTGATTTGTTTACTGGTCCTATTGAGTCGAGACCTTACAACCTATATTGGAATAGACCGAATTATTCTAGAAAGGGCTTCCAACAAACTGATTCAAACGGTTTTCGATATAAGGGCTATGACGTAACGAAAGATAAGACCTCACACAGAATACTCTGTTATGGAGGTTCTACAACGTACTCAGATCATGTACTGAAAAATCCTCAAGAATGCTGGCCGCATATGCTTGAAGACTTACTGAAAGAAGCAGGTACACCTTCTGAAGTTATTAACTGTGGTCTGAACTATGGACTCACAACTGAATTGCTGTCGCATCTAATATTTGAAGGCGTACATTTCCAGCCCGACATCGTAATCTTGCATGGTCCAGGTAATGACTCTTTGCCAGTTTCATTAGGAGATTCTTCATTTGACTATAGAAACACAAGAATGGCAACCAATCTTTACCCAAGATTTTTTGAGCCATTCCTTCTTAATATTTCCGCTATTGCTAGATTGATTTATGCGCGAATGATGCGAGAGAGTACTCCGGTAAAGCTAGAACCAAATTCTTGGCCTGATTCAAAGACGCAAAATGATCGCCTGATGAACTCCAATCTTGCGGCTTTCAAAAGCAACGTTGAGACCTTTGTTGACGTTTGTATTTCAAGGGGCATTAGGGTCATTCTCGTAGATTTTGTTCAAAATCACGCAGAAGAGTTGGAGAAACTAAGACCCGGCATGTCCAGCGGGATGGTTAGCATTGTGCAAAGAATGAACGCTCATTTTGAACAAATTTCTCTAGATAACCCCGACGCTGTATTGCATGTAAGTCTTGATTCGGACGAGTTTGAAGTTAGCGATTTCGTAGACTTATGCCACCTAAACAAGGTGGGGGAAA
>JACCDN010045899.1_pt1 | contig 10798 bp, 5 predicted proteins | sample 7441691 | NCBI WGS metagenome assembly JACCDN01 (sample SAMN15323439, study PRJNA562643) | freshwater metagenome | isolation source: river surface water | place: USA:Blue River Watershed | collected 2017-08-16
CAATAAAGTGCTGTAATCCGTGGCGTTATCGGGGTCGTGGCTGGTGATCACATACATGCGATCATTAAAAACTCGCCCGGCTGGGTCCGCCGTGTAGGTTTGGGAAATAATTGGGTTTTCTGCCCAGGCTAGGCCGGAGAGCAGGCAGCTAATGACCAGGCTGGTATTTATTATTTTTTTAAAATACTGAGGTAGTTTTGGCGAGTTTGCAGTGGTCATGGTGTTATCCCAAGTTGGTGTTATGGTCTTTGTGCCCCCAAGATATTTACGGGGTGGGGAACAGTTATTAGTTGGGCAAGGCGCTAAAAATTCGCCCATGCCCAAAGGTTGTTCTTGGCGGCTGTAATTGTGCGCCTGCTAATAGATTGACAATTATCCTCCCGCTGCCTAATAGTCAAAGAGAACCAATCGACACTCAACAAGCCTTCTCTATGAAGAGCGTCGCATTTTTGTCAGACGATTTAGGTGGCGCGCCGACGCTGCGGGAACATGCGGCAAATAGCTCTGCCGCACCTGCACTGAAGAAAGCCAGGGCTGGTATGCTGGCCGCCCTTTAAAGCCATAGCTGCCTGCACATTCCATGTCCACTAACGCCCTGCTCCGCCGCCTGCCCGCCGACCCGAATTGCCCCAGCGCCGATCTGCTGGACCGCTTTTTGGACTACATCACCGAGTTGAATTTAGAACTCTACCCGGCCCAAGAAGAAGCCATTTTGGAGCTGTTTGAGGGCAATAACGTTATCCTCACCACGCCCACAGGCTCGGGTAAATCTTTGGTGGCAACGGCACTGCATTTTAAGGCCATGGCCCAGGGCCGCCGCAGTGTGTACACCTGCCCGATTAAAGCCTTGGTGAATGAAAAATTTCTCGCCCTGTGCCGGGATTTTGGGCCGGAAAATGTCGGCATCGCCACCGGGGATGCCACGGTTAATCGCGATGCGCCGATTATTTGTTGTACGGCGGAAATTCTTGCCAATGTGGCACTATCTGAAGGCGCCGATGCGCCCTTTAGCGAAATTATCATGGATGAGTTTCACTATTATTCCGACCGTTCTCGCGGTGTGGCCTGGCAGTTGCCATTGCTCACCCTCAACCGGGCGCGTTTTTTATTAATTTCCGCAACCCTCGGCGCCACCGGTTTATTTGAGCGGGAATTAACCCGTTTAACCGGCGCGCCCACCGCCGTAGTGTCCTCCACCACTCGGCCGGTGCCTTTGGTTTTTCGCTACGAGGAGCGGGATTTATTAGAAACCACAGTTATGAATTTGGTAGAGGCCAACCAAGCGCCTGTTTATGTGGTGCACTTTACGCAAAATGAAGCGGCGCAAACCACGCAGAATTTAATGAGCCAAAATTATTGCAGCAGCGAGGAAAAAGCCGCCATTGCTAAAGTGCTGCGCGGCGTTAAATTTACCAGCCCCTACGGCAAAGATTTTAAACGCTACATCAGCCACGGCATCGGCCTACACCACGCCGGGTTATTGCCTAAATACCGGGTATTAGTAGAGCGCTTAGCCCAGCTGGGCTTGTTAAAAATAATCTGCGGCACCGACACCTTAGGGGTGGGTGTAAATGTGCCTATTCGCACCGTGTTATTAACCCGCTTAAGTAAATACAGCGGCTCAAAACTCGCCTTATTAACCGCGCGGGATTTTCACCAAATAACCGGCCGCGCCGGGCGCAAGGGTTTTGACAATATTGGTTATGTGGTGGCCATGGCGCCAGAGCATGTGATTGAAAATAACCGCCTGGAAGCCAAAGCCGCGGGCGACCCTAAAAAAGCCAAAAAAATGGTGAAACGCAAACCGCCGGAAAAATTTGTCGCCTGGTCTAATGACACGTTTACCCAATTACAAGCCGCGCCACCGGAGCCATTGGTGTCGCGCTTTGAGGTGAGCCACGGCATGTTATTGCAGGTATTAAGCCGCAAAACCGATGGCTGCCGCGCCATGCAAAAGATAATTACCGACAGCCACGAAACCCTGGTGCAAAAAAAGCTGCACCGCAAACGCGCCTGGCAATTATTTCGCTCCCTAAACGAGCGCAGTATTATTGAAATTCTGCCCAAACACGAGCGCACGGCAGGCGGCGCTAAACTGCGGTTAAATATTGATTTGCAGGAGGACTTCTCCCTCAATCACGCCTTATCCCTGTATTTAATGGATACCCTCGAATTGTTAGACCCGGCAAGCCCTGAGTATGCATTGGATATGCTCACGCTGATTGAATCGATTTTAGAAAACCCAGACATGATTCTGCGCCGCCAATTGGATGCCTTAAAAACGGAAAAAATGGCGGAGATGAAACAGCAGGGTATTGAATTTGATGAGCGTATAGCGCGCCTTGAAGAACTGGAATACCCCAAGCCCCAGCGGGCATTTATTTATTTAACCTTCCAAAACTTTGCCTTAAAACACCCCTGGGTGGGCCAGGAAAATATTCGCCCTAAAAGCATAGTGCGGGAGATGGTGGAGAATTATGTGGATTTTACCGGCTACATAAAACTCTACGATTTAGAGCGCAGCGAAGGCCTGCTGCTTAGGCATCTCTCCAGCGTGTATAAGGTACTTGCGCAAACCGTACCGCCTAAATTCAAGAATGAAGATGTACAGGAAGTAGAAGACTGGCTGGCGGGTATTTTACGCGGCACTGATAGCAGTTTATTAGATGAATGGGAGCGTTTGAAAAACCCGGATTGGACGCCAAAGGAAGAAAACGCGGAGGAAGTCGCTGCGGAAGTGGACATCACTAAAAATAAACGGGAATTCACCGCGCTCATTCGCACCGAGATCTTCCACTTTTTGCGCGCCATGGCCAGCGGCAAATACGAGGCCGCAGCCGCCCTTGTGCCGCCCTGGAGCGCTGAGGGTTTGAGTGAAAAAATGCAGGATTATCGGCAGGAGCACGAGGGCATTACCCTGGATAATGAAGCGCGCAACCACAGGCACACCTATATCACCGCCGATGACCAGGCAGGTGTATGGAGCGTTGCCCAGGTATTAATTGACCCGGAAGGCTTTAACGATTGGCAAGCTGTATTTAGTGTGGATAAGGCACGGGCCAAAGAAGAGGGTAAACCAAGTTTACAATTGTTGGGGTTGGGACCGATTGTGGAGGATTAGATTGGAATCTGGGAGCACCTCCAAAAGCAGTTTCACAGCCTTCACGCCAGATACTGCGCTATTAAAATGATTGCTTGTGCTCTTCGTGCCCACATTGCTTTATTAAATTTAATGCGCGAAGGAAAGAAGTGTGCATTTTTTGACGAATTAAATGCATTTGAATAAAAAAGGCTGGGCATAGGATTGCCCAGCCTCAATTGCTTTTATGCCTATTCAAATGCTGCGGGGATTTTACCTGCCCACCACCGCTCGCCTGCTACGCAGCATTAACCCTAAGCCCATTAAACTGCCCAGCAACCCAAGGTTAATACTACCTGCCACGGGGCCAGTGGCTGGTGTTCCCGCAGAATTTTTTCCACTGCTCGAAGATGAACTAGTTGATTTGCCGCTGGAACTTGTAGAGCTGCTTGATGAGCTTGTGCTGCTGGACGAGGACGAGCTGCTAGATGAACTTGAGCTACTACTGGACGAGTTATTGGAAAGCGGTTTTACACAGCTAAAAAATTCCTGAAAGAGTAACCCGTCTTCATTTGGCAAAATCCCTGTAGGTTCAAAAGACTTACTTGCACAAGAATAATCAGCGACAAAGCGAAATTGAACTTTTTTAGACGCAAGCGCCGGGGTTCCGTTATCCGTTACTACCAATGATACGCTATATCCATCTTGCAAATACTTGGGGTCTATACGTATTTGATTAGGGCTGCCCGGCACAGGGCTTATGCCTTCGCCACTCCAACTGTAGGTATGTGTATCAAAACCGTTTGAATCGTCAACCCGAGCAGAAATCCTAATATTGTCGTCGGTATTGGGAATAATACCCTTAGTACTACTTTGGGCCGATAAATACACCGAGGGCGGCAAATTTTTATCAGTGACGATTATTTTAGTTTTCTCTGAACCGGGGGTAATAGGCAGCTTTAACCCACTGCCGTCCATTACCTCGGCAGAAACAATTTTATACACCAATTGCTCGTCCGGTTCAGTTAGTTTGTCATGGTAAAATTTAATGGCTCTATTTAGGTAATCGTCAGTTGCCGTGTCGATTTCCTGAGATAACACATTTCCTGTGATATCACTGGCATCGATTGTTGTTTCAGAGGGCACCAGCGCCAGTTTAACGCCTATTTTTTTGTCTGGTTGGATGCCAGCGGAAGCAAAATCTAGCCATACCGTAGACTGCTCACCGGTAAGCGTTTCCTGCCTTGTAAAACCGATAGACGAAAAAATATTAAACAATTGGTGGTATGCGCCACTCACATTGCCCGACTCGTCAGTAGCGCGCCAATACAGCACAGATGTGCCCTTGGGCATCATGAAGATTCGGCTTTCTTTAACTACTTCCCAAATGGCGTTTGGGCTATTAGGGCCCTCGCATTGAGTGGGGTTAGTAATAAACTCGTAGATTAATTTATTACTCTTCGCGTCGGTAAAACCGAGCTTGGTAGGATCAACGGTAACGGATGTTAATTCGCCGCTAGCAACCAGATTAACGGGAGTGTAGTCCAGGGGGCCTTCTGGGCCGCCATTATCAGTAGTGTAATCCGCGTCTACATCATTAGTTGCAGCATCGTTATCGGTATCAAATGGGTAGCGGTCAAGTTTATATCCCGCCTTTAAAAGGCAATCTATCTCACAGCCTGGCACACCGGAATCTATTAAGCCATCTGCGTCGTCATCATGTATTGGATAGGGGAATTTAGGAAAATCATCTATTAAATCTACCACGCCGTCTTTATCAGTATCCGTTTGATCGATAGCATCAGGCACGCTGTTGCGATCATTATCGCGAAAAAGCTTACCGCCGATATTCAGTGCCGGTAATTCACTACTGCTGCCCTGGTACCAAAGTGGGAAGCCGGAATCATCTTCCCTGAATTGCCATTGAGTAAAAAGAGTTTTACCCGTCACACATGTGGTGTCATTGGCCGCTATAGGGCACTTTAACTCCGCAAGATTTGCTCCCTCTGAATCTTGCACAAAGATTAGATCGCCGTTTAATGAATCTATAGGCTTTTCACTATAACCATTGATAGTAAGCCAATAGCTGTTTTGTATGCTGCCTTCGGTTAGGGTACCTGCTAAGCCACCTGGGCGGCCATAGTCTGTGCCCTTGCTCAGAATTATTAAATCGCCTGCAAAATAAGAATGAAAAATGTATAGGCGATTTCCTGTGCCTACAAAGCCGCCGACCCCGGATTTAACGTCTTGTGCAATTAGGCCGCTAACATTTGCAGTAGAAAAACTTCCACTGATATTGACTTGGTTAACACTGCCAAATAAACCACCGACCCGCTCGCCTTCCACTCGCCCGCTGGTAAAAACTCTGTCTATTGAACCGCTTATTAGGTTGCCCGCTATAATGCCTGTATGCATACCGCCCCGCACAGATAGCAGCGGCCCAGTAACACCTAGAGCATGAATAGTTAAATTCTGTGCCTGGCCAAAAAGACCTACGGCATCAGCATTTGGGCGGTTAATCATCAGGTTTTTAATTAAGTGGCCATTGCCGTTTAATTTAAGCTCAACACCGTTAACCATTTTAATCGGCAACCAGCCTAGGCCGTCATTCCAATAGGCATCTTTTGTGTCTAATTTACCATCTCCATTGGTGTCAAAATCCAAATCATTCATCAATTCATAACCAATGCACCCATTGGTGGCGGGGCAAAGCTGGCTAAGACCGTACAAACTTGCCTCACCATATTCGCTGATGCCGTCACGAATGGCATTTAAGTCCTTAAGGTCATAAATTTCAATTAAACTATTCTTATTAATATCAAAACTTTTACGATTTTCCCCAGCCAGCACGGTAAGGCTGAGCAGGCTCATGGCAGTAGAAAGAAGCAGCTTTTTATACATTATTAAATTCCTCTATTTTCGTATCCTGCATAGGCCCTGCAGATAGGCGGATACATCAGGCAGCTGCCCACCTGTCAGAGTTGAGCAATTGCTAGGTGACAGACGCGCAAGCGCTCATCCTCCTCCACCTGAAAGTAAATTCCTGAGAACTGGCGCACGAAAAATATGTTGGCTCTGGGCGCAGGCCCACTTAAAGAAAGTCTTTTACTGTTGTTATGTTAAGTGTACCCAGCAGGGTGAACTGGGTGAGCCTAATGAAGCTGCAAACGAGCTATTTAACGCTGGTGAGCATCCGTGCTGAGCGGAACTGCCAGGAGATTTTATTGCGCGTAACAAGGCGCAGCCAGATTTGGACGAGATCAGAGTGGATACTGGCTGTTGTGTAGAAAAGAAAAACCACCCAATATTAGCCGGATTTTAAGTGACAAGAGGTGTTAATTTCTAAGTCTCTTTTTTGGAATACTGTCAGTTAAGGCAAAAAAAAGCGGCCTTTCGGCCGCGTTTTTGTTAGCCATACCTGAGCGTACGAACTTAAGCTTTTTGACGGCGGCGAGCGATACCCATTAAACCGAGCATGCCAGACCCGAGCAGCCAAACCGCTGCGGGCAGAGGAACAGGAGCAGGCGCAGTAATTTTTAATAGGGTGTCTTTATCGCTGTTGGCATGTTGAACATTTATGTAGGCGACGTTGGGATTAAAAATATCAAAATACAAACCAGTAGGCTCAGCTCCCTGTGTGGAGAGGGACGTCCAACGGGCAAGACCTTCGCCGCTATCGGCTAAATCGCCGTCTTTGTTTAAATCCTTGCCCATCCAAACATCGGCAGCGCCGCCAGGTTGATCTTCGATCACATAAATATTGCCGTCAGCATCGATAGCAATATTATCAGGGTTGGTAAATGCCGATCCCACCGCTACACCGGTAGCCAAATCAAGGGTATTACGATTGGCGAATAGGCTTACCGCATTAGTGGAAAGATTAATGGCATAGACTTCATGATCGGTAGTGGTGGCCACATAGAGTATTTCGCCGTTGGCGCTTAGCTGAATGTCCATATCTTCTGGGCGATTGTAATCGGTGGCGCCTACTAAATCGGCAGCTTTACGGCCATCAAATGAACTGCCGGTTAAATCGGCTGCAACAGTGCTGGCCAATAAAGCGCCATTTACATCAGTTAAAGCTTCCCAACTAAATGCACCGGTTTTTCCGCTGGCGGCTTTTAACGCAAAGGTTTGTCCGGCGGCAAAAAAATCATTGCCGTTGTTAGCGTTAGGCGCGCTAGAGGTGAATTTGTAAATGCTTGCACCATTGGCTTCGTCAATAAAATAAAGGTTATTGGCTGAGTCAAACGCTAAACCTTCGTGGGAAACATTTGGTAATGAAGTGGTGCGATTAACAAAATTAATTCCGCTCGCTGCCGCTAAAGGGTTGGTAATTTCAAATAAACGGCCTTTGCTGCTGCCCGTGCCCCAGGATTCTTCCGCTGTTAAATAGCTGCCCCATGGGGTCCAGCGGGAGGCGTCGCCGGAGACAAAACCCTGGGTGCCGGGGGCCACGATAGTTTCTGCACTGTTGGTTAATGTATCCACCCGCATTACGCCGGCAGAACCGGTTTCATATGGGGTGAATAAATAGCGGCCGGCGTCGGGACCGGTGCGGTTGGTATCGATCATGTCCCAGTTGTCGCCGAAGTTGGTGGGGCTGTTATTAATCACTATGGCTTGCTGGGAAAACGCGGGGTTGGATAATGTTAAGGGCGCAGTCTCCGGCAGGGAACCTGCGGGCACGCTGCTGGTAAGGGGCGTGAAGTCATCAAAGGTAGTGTTGTTGGCCAATACGCCTTGGCTTGCAAATATGACGCTTAGCATTAATGTGAGTTTATTTTTATTCATGGTGCATGTCTCCGGCAAATCAGTTTAAAACAGGGAGCACCTATTGCTGCAGTTTGAGCAATAGGTGCCGCAACCGAGGCTAGGCGTGCATCATGAAGATGGGGTGACGTATTTTTGAAGGTTTTTTAATGGTTTTATGGCAATTATGAAGACTTGGGTTTCAGGCAGCACGTCCTTGCGCTGGTGTCGCGTTATTACTTGAGAATCTTAATCACTTGTGTTTGAGCTGCTTTAGTGGCTGCATCTAAATTTACACGGGTTTCAAGCTCTTGCACCTGGGGTGCAAAATGCATCACTTCGTTAAAATCACAATTCACGCAGCCGCGCCATTCGTTACCGTCTTGGCGGTAGGTAAATACCGTATCCATGGTGGCGCATTTGGGGCAGACGGCCCCGGCGATAAAACGTTTTTTAATGGTTTGAGTCATGTTGAATTCCACTGTGGCGCAATAAAGCCTCAATACTGGGTTCGCGGCCGCGAAAATCTTTAAAACACTGCATGGCGTCTACAGCACCGCCGCGCTGTAAAATACACTGTAAAAATTTCTCCCCCGTGGCGCTATCAAATAAGCCATTTTCTTCAAAGGCGGCAAACGCGTCCGACGATAACACTTCCGCCCATTTATAACTGTAATAACCCGCCCCATAGCCGCCTGCAAAAATATGGCTGAAGGATAATTGAAAGCGGTTAAAACTCGGCGGAATAATTACGGCCACTTCTCTACGCACGTCATCTAATAACTGTTGCACGCTGGTAAAACCGCTGCTGCCGTACTCCATGTGCAGGCGTAAATCAAAAATGGCAAATTCCAACTGCCGCAACATTTGCAGGGCGGATTGAAAATTCTTCGCCGCGAGCATTTTATCCAGCCATTCATCCCCTAGTGGCTCACCGGTTTTATAGTGGCTAGAGAGGTCTTTTAATACGGATTTTTGCCAACAAAAGTTTTCCAGAAATTGACTGGGCAGCTCCACCGCATCCCAGGCCACGCCATTAATGCCGCTCACCGCTGCCACATCAATTTTGCTGAGCATATGGTGCAGGCCGTGGCCGAATTCGTGAAATAAGGTGGTGACTTCTTGGTGGGTTAATAATGAAGGCGTATCCCCCACCGGCGCACTGAAATTACACACTAAAAATGCCACGGGTAATTGCAGGCCGGTTTGCGTTTGGCGGCGCACCTGGCACTGCCCCATCCAGGCGCCGCCTTTTTTGCCCTCGCGGGCATATAAATCTAAATAACACTGGGCGATTAATTCCCCGCCCCGGTACAGGCCATACAAAGCCGCATCGCTGTGCCATAAATTCTCGCTGGGCATGGGCGCAATACTGACTTTAAATAATTGCTCGATGGTGCCAAATAACCCGTTTAATACCCGTGGCAGAGGGAAATATTCGCGCAGAAATTCTTGCGCGATACTAAAGCTGGCCTCTTTTAGCCGCTCGCTGTAATAAGGCACATCCCACACCGCAAGATCCTGTTTGCCGTAAGTGGCCTGCACCCATTGGTTCAATTCGGTTAATTCCCGCTCGGCCATAGGGCGCGATTGTTGTGCCAGTTGAACTAAAAATTCCAACACTTGCTCAGGGGAGCTGGCCATTTTGCTGGCCAGGGAATAGTCGGCGTAGTGTTTAAAGCCTAATAATTGCGCCATTTCCAAGCGCAATTGCAGAATTTCTTCCATTACCGGCTGGTTATTCCACTGCCCGGCTTGGGGGCCGCAATCTGAGGCGCGGGTCATATAAGCGGTATAAAATAATTCCCGTAATTCAGCGCTTTGCGCCTGGGTCATGATTTGTAAATACACAGGAATATCCAAGCTAAATACCCAACCGGGGCTATTTTTTTGCTCGGCTAATTGTTTGGCCTGTTGAATTAATAAAGGCGGCAGGCCTGCTAGGTCTGCTTCATCGGTAATAGTGTGGAAAAAATTTTGTGTGGCGTCTAACACCTGGTTGGCGAATAAACTGGTTAATTGCGATAAACGCGCTTTGATTTCGGCAAACCGAGTTTTTTTCTCCGCAGGTAAACTCACACCGGATAAACGAAAATCCCGCAGGGCTAAATTAATGGCTTGTTGTTGGGCTTGGGAGAGGGTTGTAAATTCTGCGCTATCGGCGAGGGCTTGGTAGGCTTGGTACAGCTCGTTATTCTGCCCCAAGGCCGTGTGGTAGGCGGTGAGGGATTGCAATGCGCTGTTGTAGGCATCGCGCAATTGGGGTGTATTGGCTACGGAATTTAAATGGCTCACCGGCGAGAAGGCTTTATCCAAACGGTCTTCGGCCTCTTCTAAGGGGGCGGCTAAATTGGCCCAGCTAGGCGCACTTAATTCGCTCAGCAGACTTGCTAGGTGCTGGTTGTTATCGCTGATGATGCTGTCAATGGCGGGGTTAATATGTTCGGCGCGGATCTGGGCAAAGGCCGGTAGGCCCTGGGTTGCAAGCAATGGATTAGTCATGGTGCCTTCCAATATCGGTGGGGTCATGGCCTATCATAGTCGGTTCTGTGGGCTTAAGTTTATGGGGTCGGCTCTTAGGGTTCTCATCTAATACGGCCCAAATTGCCTTAAAGGCTCAGTTTATTCGTGAGGTGGATATGTCAGTGCGCAATTTTAAGGGGGTGCAACCCACATTGGGGGAGCGAGTGTTCGTGGACGACGCGGCGGTGGTAATCGGCGATGTGGTGTTGGGGGATGATGTGTCCGTGTGGCCCTGCGCGGTGATTCGCGGCGATATGCACCGCATCCGGGTGGGCGCCCGCACCAGCGTGCAAGATAACGCCGTACTGCACATCACCCACGCCAGTACATTCAACCCGGACGGCTGGCCGCTGACCATTGGCGAGGATGTCACCATCGGCCATGGCGCCTGTTTACACGGCTGCACCCTGGGCAATCGCATTCTGGTGGGCATTGGCGCCACAG
>JACCDN010281890.1_pt1 | contig 10798 bp, 15 predicted proteins | sample 7441691 | NCBI WGS metagenome assembly JACCDN01 (sample SAMN15323439, study PRJNA562643) | freshwater metagenome | isolation source: river surface water | place: USA:Blue River Watershed | collected 2017-08-16
CACGTAGTTTTCTACGGGATATTTACATTTTTTATTACTTTTATAATCTCCATAGAAACTAGATCATCTGACTCGCGAGGACTTATAAATAATTTTGCTTGCTGGTATGCTGTTTTTTCGCTATCTGCGAATACATCCACTTCAGAATTGGGGATTACTCCATTGAAGTCAAAAACTACGGTGTATAAGTTAGTCATGATATTGCCCTCTCTTGAGAATTTTATTAGGTTAAGTTTTAATTTTTTTAACATTGATTATTGTTTTTTCACAATAAAGACTTTGCCAATACGAGTTGCTAATCCAGTAAAGTTTTCAAAAATCTTACAAAGCATATCGTCATAAATTCCTTCTTCAATTAATATCTTTTTAAAATCATGCTTAAATATTTTCATAAATTCCATTTTATAAAGGTCTTCTGGCATTAAAGTAATGCGACAGTAGTTAGCTTTCTTGCAGCCTTTGAATTCAAATCCCAAATAAGGGTTTCCTGTTTCATCGGTAGAGTAAGATAAATGTTTCGCACCAGTCATGAAGCAAAATTTATTGCCACCCAATTGTTTTAATATCGTTTCTGCGATCTGTTTTACATCTTCTTTGGCTAATATAGTCATGTGCTTTTCCTTTTATAAAATTAGTATTTATATGTACTATATAATAACATATAAGTTCTATATGTTAATATTTTTATTCTATTTTATTATGCATTTGTTCTATATTAATACGTATGTTATGATGTGGAATATTTTGAGAAAGTGCGGACAAATAACATGGCAATTAAAACATCAAGAAAATTAGCTTTTAATATCTTAAAAGCAGAAATTGCAAAACGTGGTTTAACCCTTCAGAACTTGCATGGAAAATTAGAAGCAACAGGGGTGAAAGATTCCTATGACAATATGCGCTTGAAAATTAACCGAGGGGCATTTGAATTTTCCTATTTTTTAGATTGCATGAAAGCAATTGGAGCAAAAACACTGGACTTAGAAAGCTATTTTGAGGCTTGCCCCTTTGGTATTGAATCTAGCCGTAATCTTGTCAATGGTGAGACCAAGCTGCACAAACGAACGAAGTGAGTGCGGAAGCGCAGGCGAACGTGAAACGGAACCATTTATAAGATGTAGGCGGTATACGCTCACCAGAAAGGGGCATGGGTTGTTTTTATCACCCATGCCCCTCTGACTCATCGGCGAGATGTGGGGTTTGGGGCAAAGCTCCAAGATCAAAACAACACCCGAAGGGACATTTTTTTGCGGAGCAAATCTGAGAGCGCTGGCAGCCCGATAGGGTCAAGACTGCCGCTTTTTGGCAGGCTTGATGCGAAGCACAACATAGCGTCTGCGAAGCGGCGAATAAACCCTATTTTTTAAGTTCCAAAAAAACTATGCTATAATTTCTATTCTGAAAATGAATAAACTAACCCTAATCATTGATATTTGTTTTAGCTGTTTTTTCATCAGCTTATGCAAGCAGTAACTCTTCTGCCGCTATTACAGCTGTAACGTCAGGTATGTTAATGAATACCACTGTATTAACAACAACCTCTGAAAATAAAGAAGATGCCGAAACTGCGATAAAAATAGAAACATGTAAAGCTAAAAATAGCAAAAATGAATTTAGGAAAATTAGCCGCGGATCAGGGTGCTCAAGATAAATACGCTATCTTGCTGCTAGTTATGCTTGTAGCAGGTTTTTTGGTTGTAACTTTTCTCACCTATATTTCAGTTACATTGTGGAGCAAATGAAGGAAAAAGATATGTTAAAAACCGAAGCAGAACGCCAAGCACTGGCTACCCACATTTTAAATGACATGCGCCTGGAGGGACTAGAACCAGATGCACTTGGAAAATCCTTAATGGAAAGATTGATCAAAGGAGAGATAACGACCGCGGAAGCTATCGCCTTATTAGACGAACATTACAAAGGACAACCCAGTGACATGGCAAGACCCTTATCTATGGCCTAATACCAATGTTCTTCGGAACAAAGCAGGTATTACATCAGCAAAAGAACTAGCCCTCTACGAATCCAACTACACTCAATTCCGCACCTGGGAACTTAAAGAAAACCCTATTCCAGGCGGTTTTGATATTCAAAAACTATGTGGTATTCACCAGCACCTATTTCAGGATGTCTATGACTTTGCAGGCCAAATAAGAACCATTAACATCAGCAAAGGTGATATGTTTGCCAATGTGCCGGAAATAACCCGCCTAAGTGAATATTTGTTTACCCAACTTCAAAAAGAAAAATTTCTCACTAACTTATCGCCTCACCAATTCGCAGAACGTGCAGCATTGTATTTCAATGCAATCAATGCCATACACCCTTTCAGAGAAGGCAATGGACGTACTCAAAGAATTTTTATGGAGCAGCTGGCAAAAGAAGCAGGTCATACCCTTAACCTAGAAGCTGTATCCAATAAAATTACGATGGTAGACGCCAGCAAACAGGGGATTGCAGCTGATATTGACGGCGTAGTTGCTTTTGATACCCAGCGCCCTATTCTATTCATTGATATGTTCCAAAAGGCTGTAAACCCTGCTTACGTGGATATTATGCAGCAAGCCAGAGCAGCCTTAGCCAAAGAGTTACAAATGCCTGAGCTAATACCAAATAGAGATGGAGAACGCTTTCTTACCGTACAAGGGATAGTCCTTGCCAAGAACGATAGATATACGGCACAAATGCACGGCATGGAATGGTTTACTCTCCATCCCAATGATCGCTTATTGGAATCCCTACAGCCTGGAGATTTAGCAATGGTACAGTATGATCAGCAAGGAATAGGCACGGTTAAACAGGTAGGAAAAACGCTAGAGTTTTCCTCACCTGCCATTCCATTTACACATGAATTTGAACAAGCCAAACCTGTTACACGCTTAGATACGGTCTACCACGGCAAACTTGTTCACATAGACAATAACCATGTCTACCAAGAACTAGGCCTCAATAACGTCATCAAACACCAAAAATCCGTTTTTCCACCAGGACAGTTGCCTCAAGTGGGGAAAGTTGCGAGTATTAAATACCAAAATGGACAAGCAAAAGTTATCACGAAAGAAGCAAACAAAAACATAAAAATTTCAAGATAGTTAAATTGTCATGCTCACCACTATTATTAACTTTTTCACAGTATATTAAAGATTTTATTTCATTGATAGCAGAAGTTTTTATCGCAATTGGTACTGTTAGTGCTGTAATAACTGCTTTATGGCTTAGCTATAAGGATAAAAAACCAGAATTAAGCATATATGCGAAAATTGGCATTATTACGGCAGACATGCAAAATCATTTATTAATATCTTGTGTTAATACAAGCAAACAAGCCATTTCATGCACTGGCTTTTCGTTTAATCCAAATAGACTTAAAAAGTCGGCAAAAGATTCACTCCGCATCATGCCAATTTCAATCTCTTTATTAAGAGATAAAAATATGTTTGCAGGATTATATATTTTTAAAAGCCTCTACTTCTGAACTAGCAGTATAAGGGTTTAATTCTTCTTTATTAACTACTTTCCTTTCTAAAACCACTTTATTTTTATCGATCACAGATTGTGGAATGGCTTTTAAAGGCGGTTGATTCCAAGCGTAGTTAATCATAGGAAACGAAAATGAATGGTGAATAAACTTTGACACATACCCATTTTTGAACCCTGTACTAAAATTTCCACTGTTATAAGCGGATACTGCCGCTAATAACGCTTTTTGTTCATTTTTATACTGCTTCTGAGCAGACTGATAGAATTGCGTTAATATCTGACCGCCTACGCGCACATTCACGCAAGGATCAAATATTGACTCAGGCGTAACGTTAAAACTAGCAAAATTCTGGGAATTAACCTGTGCAATGCCTGCATCAAAGCGATAATTGTTGCTATATAGCCAAGTAGCCCAAGCGACTGCTTGCTCCTTATTTTCTGGCTGCTTAGTAAGAGTATACACCTTACCCTTTTTAGTAATCTTATAGCCAATCACGTTCGGATTACCATGCGATTCTACAAAAATAATGCGCTGCATGGTGGTTGGCGCAACTTGTGGCGAGCATTGCTCAAATAATGCAATTAAATCCATCCTTAACCTGTTAGTATTGGTTGTGCTAAGATTCACTGGCGGTACAAGCTGGGGACAGTGTTGACCGCGAGGGAATTGGGGCAGCTTAGGCTGCCCTATTCTTTAAGACTCATTGCCGTCTTCTTGCCGCAAAAGCAGGGCAACTCACCTGCTAGGATTTTCTGAGAGGGAATTTTTAATTAAACAGATTTCTTCCTTCTCTTCTTTACTTTCTCCTTTGATGTACAAAAATTAAAATCAGGTTTTCCAGCCTTATCAGGATAAGTAACCACACATTTCTCTGTTTCTGATCGATAGTTACTGCATGACCAAAAGAAGCCATTTTTACCCTTCATTCGACGTAGCTTACCTGTATTACATTTTTGGCAAGCTACTTGCGTGATACTGCTTATATTTAATTGGGTAGTTTCAGCTTCTTTAACCAATCGACTAATTAAATTCATATTACGTGCCAAAAAATCTGCACCGTTCAAAGTACCTTTATGGACAAGCTCAAGCGCTTGTTCACATATTGCAGTTAAAGCAGGGTCTTTAGCAGGTAGTGGTAAAGCAGATATTAAAGCACGGCCATTTTCTGTACTCATAATTTTTTTACTGCCTTTACGTTCAGCAGCAATAAAGTTACGTTTCTTTAGCTCTTCAATGATACCTGGGCGGGTGGCTGCGGTGCCAATCCCCTGCCCTTCTCGCAACCGCTTTTTGACTTCAGGATCAGTTACAAACCTATGTATATCTTTCATTGCATCTTGCAAAGTACCTTCTGTAAATCGGCTTGGCGGCGTAGTTTTCCGATGATTAACGTGACAATGACTACATGCCACTGTATCACCTGTTTGCATGACAGGTAAATTCTGCTCAACTTCTTGTGTTTCTTCTTTTAGTTTTTCCTCTTCTTCAGGTTTTGTATAGACTTCATGCCAGCCTGATACTGTAGGGGTTTTACCTTTAGTAAAAAATATTTCTCCATTTATTTCCGTCTTAATAATCGTTTGTAAATATTGGTAAGGAGGAAAAAACTGCGCAACATAACAGCGTACAATCATCTCATAAATATTTTGTTCCATTTGAGATAAAGCACTGATATTTACTACGCGATGAGTAGGAACAATAGCATGATGCGCTGTAACTTTCGTATCATTAAATACAGCAGATTTTATGGTAGGATCAGCTTTTGAAATTAATGCCGCTAAATCATTTCTATTCTTAGCAATTGTGGCTAATATCTCTGGTGCCTCAGTATGTTGCGCTAATGACACATATTCGCAATCAGTACGTGGATACGTCGTTAATTTGTGTGTTTCATATAAAGATTGGCATGTATCTAAAACAGATTGAGCAGAATAACCAAAGCGATTGTTAGCAGCTTTTATAAGGCCAGAAAGAGAAAATAAATTAGGTGCCACTTCCTTTTTTGGAACTTTTTCGTATTGAATAATTTGTCCATTTTTTCCACTTAAACTTTCTGAAAGCTTATTAGCTATATTTATATCAATCAAACGGTTTGCTTCATCGAGTCCAGGTTGCTCAGATTTAGGCTGCCAAGTTGCTTGAAATTCGCCATTAGGGTGATTAACTTGAGCAGTCACCGTATAAAATGGAATAGATATGAAATTCTCAATTGCTAAATCACGGGATACTACCAAAGCTAAAGTAGGTGTTTGTACCCTTCCAACTGATAGTACACCATCATAGCCTACTCGACGCGCTGCTAATGTATAAGCTCTGGTAAGATTAAGCCCAAAGAGCCAATCAAAACGCGCTCGCGCTAAACCTGACTCGTACCAACCTTTAAATTGCGGTTCTGTATTATCTTTGAGCGTAGCTAATGCTTGTTTTACCTTATCTCCGTTATAGTCATTGATCAAAATGCGCTTAACTGTCTTTTTATTTCCAAGGTAATGTAGTACTTCATCTACCAACAACTGACCTTCACGATCTGGATCTCCAGCATGGACAATAATATCTGCTTGTTTAATTAAATTTTTAATGGCTGTTAATTGAGCACGACAATCTTCTTTAGGTAGTAACTTCCATTCAGGTGGCACAAGAGGCAAGTGCATAGTACTCCATTGCTTCCATTCTAAATTATAATTTTCTGGCATTGCTTGAATTAAAATATGACCAAAGCACCACGTCACTACATCACTACCAACTGTAATATGAGTTTTTTCCCTACTAATCTTGCCAGAGAGTTGTTCAGCAATCGCTTGGCCTAAAGATGGTTTTTCAGCAATAAATAAGCGCATTAATGTATTCCGCTATTGTCATCAAAGTGATCAAAATGGTATCTATAAAAAATTAAAACGGGTTTCATTCCATGTGTTATAGAACTCTTTGGAATACCACCAAAATAACGACTATCTAAACTCCTGGGGTGATCCGTAGCTAATACCCAATATTCATTATCTGACACTATATATCGGCCACGAAGAATATATTGCATTGGACGGCCTTTACTATCTGTTGATAAAGTAGCACTATGATAAAATGTTTTCCCATTTACACTCACTGCATCTTTACTAATTTCTATCTTATCACCACTTGTTGCGACTACCTGTTTAAGTAATGGCGCAAAACCATCGCTACATCTTCCGCGCGGGAGGTATTCGCGTGTTTCTATCATTGAACTTAAGAGATTATCTTTTGGCAGACAAAAAGCAATAAAAGAGCCTTTTTCTAGCTCTTTAGTTTCACGCCATATACCAAACGGCATAGAAGGTGTGAGATTGATCCTTAAATCAAAAATCCAGAATATGCAAAATATAATCAATACTAAAAAGCCAGATAGCATAAGCCATTTTAGAGAATTCCAACTCAGTTTATATAGTTTAATTCTCATATAAGCTCTTGTTCATTGTGGCTATGGTTTGCCTTTTTATCATTTTCTGTAGGTGGCAATAAATCATCAAACATACCATAAGTATCAGCAGTATCGGGCTGAGGTGGTTGGCTTATTTTTTCCTCTTCAATGCACTTTTCGATATTATCGATGTTTTCTTTAATCTGAAGTGATTTTGTATTTTCGAGTGTTGCGGGTTTAATTTTAAAACAGGCTTCTTGATTAATTTCCACCTTAACTTCAAGTGCAGAAACAACGGTACGATTAACTGCTACATTGTTATTAATAAATTGTTTTTGTTGATTAGCCTCTATTTTTTGTTCAGGTTCTTTTTTTACAGACTGATAAAGCCTGTCGCTAGTTAATGGTGCAGGAATTTTAGCGCGCTCAGAAAATACTGGATCAGTGAAATAAAGAATTTGTTTGCCATAAATGGGGCTATGCCCCGCAACAAACACCAGCATATCGCCTGCTCTTATTACTTCTCCTTTATTATTCTTCTCTGCCCCTGGCAAACGCATCACTTCATCAGGTGTTAAAAGCGGCCTCTTATGCTCTTGTATAGTTGTAGAAACATTTGACAGCATTGGCGTTAATCTACGGCCTGAGTAAGAGACAGAATCAACCAAAACAGTACTTATTCCTGTCATGATTGATAACATTTCAGCGGTCTCAATTTTATTAGGCGCATAAGCAACCCGGATGTGACAATTTGATACAATGCTTTCTTCTTTACCGTACTCCGCCCATAATTGTGATATATCTTGGGTAATCAAATAAGCTTTCATTCCGTAACCCGCAATAAAAGCCAGCGACTCTTGAAATATCTCCAGCTTTCCTAAGCTTGGAAATTCATCAATCATTAATAATAAGCGATGCTTATAGCCAGCCACGCTACGGCCATCTTTAAATTCCATTTTCTCTGTTAAGGTACGCATAACCTGATTAATAATTAATCGAATCAGCGGTTTTAAACGGTCTTTATCACTGGGTGGAACAACTAAATAAAGAGAAATTGGACGATCAGCATTCATTAAATCGCGTATCTTAAATTCACTATAGCTTGTATTCTTAGCGATAATGGGATCACGATATAACGTTAAAAATGATAAAGCCGTACTTAATACGCCGGAGCGTTCATTTTCAGATTTATTCAGCATGTCTCTTGCGCTGGCTGCAACGACAGGATGTGTGCCTGTTTTTTGCCCTCTATTATCTTTCCATGCTCTTTTTCCTTCTAAATCATGCTCCGTATTGAGCATGTAATTAAGAGTGTCTTCTAATGTTCTGGATGGCTCAGAAAGAAAATTGGCAACGCCAGCTAACGTTTTATCTTTCTCAGAATAAAGCACATGTAAAAATGCTCCTACCAATAAAGCATGTCCTGTTTTCGCCCAATGATCATTCATTCCTTTGCCATCTGGGTCTACAATCATGGTTACAATATTTTGAACATCTGCTACTTCTTTATCAGTACCCAAACGTATTTCTTCGAGAGGATTAAAGCATACGCTAGAACCATCTGTAGCAGTAGGCTCAAATTTCAAGGCGTAATTATTTGCTTTATTACGTCGCCAGCCAGCAGTTAAAGCCCAATTCTCGCCTTTAATATCTAAAATAAGTACAGAATGCAGCCAACTTAGTAATGTTGGCAAAACCAATCCTAGGCCCTTACCAGAGCGAGTCGGGGCAATAGCAATAATATGTTCTGCGCCATTATGACGTAGATAATGAATAGTTTGAGTAGCTTTATCTTCATAACCACCCACGTATACGCCTTCTGAATTTTCCAAAAGGCCACACTTTTTAATTTCCTCTTTATCAGCCCAATGTGCAGAACCATGTAAGTGTTCAGTATTATTACTTTGACTACGTGTTTTTCGATAATTCATGTAAGCTGCAAAGGATACGGAAACGAAACAACCTAAAAAAATAATAAGATAACTCACCATAAAATGATGCTTGACAGCATCATCTTCTAAGCTTCCCCATTCCCATACCCAACTGATCCAGCTAAAAGGTTGATAGATAGGAATACTAAAAAAAGAAAAAAGTGGTTCACCTAGAGCAGATTGATAATTTAGACTACTAGCAAGATATTGCGTAGCAATAAAAGAAGTAAAATATAGAATAGCAAAACCAACAGCGATAGAACCCAATAAAACCCTCTCAAACTTTCCTTGCCTTTTAGGTAATTTATAAACTGGGTTAAAAAAATTTGAACTATTTTTATTTTTCATGAATTAGCCAGATTAATACGTTTACCTAGATATGCTTTTATCCACAGATTTTTTAATGTCCCGATCAATTAACTGGGCTTTACCCTGCGAATACTGTAAAGTTTGGTATTTTCCTACTTCAAATTTCTTGTCTGGCAAATTTGAACGGTCATGAGCAACATATTTGTTAGCACCGATTTTTTGCACCACATAGCTATCTGTGACGGCTGAAATTTCACCTGAAAATTTACCACCCGTATTAACACTCTCCGCTGGTACTACTTTAAAATTTTCATCCATTCCCTTAGCTTGTAAACCCTCTATAATATGAAGAGTGGCTTCATTAAGTGATGCTTGTTTTTGTTCGGCTGGACTACTTATAACAGTATTTGATGCTAGGCTTTTACTTGTTTCTTGATCTTGGATTTTCTCAATATTTTTTTCTAAGCCCAACCCTAAAACATAATCAGCAATAATTTCAGCATCACGTGCCGCACGAAAAACTTCGTTTTTATCTTCCTTTAGAGCTTTTATCCAAGAAGCTTGATAAGCTGCATGTCTTGAAGGATCAAAAGGTAAACCTAATTCAGCACTTAAAAATAAGCTTGCCATCTCCACCCTTAACTCTTCACGAGCATAATTTTCTGAGCCGAAGCCACCACTTAAATCCCTATTAAGGCGAGATTCATGACCCGTCCAATGCCCTAACTCATGTAAAGCAGTAGCGTAATATTTAGAAGCATCAGGAAAAGCGGATTTAGGAGGTAAATGGATTTCATCACGAGATTGGCTATAGTACGCACTGTCTTGGTTTAGATGTTTAATGATTGCTTTACTTTCTTGAAGAATTTTTTCAGCCGTTTCAACAGAACTCCAGCCAACCTCTCTTTTTGGCGTTTCAATAGGCGGTACATTATTTATCTGCTCGACATTGAATACTCTTGAGTAAAAAACCAAAGGAGTATTAAGTATTTTTCTTACTGTCCTTTTTTCTCCTTTCTCATCAGTAATTATTTCATCATCTTTCATCATCCAGTATTCAACCACTGTACTTTTTTCTCCCTTCCTTACTTGCCATCCTTTTTCTGCTGCCTGTTTATAAGTACACCAACGAGGGTCTGAATAACCTTGCGCCATAAGCGACATAATGTTGCAACCTCGATAACGACGACCTGTGGCTCCATTGTATGGTAATGAAATTGGGATAGCTCCTTCGTCCCACGGTTTTTGCCAAGGAGCAGTCCCCTCTTCAATCTGTTTAACAATTTTATTTGTTAAGTTTTCCCTGAAATCTTGCTTAGCTTTATCTTTCATTTTGAAGCTCCTCATCATTATCACCATCAGGAATGTAAACGGAAGATAACTCATCCATATCTAAATCGGACTCTTCAATTAACGTTCCACCTTCCGGTGTAAGAGGAAGCTTCTCGTTAGGAAGCAACGGTTTTTTCTCTTGTAATGAATAGATAGCCATTGTGTTCTCCTTAATAGTCATGAGTTAGCACGCTTTGAATTATACAGAGGCGATAATTTGGAAACAATCATCTTACACTACCCTTTTTCAACGCTCCTGCCCTTTTCTGGATGCCATAGTTCTCTGCTGACCTCTTTGACGCTCTAATTGGCGCTTTAAGTCATTCAGCTGAGGGTCTGAGAAAGTCATATTTA